>CXWL01003811.1_pt1 | contig 32394 bp, 31 predicted proteins | sample 590931 | NCBI WGS metagenome assembly CXWL01 (sample SAMEA3498368, study PRJEB10139) | groundwater metagenome | biome: water well; material: biofilm material | place: Germany | collected 2015-04-27
CATGCGATCAAGGCCGAGTGCGCGCGGCTGCGCCGGCTTACCGGCGCGCACAAGCCTGCGGGCGTGTTCATGACGGCGGCGTCGCCCGGCATCGTGGCAGCGGCGATGGAGAACAAGCACTACGGCAGTTTGGCGGAGTACGTCGCCGCGGTCGGCCGCGCGCTCAGCGTCGAATATCGCACGATCGTCGAGCACGGATTCACGATGCAGATCGATGCACCCGATCTAGCGATGGAGCGTCACACTCTGTTTGCCGACAAGCCGTTGGAGGAGTTTCTTGCGTTCTCGCAGGCGGTTGTTGCGGCAATCAACGCCGCAATCGAAGGGCTGCCGCGCGAGCGGGTGCGGCTGCATGTGTGTTGGGGCAATTACAACGGGCCCCACGAGTGCGACGAGCCGATCGAGTCGCTGTGGCCGGTGTTGGAGACCGCGAAGGTAGGGGCTTACGTGATCAGCCTCGCCAATCCGCGGCACGAGCATGAGATTGCGTTCTTCAAAGGCGGGCGGTTGCCGAAGGCTGCGACGCTGATCGCCGGCGTCATCGACACGACGACGAACTATGTCGAGCATCCGCGCGTCGTTGCTGATCGCCTGGAGCGGGCGGTCGAGGCGGTTGGCGACCCCAAGCGTGTGATCGCGGGCACGGACTGCGGGTTCGAGACGTCGGCCGGCTTCGTCACCGTGGCGGAAGAGGTGGTTTGGGCAAAGCTTCGGGCGCTGCGCGACGGGGCTGCGCTGGCGTCGAAGCGCCTGATGGGCTGAGAGCCGCACGTTTCGGGGTTGATCCGCAGGCCCACACGACGCGTATACTTAGAGGCCCGGAGTGCCGGGAATGGCACGCCCCATTTTGGTTCGACGACGAGATGCCGCAACACCACCCCGACGACGCCTTGCTGATCGAGTACGCGAACGGCTCGCTGGAAGAGGCGAAGGCGCTCTTGGTCGCGACTCACTTGGCAATGTGTCCGCCGTGCCGTGACGCGGTTGCTGCAGCCGAGGCTGCGGCTGCGGCTTTGGCGTTCGATGACGCTGTGGCCGATGTCGGTCCGATGCCGGATGTCGCCGCGATGCCGGTGGAACGGCGGCCGAGGGTGGTCAAGCCGTTGGGCGGCGCCGTGCCGGAGCCGCTACGCAGCTATCTGGGCCGGCCGGTGCCCGAGCTCGGTTGGACCCAGGTCCTCACGGGTATGAAAGAGTATCCCCTTCCCGAGTTTGCCGGGCGTGCCAGCGTGCGCTTACTCGCTATCGAGCCGGGGCGGCGGATGCCACGGCACACACATGGAGGGCTGGAGCTGACCCTCGTGTTGCAGGGGAGCTTTTCGGACGCGAGCGGCGCCTACGCGCGAGGCGATGTCGCGACGGCCGATGCGACGGTCGACCACCAGCCGCAGGCGGGCGCAGGCGAACTCTGCTTGTGCCTTGCCGTAGAAGACGCGCCGTTGAAGCTGACCGGGTTCACTGGGGCGGTCATCAACGTTGCCGCGGCGGTGCGCAAGCTTGTCGGCGGCTAAGGTCTCACCAACGCGACCTGCGTGACGTCGATCGAGCCCGCGCGGAAACCAGCTTCGCAGTAACTGAGATAGTAACCCCACAGTCGCTTGAATCTTTCGTCGAAGCCGAGGGGACGAATGTCATCCCAGGCGGCGAAGAAGCTGTCGCGCCAGCTCGCCAGCGTTTGCGCATAGTCGAGGCCGAACGTCGTGTTCTCGCGCCAGGTTAGGCCGGCGCGCGCGACTTGTTCGCGCAGCGCCTGCATCGAGGGCAGCATGCCGCCGGGGAAGACATATTTCTGGATGAAGTCCACGCTTCGCCGGTAGGTCGAGAAATAGCGCTCGTCGATCGTGATGATCTGCAGGCCCGCTTGGCCGCCGGGTTTCAGGCTTCGACCGATCTTTTCAAAGTAGGCCGGCCAATACTCTTCGCCGACGGCTTCGAACATTTCAATCGATACAATACGGTCGAACGTGCCCTGCGTGTCTCGGTAGTCCTCGAGGCGGATCTCCGTCTTGTCGGCGAGACCCGCTTTGGAGAGGCGTTCCTTGGCGAAGTCGTGTTGTTCGCGGCTGATCGTGATGCCCGTGACGCGGCAGCCGATTTCCTTTGCAGCGTATTCAGCGAAACCGCCCCAGCCGCAACCGATCTCGAGCAGTTCGTGCTCCGGCTTCAGGCCGATGCGGCGGGCGAGGCTTGCGTACTTGTTGCGCTGCGCGTCGGTCAGGGATTGGCCCGGTGCTTCGAACTTCGCCGACGAATAGGTCATCGACGGGTCGAGCCAGCGTTCGTAGAAGGCGTTGCCGAGGTCATAGTGCGCGTGGATGTTGCGTTTGGCTCCGGCGCGCGTGTTGCGGTTCAACGCATGCGCCAAGCGGCCTGCAGCTCTTGCCCACCATTTGCCTTCGTAGAGTTCGGCCATCGCATCGGCGTTGCGCGCGAAGACTTCGAGCAGTGCGGGAAGGTCGGGCGTGTCCCATTCGTGCGCGAGGTAGCCTTCGGCGAAGCCCAGATTGCCGGTGCGCAGCAGCCGCCAAAGGCAGCGGTAGTTCTTGATGGTCAGCTCCGCGTGCTTGCCGGGAACGGTTCCCGCGATCTCGATGCGGCGCGCGTCCGGCAAAACGATCGTCGCGCTGCCCCAATGCAGGCGCGCGGTCGCGGGAAGGATGAGACGCAGGAAGTGGGGAAGCCCGCGCGCATCGGGCAGTTGGCCTGCGCGCACCGCGATCACAGAAGGGCTCAAGTTCGTTTGCGGGAGCATGAGGGGGTCCGCCGACGACAACGCTTTATAGGACGTAGGCGCCGGCGCCTTGATTTCCATCACTACTCGGCCGCATCTTGCACGGCGGGGAGGATGCGCGGGGCCTCTACGCTGCCAAGTGGCAGTTTTGCGCCAATCGTTTGGGCCACTTCGAGGCCTGCGGTAAGCCCATCTTCGTGGAAGCCGTAGCCTGCGTATGCGCCGCAGAACCAGGTGCGGTGCTGTCCCTGGATCATGTGCAAGCGCCGCTGGGCCACCAACGCTTCGGCGTCGAACTGTGGGTGATCGTAGTCGAACGTGCGGAATGTCATATGGCTTGCCGGCGCCGCAGGCGGGTTCAGGCTGACGAACAGGGGCTTCGTTTCGTCGATCGATTGCAGGCGGTTCATCCAGTAGGTCACCGACACGGCACCGCCGGTGTCGGTTTCGCGCGCGAGATAGTTCCAGCTCGACCACACGGCTTTACGCTTCGGCATCAACGACGGGTCGCGGTGCAGATAGACACGGTTCGCTGCATAGCGCATGGGCGTCAGGATTTGGCGCTCGGCCTCCGTTGCGTCGGCGAGCAGCGGCAGCGCTTCGTCGCTGTGGCAGGCGAGGATGACGTGGTCGAAGGTTTCGCTGTAGCCGGTTGCGTCGGTGACTTCGACGCTGTCGTTCGAGCGCGTGACTTTCGCGACCGGCGTATTGAGGCGGATGCGGCCGGCGAACGGCGCTGTCAAGCGCTTCACATACTCGCGCGAGCCGCCCTTGACGGTGCGCCAGAGCGGCTTCTCGAAATGGAAGAGGCGGTGGTTCTCAAAGAAGCGGATGAAGCTCTCCGCCGGGAACGACAGCATCTCGGTCGCGCTGGTCGACCAGATCGCGGCCCCCATCGGAATGATGCAGTGGTCCCGGAATGCGTCGCCGTAGGCGTTTGCCTTGAGGTAAGAGCCGAGCGAGTGGCCCTGCGTGCGGCCCTGGTTCAAATCTACGACGCCGTTGCGACGGAAGCGCAGGATGTCCAGCCACATGCGGTGAAAGGAGAGGCTGAAGAGGTTGCTCTTCTGCGCGAACAAAGAACCGATCGTGTTGCCTTGCCATTCGAGGCGGCCGTTCAGCGAGGAGAAGCCGAACGTCATGCTCGTCGGGATCGTCTCGACGTCGAGCTTCGCGAACAGCGCCGTCAGGTTCGGGTAGTTCAGTTCGTTGTAGACGATGAAGCCTGTGTCGACCGCTATCGTGGCGCCGTCATAGTCAACGTCGACTGTGTGACTGTGACCACCGGGGCACGGTTCCTTTTCGAAGACGACGACCTCATGGTCGTGGTGCAGCGCCCAGGCCGCACCCATTCCGGCGATACCCGATCCGACAATAGCGATGCGCATAGCGCTCTTCGGCTCCGCTTGCCTAACCCCAAGCGCGAGCCGCCGGAGCGTTGGTTTCGGACGTATACGAGGCGCTTGGTGGATTGGATGCGTGGGCCCGGCCGCTGTGTGCGATGGCCGTCACCGCGATTAGGTTTTCCCAGGATGCGAGGGGAATGCGCCCGCGTCCATGAATCGCTTGGCCATGCCTTCCATTGAGAGAAGGCGCCGCGTCTTCTTGAGCGGGTCCTCGGCCGTGATGTTGACGCCGCGGAGTACGCGGCGCAGCACCGCGCCGGTGTCAAGGCAGGTGTCCACGTCTATCAGGTTCAAGCAGGCGGAATCCTGTTCGAAGGCACCGAAAGCGGCAAGCGAGGCGCTGGTGATGTCGGTCAGGATCGCCCGGTTGACCCCGCCGTGAGCGACGAGCAGCAGCGTCGTCCAGCCGGGATCGTTCGTGATCGCTGTGAACGCGGGGACGACGCGGTCGACGAACGCTTGAAACGGTTCGCCCGCGGCGTAGCAAGCGCCAGGCTCGCCCGCCTGAAACATCGCATAGGCGTAGTCGACGGGGCTGAGCTTTGCGCGCGCGACGGGATCGCCGCCGCGGATCTCTTCGAGTTCGACAGTGATGGCGATCTCAAGCTTGCGGCCGGCTAGTACGATCGAGGCCGTTTCGCGCGTGCGGGGTAGGCCTGAACAGATTGCGCGATCGAACGGCACATCGGCGAGAAGTTCGCCCATTGCGGCAGCTTCTCTGCGGCCTCGTTCGGTCAACGATACTGCGCGCGAGTCTGGCGCGCGCTTGCCGTCGGGCTGCACGTACTGGGCTTCCGCATGGCGCATAAGGTAGATGCGCCGGCGGCGCGTGCGGTCGAAGGGGAGGGTGAGGTCCATAGCGCGTTTCTTAGCATGGTTTGCAGTGGCGCCAATCGCGGGCTAGGAACGGGCATGTTGTCATTTGTCCAGATTGTTGCCCTGTTTGTAGGCGCGTTTTATATCTTTGGCGGCATCGTCGTAATGCGCGCGATGGCCCTTGATCGGGTGATGGATCAGTTGCTGGCGGCGCTGAGCGATCCTACGGCGCCGAGTGAGGCGTTGAAGTCGCGCATCTTGAGTGTCGGCGCGTACTTGACGCTTGCGGGCGGCGTCGCGCTCGCGTTGTTGAGTTCGCTTGCGGCGGCTGTCTTTCTCGCAAACGCGCTCTGGCAGGGCGGTTATCTGCTTTGGGCCGAGCACGCCTTGCCGCCGAAGGACGACGACGAAGCGCGCGGACGGCGGCGGACGAAGAACGCGTTTGTCGTCTATCTCGCCGCGACCGGGTTCGTGCTGTGGCTCGCATGGCGAGGAGATTTGCGGCCGTGGAATATGCCGCTTCAGTCTTATACGATCGACGTTGCGATCGTTGCGGGCGCTATCGGTATCGCATTGGCATTCGTCCACTGGTCGGGGCGTGCGGGCGCGACAACCAGCACCTCGGGTTCCCCCAGTGATGCGCCGGAACTCCAATCGTTCTTCGAGCGCATGCCCGTGCGGCTGAGGCTGGCACCGGAATGGGGCTGTTCGCCGCTTTGGGATGCCGATACCGGCGAGCCCGTCAGCGTCTACGCAGTTGGTCTTTCCTTCGATCTCGCCGAACGGATCGAAACCTGGGACGACACGTGGCAAACGACCTACAATTCGGACGATCCTGCGTCCAGCGGGTTCAAGGACGACGCTGAGGCGGAGGCGTATCGCTTAGAGGGGCGCGAGATCGTTGCCGTGCTGCGGGCGGTTTGGCAGGGCGAACTGGTGGTGCAACAACACTTCGAATAGCCGCGCGATGTGCTTTTGTTCGCTTGCCGAGAAAAGCGATGGCTCCCCGGGCCGGATTCGAACCAGCGACCAACCGGTTAACAGCCGGTTGCTCTACCACTGAGCTACCGGGGAACACGGAGGAAGGCGCAGAACCTTCCCCGACGGCAGGGGCGTGCCTATATCAGAGCGTCGTTAACGGCGAAAGAACATTTGTCCGCCGTCGGAGGTCTGCTCGTGTCGCACGTGAAGGTTGGGCAATACCGTGTGAAATTGCCGAAATCGAAAGCGGCGCGACGGGCGCTCGGCGGCGGGTTGGTTGCGGGGAGCGCGCTGTCGATCCTGCCAATCTTTGGTCTTTGGATGCTGCCGGCTGGCCTTTTAGTGCTGTCCGTGGACTCGGCGCGCGTACGACGATTCCGGCGTGTGCAGGAGGTCAAGGTCGTGCGCTGGTGGCGCACCAGGCAGACAGCGTCTAAGTCCCCGTCCTGACAAAGAAAAAGGGCCCGGCGAACCGGGCCCGAAGTTGGGTAAATGGTGGGGTGTCTTCATGGGAAGACCTGGCCACATTGGTCGCAGGTGGTTAACAAATGGTTAACGACCAAGACGCAAATCGCAGGTTCGCGGTAACCGAATTCAGATCCGACTTGGGCTTCAGCTTTTAAGTCCTTGTGCCGCCTTCGCGTAGCCGCCCTCGCCACCGTCGATAAAATGTACATGGCCGCCTTCGTCCGTTGAGCTGACAAAGCACGTCATGAGCGCGGTTGAGGCGCGATGGAGACCAAAATCGATCAATCCGGCAGTTTTTGAGTCTTGCAGAATCGACTCGATTCCATCCGCTTCGCGCAGCGAGCAGTCGACGACCATGCGCAACGAGTCGGCGAACTTGCGGTAGTCGGAATGCGAGGGCAGGGCGCGCAGATAATCCTTGCCGTTGAAGCCGCCGATCCTGATTCCGGTCTTTTCCGAAACGATGGCCAGGAGAGATTGGCCGTAGGTTTCGAACAGCGTATGGCCAAAGCCACGTTCTTCGACTGCGCCGCGGGGCCGCCAAGCCGATTTCAAGTTCGAAACCGCAACCGGACACGCATCACCTTTCAGCACTGTCTGAATGCTGTCGTAGATGTCGCGATAGACGCGTGGCAGCGCCGCGCTTTGGTCTTTGGCGCGGACGATGGCCGACAGCATCACGCCGCGTTGCGTCTGCAGCGGTTTCCAGCGACATGAGAGGCCGGATAGATCTGCATCCGCCGTTGTTGCATCCGCTGTAACGACGAACTCGTACCCATCAGGAGCCTTGCAGATTGCGTCCGCGCAATCGATGCCGCCACCCGACATCATCGCAAGTCTGCGCTTGGGTCCCAGCGCTTGGTACGCGAGCTTCACGTCGCAGCCCTGCGCGCGCACGGCTTTGATCGGGACAAGCGCGCAGCGTATGTCGAGCGAAAGTGCGTTGCGTGCGACTTGCTGCACGCCTTTCAAAGCGTCAGTCGCCTGTTGGGCGAGCTCGCCCGGCACCAGCACCACGGCGCCGTCCCCACCGAAGGCAAAGGGTAGGTCGCGGCCAGAGCAGGCATTTAGAACACCGACGATGGTTGCTGCGCCCGCCAGGTTCACGTCTTTGTAGCGGCCGGCTGCGATCGCGCTGGTCGATCGGATCACGTCTCCGACGGCAACAAGCCAGTCGCCGGGTACGCTAACGTAGGTGGCGGGGTCCAGCGCCTCGGAGAAACTTGCGACTGTTGGTGCGTCCAAAGGCGGTTCCGCAAGTCAGTTTAGGCGCTGATGGAGGCCACGCCCGGAATTGAACCGGGGTACGAGGTTTTGCAGACCTCTGCGTAACCACTCCGCCACGTGGCCAGACCTCAGCGCGAGGGCGCGTCGTATAGCAGAGCCGCCGCGCCGCTACAAACAGCCAAATCCCGCGCATTGTCAGGCCTGCGCTACGCCGATATAAGCCCCCCACTTTGCTGCGTTTTCCGGGATCTGAGTCTCATGCAGGACATGGCCGCCGCCCGCCTTCATATGGTCGAAGGTCAGGTTCGCACGAACGACGTCACCGACAGGCGTATCACGGGGGCGATGGCGCTGCTCGAGCGCGAGCGGTTTGTACCGCTCGCCAACCGTGCGCTCGCTTATGCCGATGTTTGCGTCGAGGTGAAACCAGGTCGATTCCTGCCCGATCCGCGCAGTTTCGCGAAACTTGTGCAGCTTGCCGAGATTCAGGAAAGCGATCGCGTTCTCGATATCGCGTGCGCGACGGGGTATTCGAGCGCCGTGCTTAGCCAGTTATCGGCCGATGTGGTCGCCTTGGAAGAAGACGAGGCGCTGGCGAAAGAGGCAACGGCAGCATTGCGCTCAGTTCCGAAGCTGGGGCGGCTCTTCGGCGTGGTCGGTCCGCATCGCGACGGAGCGCCGGCGCAGGGACCGTTCGATCTCATTTTTGTGAACGGTGCGGTACACCAGGTTCCGGTTGCATGGACCAACCAGCTGAAGGAAGGCGGTCGCCTTGTCGTCATCATGTGCGACGGACCGGTAGGAAAGGCTAACTTCTGCGTGCGAAAAGGCGGTGCGCTCAGCCGCCGGGTCGCGTTCGACGCTACTGTCCCCGTATTGCCCGGGTTCGAACGCGTCAAAAGCTTTGTGTTCTAAGGCTCGCTGCACGTCAAACGCGTGTTTTATTTTGCGCGGTAAGCTCTAATTTACCACTGGGTAGTTAACTTCGTCCCGTGCTCATGGGAAGGAGCTTTAGTATGCGTTTTGGGGTTGGCACCGGGACGTTCCGGGCGCCGGTTCGCCATGGGTTTCGTGCAGCTTTGCTCGCGACGGTTCTATGGGTTCCGCAAGCGGACGCCGACAGTCTGCAGGATGCGCTTGTCAAAGCGTATCAAACGAATCCGCAATTGTTGGCGGAGCGCGCGAATTTGCGCGCGAGCGACGAAGACGTCGCGCAAGCGATCGCGCAATGGCGTCCCCGAATTTCGCTTAATGCCGACTACTCGAAGATCCATTCGGAATCTAAGACCGATGGTCTGCCGCGGTCGCTTGCACGCACTGAGCCATGGGGCGTTGACGTCACCGCAACGCAGACCGTTTTCGCGGGCGGACGCATTCTCGCGCAACGCCGGCAGGCGGATGCGTTGGTGAACGCAGGTCGTGCGCGGCTGCATTCGACCGAGCAATCGGTATTTCTTGGCGCGATCTCGTCTTACATGAACGTCGTTCGCGACGAGTCGGTGCTGAAGCTCAACCAAGCCAACGTCGAACTCTTGAAGAAGCAGTTGGAAGCGGCGCAGGCACGCTTCGACGTCGGCGAAATTACACGCACGGACGTTGCGCAAGCGGAAGCGCGTTTGGCGGAGGGTATGGCGAGCGAAACGACCGCTCAAGCGAACCTGAAGGCGAGCCGTCTGGCGTATGAGCGCGCTGTCGGCGACCCGCCGGGAACGCTGGACGCGAAGNNACGCTGGACGCGAAGCCTGCGGTTCCGGCACTCCCCGAAAGCGAGGTGCAAGCGCGCGAGATTGCGACTGTGCAGAACCCCACCCTAGCCGGTGCGCGGGCGCAAGAAGATGCGGCACGCTATGGTATCGACTTTGCCGTCGGTCAGATGCTGCCGACCGTGACTGTGCAGGCGAGTTATGGCCGCAGCGGTCAAGAGCGCGGTCCAGCCGAAACGATCGGCGACGATACGCGTCTGACAGCGACGGCGACGGTACCGCTCTATCAGGGCGGCGCCGAGTGGTCGGCCGTGCGTCAAGCCAAGGAATTGAACAACCGCGCGCGGCTGAACGTCGAGGACGCGCGCCGGGCGACGGATGAGAGCGTCCAGAACGCTTGGGAAGCCTATCGCGCGGCCAAAGCCTCGTCAGAGGCGAACCGGCAGCAGGTGAAGGCGTCCGAGATCGCGTTCGAAGGCGTGCAGCAAGAGCTTGAAGTGGGCTCGCGCACGACGCTCGACGTGTTGAACCAACAGCAAGAACTCTTGAACGCCCGCGTGGCGCTGGTGCGCACCGAGCGGGACGAAGTTGTGGCCTCGTACTCGCTGTTGTCGGCGGTCGGCAAGTTGACCGCGAGGGACTTGGAGCTGCCGGTGCAGGTCTATGACCCTGTCGAAAATTACGACATGCAGACGTGGCGGCCGCTTGGCGGGGCGACTTACGAAAACTAAGGTTTTTCCGCTATTCACCTTGTTGCCAGACGGGGCCTGAGCGCCGCGACGCGGCTACTGGCGTTTGGCGCGTGCATGGCTTAGTTTTGCGCCTCAAGAGGTGTGGGGCGCGAGTAGCGCGAAAGGGTTTTCGACACAATGCCAACGCCCACGGCGCAGCAAGAACCGACGATGGAGGAAATTCTGGCCTCTATCCGGCGAATCATTTCGGAAGACTCGGATCCCGGCAAGGCGGGCCCTGCCATGTCGGCGCAAGACGGCGGGGGCGAGGTTTTGGAGCTTACGAATATCGTGCACGACGATGGCTCGATCGGCTCCGCGTCGCAAGGTCCAACCGAACCGCGCATGGGGCGCCGCCCGGCAGCTCAGCCGATGTCGTCGCGCCGCGAGCCCGAACCGATGCAGTTGCGTGATCCGGTACCCGAGCCGCGTGTCGCGCGTAGGCCCGCGCCGATGGCAGCGAGCGCTCCCGAACCCACCCGTCACATGCGTCCTCAACCGGAATTCAAAATGGCAGACAACAGCGATCGCGAAGGCATCTTATCCAATCAGGCTTCGTCGGCCGTCACCAACGCGTTTGGTATGTTGAGCCGCGAACGCGACGTAACCGTCGGGGGTGGCGGCGGGGCCAGCTTGGAAGACATGGTTCAGCAGATGCTGAAACCGATGCTGGCGGCATGGCTTGAACAAAACTTGCCGGAAATCGTAGAGCGCGTCGTACAAGAAGAGGTCGAGCGCGCTTCGCGTAGCGGCCGGCGCCGCTGACGCCACCTTCTTAACACAAGCGTCTAGCTCGACAGGATTCGCGTGAGGCCCGTGAAGGCCTTGCGCGTTCGTCGTTTATTGTTTTCAAGTCAGGCCCATGCTCGAAAAAACCTATAGTCCAAAAGACGTGGAAGGCCGGCTTTACGGCGAATGGGAAGCGTCAGGCGCTTTCCGAGCCGGCAACAAGCCGAATGCGCAACCGTTCACAATCGTGATTCCACCGCCGAATGTTACCGGCTCGCTTCATATCGGGCACGCGCTGAACAACACGTTGCAGGACATTTTGATCCGCTTTGAGCGCATGCGCGGCAAGGATGTGCTGTGGCAGCCCGGATTGGATCACGCCGGCATCTCGACCCAAATCGTGGTCGAGCGGCAGCTGCAGGAGCGCCAGACCTCGCGCCTAAAGCTCGGCCGCGAAGAGTTCGTGAAGCGGGTTTGGGAGTGGAAGGCGGAATCGGGCGGCACGATCAATCGTCAGCTGCGCCGGCTTGGCGCGTCGTGCGATTGGTCGCGCGAGCGGTTCACGCTGGATGAAGGTTTGAGCAAGGCCGTCATCAAGGTGTTCGTCGCCTGTCACAAACAGGGGCTGATGTACAAAGACACGCGGCTCGTGAACTGGGACCCGAAGTTGCAGACGGCCGTGTCGGACCTTGAGGTCGAGAATATCGAGGTCAAAGGCAACCTTTGGCACATCAAGTACCCGATCGACGGGACCGATCAGTTTATCACGATCGCGACGACGCGGCCCGAGACGATGCTGGGCGATACCGCGGTTGCCGTGCACCCGGACGACGAGCGGTACAAAGCGCTTGTCGGCAGACAGGTGCGAATGCCGCTTTGTGACCGTCTGATCCCGATCATTGCCGACGAACACGCCGACCCGGAGAAGGGGTCGGGTGCCTTGAAGATCACGCCGGCGCACGACTTCAACGACTATGAGGTCGGGCGGCGGCACAAGCTTGAAGCGATCAGCATTCTGACGCTCGACGGCAAGATCAACGACAAGGCGCCGGCGGCCTATCAGGGGCTCGACCGGTTCGAGGCTCGCAAGCGGATCGTCGCCGATTTGGAGGCGCTGGGGCTGCTTGAAAAGATCGAGCCGGTGACCCACGCCGTGCCGCACGACGAGAAAACGAAGACCGTCGTGATCGAGCCGATGCTGACCGAGCAGTGGTATCTGAACGTCAAGCCGCTGGCGGAGAAGGCGCTTGAGGCGGTGCGCGACGGGCGGACTGTGTTCGTGCCGGAGCGCTTTGCCGACACGTATTACCGGTGGCTTGAGAACATTCAGCCATGGTGTGTGTCGCGCCAGCTGTGGTGGGGACATCAAATCCCCGCTTGGTACGACGATCAGGGCAATGTTTTCGTCGAGGAGACCGAGGCGGCAGCGCTGGCGGCGGCGAAGGCGAAGCATGGCCGCGATGTGACGCTCACGCGCGATCCGGACGTGCTGGATACGTGGTTTTCGTCGGGCTTGTGGCCGTTCTCGACCCTGGGGTGGCCGGACGACACGCCGGAACTGCGGCGGTTCTACAAGACCGACGTGCTGGTCACGATGTTCGACATCATCTTCTTCTGGGTCGCGCGGATGATGATGTTCGGGCTGCACTTCACGAACGAGGTGCCGTTCCACACCGTCTACATCCATGCCCGCGTCGTCGACGAGAAGGGGCAGAAGATGTCGAAGACGCGCGGGAACGTGATGGACCCGCTTGTCCTCATCGACGAATTTGGCGCGGACGCGTTGCGGTTTGCGCTCGCGATTGCGGCGGCGCCGGGCAAGGACTTGCGCATGGGGCGCAGCCGCGTCGAGATCTATCGCAATTTCTGCACGAAAATTTGGAACGCCGCGCGCTTTTGCGAGATGAACGAGTGTAAGCGTACGGCGGACTTCGATCCGGCAGCGTTGACGTCGACCGTCAACCGCTGGGTCGTGGGCGAACTTGTGCATACGCGAAACACGTTGACCGCCGCAATCGAGGCCTATCGGTTCAACGATGCGGCGGGCGCGCTCTACGAGTTCGTCTGGAACGTCTACTGCGATTGGTATCTGGAGTTCATCAAGCCGATCCTCGCCGGTCACGACGGCGCGCAGAAGGCCGAGACGCGCGCGACGGCCGCTTGGGTGATGGACGAGGTGCTGAAGTTGATGCATCCGTTCGTGCCGTTCCTGACCGAAGAGCTCTGGCGGTTGACGGGCGAGCACGGGCCGAAGCGCGCGACAATGCTGATTGCCGCCGGCTGGCCGCACTACGAGAGCATCCCGCACGACAAGGAAGCGGCAGCCGAGATGAATTGGGTCAAGGCGCTCATTTCCGAAGTGCGCTCGGTGCGAGCGGAAATGAATGTGCCGCCGTCCTCGAAGCTGCCGCTGACGCTGAAGACCGGCAATGGCGTTGAGCTTGAGTGGCTGGAGCGGCACAACGAACTGGTGCTTCGACTGGCGCGGTTGGAGACGGCGCGCGGCGGCGAGTTGGCCAAGGGTTCGGCACAGATCGTGGTTGGCGATGGGACCGCGGGTTTGGCACTTGAGGGTTTCATCGACTTCGCGAAAGAAAAGGCGCGGCTGTCGAAGGACGGACAGAAGGTAGACGGCGAAATTTCACGCATCGACGCGAAGCTCTCGAACCAGGACTTCGTGACCCGGGCGCCGGAAGAGGTCGTCGAGGAACTGCGCGAAAAGCGGGTCGAGTTCGAGGCGCAAAAGGCGAAACTCAACGAGGCGCTGAAGCGGTTGGATTAGATAGGAGATCGTCGACATGGGACAGTTCGACAAGCGAGGCAATCCCGTTTCTTACGGCGCCCAATCGGCGATCGATCGGCTCGATCATGCGACGGACATGCTGGCCGCTTTCAAGGCCGATACGCTGGGTGAGATCGACGCGGTGATCGCGGAGCATCCGGATTTTGCGCTGGCGCACGCGATGCGCGCCGGTGCGCTTGCGACTGCGACCGACAAGGCGTTCGAGCGAACTGCGCTCAAGAGCTTGAGGGCCGCGGAAGGATTGGCGCGACAAGCGAACGAGCGCGAACAACTGCACATCGCGGCGTGCCGGGCTTGGCTCGACGGGGATCTTGCTCGGGGCGTGGAACTCTGGGGCAAGGCCTCGATGCTCTATCCGCGCGACCTCACGGCGCTGCAGCTTGCGCATGCGGGCGACTTCTTTCTTGGCTACGCGCATATGCTGCGCGATCGCGTGGCGCGGGTGTTACCGCGGTGGGATCGCGACGTGCCGGGGTATGGCTTCGTGCACGGCATGTATGCGTTCGGGTTGGAAGAATCCGGCGAGTACACGGCGGCCGAAGAGCATGGCCGGCAAGCGATCGGCGTGAACGCGCAAGACGGTTGGGCGGTGCATGCGGTCGCGCATGTGATGGAGATGCAGGGCCGCGCGAAGGAGGGCGTCGCGTTCCTTGCGGGCGGCGAGACCGGCTGGGAGCCGGGCAGTGGGTTTGCCTATCACCTGTGGTGGCATCAGGCGCTCTTCCATATCGACATGAATGACGCGAAGGCGGCGCTGAGGCTTTTCGACGAGAAGATTTCGGCCGGCGAATTCGGTCAGGCGTTGGAACTCATCGACGGGTCGGCATTGTTGTGGCGGCTTCATTTGTTGGGCCATGACGTCGGCAACCGTTGGGATGATGTTGTCGCGAAGTGGGAGAGCCGGATCGATCACGGCTACTACGCATTCAACGACGTCAACGCGATGATGGCGTTTGCGGCGACCGGGAACGTGGCTGCGCAGGAGAGGCTGATTGCGGCGGTTCGGGGCGCCGCCGAGGGCAAAGGCACAAACGCGATGATGTCGCGCGAGGTGGGCTTGCCCGGTTGCGAAGGCTTCGCCGCGTTCGGGCGGGGCGAGTATGCCAACGCGATCGAGCTGCTTGTGCCGGTGCGCGGCAAGGCGAACCGGCACGGCGGCAGTCACGCACAGCGCGACATGTTTTCATGGACGCTGACGGAGGCGGCCATCCGTGCGGGCGATCGCGCGCTCGCCGACGCGTTCGTCGCCGAGCGGTTGTCGTGGAAGCCGGAGAGCCCGATCAATCGGGCGTGGGCTGTGCGGGCCGAGAAGCTGACGCGTAAGCAGGCGGCTTAACGCAGCAACAACGACACAAGCTCACTCGGCGGCTGGCCCCCGCGGGTGACGACGATGATTGGGACGTCGGTGAAGCGGGCGAGGGTGCGCGAGGTTTCGGCGGGCGGGACGGGGCTGTCTGCGGATTCCGAGAGGACGATCGTCCACGGTTCGCGGTTGCGGGCCTTTAGGGCCTCACAGGCCGTCAGCGTGTGGCTGATCGTGCCCAGATAGGTGCCCGCGACCAGCAGCACGTGCGCGTCGATGGCGTCGATCAAATCGAGATTCGTGAAGCGCGGGGCGAGCGGCGACATGATCCCGCCAGCGCCTTCGATGAACGTGATGCGGTCTGTGTTGGCAGCGCTTGCGCAGACGGCGACGAGGGCGTCGACGTTGATCGGACGGTCTTCACGAGCAGCTGCCATGTCGGGCGAGAGGGCAGCGCGATAGCGCCAGGGCGAGACTTCGGCCACGCTGTGTTCGTTGACCGGTTTGCCTAGTGCTTGGAGGATCAAGCCGGTGTCGCTGGCGTACGCGTCGGCCGGATCGAAGCCGCTGATGACGGGTTTCAATGCGGCAATATCCTTGCCGCGGCGGCGCAGCGCTGCGATCAAGCCGCAGGTCACGTAGGTCTTGCCGACGTCCGTGCCGGTCGCAGTGACGAAGTAGGAGGTCATCGCACGAAGGGTCTGACCGCATCGGCGAGGCGCGCGACATCGGCTTCTTGGTGGGCGGCCGTGAACGTGATGCGCAAACGTGCGGTCCCGGTGGGGACGGTCGGTGGGCGGATGGCGGTGACGAGGAAGCCTAGGCGTTCGAGCGACGTGGAGGCTTCGAGGGCTGCCGTGGGATCGCCGAGAACGACAGGGACGATCGCGGATTGTGCTGTGGGCAAGTTCGTGCGCGCGGTGAACATGCGCGCAAGGGTCAGCGGGCGGGCGCAAAGCTCAGGGTCGCTCGCGATGATATCGAGCCCCGCGATCGAGGCGGCGACGACCGCGGGCGGCAGGCCGGTGGCGTAGACGAGCGAGCGTGCGCGGTTGATCAGCAGGTCGATGACGGGCCGGCTTGCGGCGACGTAGCCGCCGTAAGAGCCGACCGCCTTCGACAGCGTGCCCATCTGCACGTCCGGACGCGCGTTCCAGTGCGCGGCCGAGCCGCCGCCTTCGCCGATCACGCCAAGGCCGTGGGCGTCGTCCGTCATGACCCAGGCATCGTGATCGCGCGCGGCCGCGATGATGTCGGGGAGCGGGCTGAGGTCGCCGTCCATGCTGAAGACGCCCTCTGTCAGTACGAGGCAGCGGGCGGCCGTTGGACGATTGGCTTGCAGCAAGTCGCGCAGGTGTTCGATGTCGTTGTGACGAAAGACATGCACCGTCGCGCCGGAAAGTTTCGCGCCCGAGATCATGCAAGCGTGCGAAAGCTCGTCTGCGAGGATCAAGTCGCCGGGACCGACCAAGGCGGGGATCGTGCCGATATTCGCCAGATAGCCGGACCCGAAGACGAGGGCGGCGTCGGTCGCCTTCAGCGCAGCGATTTTGAATTCGAGTTCGGCGTAGAGCGCGTGGTTGCCGGTGACCAAGCGCGAGGCGCCGGCACCTGCGCCGTGTACGAGCGCTGCCGCAGCAGCGGCCCTCAACCTCGGGTCGTGCGCTAGGCCCAGATAGTCGTTCGAGCAAAAGTTGATGGCGGTTCGACTGGCCTCCGGCAGCGCGCGCAGGAGCGCGCCGGCTTGCAGCGCGTCGAGCTTGCGCTTGGCGAAATCATCGAGAGAGGTCATGGGGTATTCTAGGGCTTTGCATCGGTGGATTGGAACCTTTAGGTCTCGCGCTCTCAGGAGGCAATGGCGTGACGACACCGGCATGGCTAACGGCGGGGTGGCCGCATATCTGGCTTCCGTACGCGCAGATGAAGACGGCGCCGACACCGCTCGCCGTGGTGGGTGCGGAGGGTGCGCGGCTGAAGCTCGCCGACGGTCGCGAGCTGATCGATGGCGTGGCGTCGTGGTGGACGGTCGCGCACGGCTACAATCATCCACACATTCGTGACGTCGTGCGGCGGCAGATGGAGACGCTGCCGCATGTGATGCTCGGCGGACTGGCGCACGAGCAGGCCTACACGCTGGCGCAGCGGCTGGCGGCCTTGATGCCCGGCGACTTGAACCGGGTGTTCTTTTCGGACTCAGGATCGGTTGCCGTCGAAGTCGCGTTGAAGATGGCGATCCAGTTTTGGATCAACCAGGGCCAGCGCGGGCGTAGCAAGATCGTCAGCTTCAAGGGTGGCTATCACGGCGACACGTTCGCCACGATGGCGATCTGTGATCCCGACGAGGGCATGCATTCGCTGTTCAAGGGCGTGTTGAACGAGCAGATCGTGGTCGATCTGCCGCGTGACGATGCGTCGAGCCGCGCGTTCGAGGCGCTTCTGGCTCGGGACGCGAAAGAGATCGCGGCCGTCACCGTCGAACCGCTGGTGCAGGGCGCCGGGGGCATGAAGTTTCATTCGCCCGAGACGTTGGCGCGTATTGCAGCCATCGCTCGACGGCACAACGTGCTGTTCATTCTGGACGAGATTTTCACCGGCTTTGCGCGCACGGGCACGATGTTCGCGATGGAGCAGGCGGCGGTCGTTCCGGACATCGTTTGCTTGGGTAAGGCGCTGACGGGTGGCACGGCGCCGTTGGCGGCGACCGTCGCCAGCGACCGCGTGTTCGAGGGGTTTCTGTCGGACGATCCGGCGGCGGCGCTGATGCATGGGCCAACGTTTATGGGCAACGCGTTGGCATGTGCCGCGGCGAACGCCTCGCTCGACCTGTTCGAGCAAGAACCGCGTATCGCGCAAGCGCGGCGGATCGAGGTGCAGCTTCGCGACGGGTTGGCGGAGGCACGTGGCGCCCCTCATGTGCGCGATGTTCGCGTCAAGGGTGCGATCGGTGTCATTGAGCTTGATGGCGTCGACCCGCGCGCGCTGCGGCAGAAGTTCATCGACAAGGGTGTTTGGATTAGGCCGTTCGGAAACATCGTCTACACCACGCCGCCGCTGACGATCTCGGACGCTGACCTCGCCACACTCACGCAGGCAATGGTGTCGGTCGTGAAAGAGGCACGGTAACAATGCGCATAGATTTCACGCCGCCCAATGATCCGGCACATCGGGCAAAGGTTTGGGCCGCGAGCATGGTTTTGGTGCTCACTGCTGTGGCGGCCGTGTTGCTGGTCTGGGTCTTGGCGATCTCATATTTGCAGCCGGTCATTGGCTTTGGGGCGATCGTTGTCGTCGCCGCGGCTGGTGGTGTGCTCAGTTTTGGTGTGGGCCGCGTCATCGAGTGGCTGGTGCACGGGTAACAAAGGGCTTGCGCCGCGTGTGCGGGCTGTCGATAGCTAGGCCCACCCACAAATCAGCGGCGCAGTGAGCCCCATGACTCGTAAGTTCGACAAATCGAAATTGCCATCCCGCCATGTCACCGAGGGGCCGTCGCGCGCACCGCATCGCTCGTACTACTACGCGATGGGGTTGACGGCGGAGGAGATTGCCCAGCCGTTCGTCGGTGTCGTCTCGTGCTGGAACGAGGCCGCGCCCTGCAACATCGCACTGATGCGTCAAGCGCAGTCGGTGAAGAGGGGTGTGAAGGAATCGGGCGGTACGCCGCGCGAGTTTTGCACCATCACCGTCACGGACGGCATCGCGATGGGGCATCAGGGGATGAAGTCGTCGCTGGTCAGCCGCGAGGTGATCGCGGATTCTGTCGAGCTTACCGTGCGCGGGCATTGCTACGATGCGATCGTGGGGCTTGCCGGGTGCGATAAGTCGTTGCCGGGTCTTATGATGGCGATGGTGCGGCTGAACGTGCCGTCGGTGTTTATGTATGGCGGCTCGATCTTGCCGGGGAAGTTCAAGGGTAAAGACGTCACCGTCGTCGACATCTTCGAAGGCGTGGGACAACACGCGGCCGGCAAAATGTCGGATGAAGATCTGCACGATCTTGAATGTCACGCTTGTCCGGGCGCCGGCGCGTGTGGCGGGCAGTTCACCGCGAACACGATGGCGTGCGTGTCGGAGGCGATGGGTTTGGCGGTGCCGTACTCCGCCGGTCCGCCCGCCGAATACACCTCGCGCGACGAGTACGGCACAGCGAGCGGCAAGGCCGTGATGGACTTGCTGGCGCGCGGAATTCGTCCGCGCGATATCGTGACGCGCAAGTCGCTGGAGAATGCCGCCGTCGTGGTGGCCGCGACGGGTGGATCGACGAATGCAGCGCTGCATTTGCCTGCGATCGCGCACGAGGCTGGGATCGACTTCGATTTGTTCGCGGTCGCCGAGGTGTTCAAGCGGACGCCGTATCTGGCCGATTTGAAACCGGGCGGGCGCTTTGTCGCGAAGGACATGTACGAGGCGGGCGGGGTGCCTGCGTTGTTGAAGGTGCTGCTCGATGGTGGCTACTTGCACGGCGACTGCATCACGGTGACGGGTAAGACGCTCGCTCAGAATTTGGAGCACGTGCAGTTCAATTCGGCGCAAGAAGTCATTCGTCCTGTTTCGAAGCCATTGTCGCCAACGGGCGGCGTAGTCGGTTTGCGTGGATCGCTCGCGCCGGATGGCGCGATCGTGAAGGTGGCGGGCTTGCAGCATTTGCAGCATCGCGGGCCCGCACGTTGTTTCGATTGCGAGGAAGATGCGTTCGCCGCGGTGCAGGAGCGGCGCATCAAACGCGGCGATGTCATCGTCGTGCGCTACGAGGGCCCGAAGGGTGGTCCCGGCATGCGCGAGATGCTGTCCACGACTGCGGCCATTTACGGCCAAGGCGAGAGCGAGCACTACGCGCTGATCACGGACGGCCGGTTCTCGGGCGCGACGCGTGGCTTGTGCATCGGGCACGTGGGGCCTGAAGCGGCTGAAGGCGGTCCGATCGGGCTGATCAAAGACGGCGACATCATCGTGATCGACGCTGAGAAGGGTACGATCGACGTGGAGCTTTCCGCCGACGAACTCGCGCGAAGGAAGGCCGCGTGGAAGCCGCGTAAGACGATTTACACGTCAGGTGTCTTGTCCAAGTACGCCTCAAGCGTGGGTCCTGCGCACGCTGGTGCCGTGACCCACTCGGGCGGGCAGGGCGAGGGGCATGTGTACGCGGATATTTAACAGGCGGCTTACGCACTAGCGCAAAATCAAGCGCATCAATGCTGCTTCGGACAGCCGTTTTTCGGCACTCGGAGGAATTCGCCTTGAAGGGCTCTCTCATCACCGCGCGCGAACGGCCGAAGATCATAGGTGATCGGAAAGACCTGACTTACTGGCAAGCTCAGCGTCTTTGCTAGCGCGCTGGGGCTCCTGTTTTCGTAGTCAATGTCGTGGTAGCGCGCGAGATGGAACCAGGTTCGACCGATCCTCACCGATAGGCCGATCAAGTGTTCGTTAGCGTTTGCGTCCCGCACGTCGACGTTGCCAATCATCGCCCAAACTTGTCGACCGCAAGAGAGGCGAACTTGCGATCCAACAATCTTGCCATCCAAGTCATCGACAGGGATTTTGCGGACGGGTTTCATCCATGTTTCGTCGCGGGTGCGAGTTTCGGGAACGTAGGTCCACACAGGGTAACGTCTGAAATTGGCGATCGTTAGCTGGTCGACTCGCTTCAGTTCCATTCGCGACACTTAACCAATGATCACCTTCTCCTCGCCCCACCAGAGGGGGGAGTGGGGGAGGTCGATGAATTTGCGTTCGTCTTTGAGGAGGTCGCGGCCGGCTTCGGCGGCGCCGGGGTTGCTCAGGTGTTTGGCTAGGACTTCGAAGCTGTCCCACCAGAGTTGGGCCACACCGTCATATTGCTCGGGGCCGTTGCGGGAGGCGCGCGTATCGGCGCTGAGCGAAGGGTCCGCGCTGTGTAGTTGGACATAGCGTCGGATGCCGAGCACGGCTTGGTGTTTGCGCACGAGCGGCGCGTGGTTCACGAACCAATAGTCTTGGAACGCTTCTCGCGTGAGGTGGGGCAGACGGACGAGGCAGAACGTGAGCTTGATCATGTTTTGCCTTTGGCGTGGCGCGGGAATTTGTCGGCGGTGTCGAACCACGACACGTGGCTTTCGTACCAGATGTGGAACGTCGGCGGCACTTGCGCGGGGTCGTCGAGCGTTGCGGTGTTGACGCCGAGGCTTGCGGTTGCGTCGTCCTCGCGGAACAGAAGGTACGTTCCGCAGTCGCCGCAGAACTCGCGCGTCGCGCGTGTGGAGGCGCGGTAGCCTTTCGGTTTGCCTTTCGTGTAGGCGAGCGCTCCCGGTGCGATCGCAAACCAGGCGACGACCGGTGCGCCGCTTTGGCGTTGGCATGTGCGGCAGTGGCAGTAAGCGCTGTCCTCAATCTCGCCGCTGAGGCGGTAGCGGATCGCGCCGCAGAGGCAGCCGCCTTCAAGCGTTTGGGTCATACCGCGAGCTCGCACCAGATGGGCACGTGATCGGACGGCTTCTCCCAGGCGCGGGTGTGCTTGTCGATAGCGCAGGTCTTGAGCCGGTCGGCGGCTTGCGGCGACAGCAACAAGTGGTCGATGCGCAGGCCGTTGTTCTTCTGCCAGGCGCCGGCTTGGTAGTCCCAAAATGTGTACTGGTTCGGGGCTGTGTTGCAGCTGCGGAACGCGTCGGTGAGGCCCAGGTTGATCAATTGGCGCAACTTGCGGCGCGTCTCAAGCTTGAACAGCGCGTCGTTGATCCAAGCTTTCGGATCATAGACGTCGTCGACCGTTGGGATGATGTTGTAGTCGCCGCCGAGTACGAGGAGCTCTTCATTTTGCAGAAGCTTTTGCGTGTGCGCGATGAGGCGGTCGTGCCATTTGAGTTTGTAGGGATACTTTTCACTGTCGACCGGATTGCCGTTGGGCGCGTAGAGCGAGGCGACGCGCACGGCGCCGGCTTTCGTTGCGATCACGCCTTCGATGTAGCGCGCCTGTTCGTCGCTTGAGTCGCCCGGAAGTCCCATACGGACGTCTTCAATCTTGTGCTTCGAGAGCAGGGCGACGCCGTTGTAGCTCTTCTGCCCCAAGATCGCGCAGTGATAGCCCATCGCTTCGAACTCGAGCGCCGGGAATGCGTTCGTCTCACATTTGATTTCTTGCAGGCACGCGACATCGGGCGCGGCTTGCTTGAACCACGAGAGTACGGTTTCGACGCGGGCCTTGATCGAATTGACGTTGAACGTTGCGATTTTCATGGGCGGGAGGTTAGCGCAAGCGTTAGACTTTGCGCCAGATCAGCAATGAGAGATCCTGGGTCATGTCGACAGAAAGTGAAACGCCGCCGCGCCCGCCGATTTCGGCGCAGAGCGTGGCGTGGGAGGAGTTCAGCGAGGGAACGCGATTTAAGCTGCGCTACCGGCATCTAACGTCGGCGGCGATCGGCGAGGACTACCATGTCGGGTTCGCGATCGAGGAATTGGAGCCGGGCAAGCAGACGGTGCCCGCGCACTATCACATGCTGGAGGAGGAGCACATCTATGTGCTCGACGGGCAGCTGACGCTGAGGCTCGGCGAGAAGACCTTCGAGATGGGGCCGGGCGACTACGCCTGCTTCCCGGCAGGGCAGCCGGCCGGGCACTGCCTGATCAACAACGGTACGACGATGGCGCGTTACATCATCGTTGGCGAGCGGAATAGGAACGAGGTTGTCGTGTACACGGACTCGAACAAGGTGCTGGTCCGCTCGCTGGGCCGGCGCGAGATTTACGACCGTGCGTCGAAGCGCGACTATTGGGACGGCGAGAAGACCAGCTGAGTGGATTGGCTGGGGTACTAGGATTCGAACCTAGGAATGGCGGAATCAAAATCCGCTGCCTTACCGCTTGGCTATACCCCAATCCGAGGAATCGCTGGGGCGCCGGGAGGTCCGGGCCTTGCGAGGCGCGGGACCATAAGCGGCAGGTCCCGTGAACGCAATACGCTAAGAACGGCTAAAAACCCTAGCGGCGGAGTGGCGCGGGGCGGTTTCATCGATGGTCCCTTTGTGCTGTCTATCGAGGTCTATGACGCCCCACACTTTTTCCGTCGCGCCCATGATGGATTGGACGGACCGGCACTGCCGGTTCTTCCATCGCATCCTCACGCGCCGCGCTCGGCTCTACACGGAAATGGTGACGACGCCCGCTTTGATTCATGGGCCTCGGGCGCGGCTGTTGGCGTACGACCCGGCCGAACATCCGGTCGCGCTGCAGATCGGGGGAAGCGAGCCCGGCGATCTTGCGCTTTGTGCGCGGATGGCGGAGGAGGCAGGATACGACGAGGTGAACCTCAACGTCGGCTGTCCGTCGGAGCGCGTGCAGAAAGGTGCGTTCGGGGCATGCTTGATGCGCGAGCCGGACTTGGTTTCAGACTGTGTTGCGGCCATGCGCGCGGCGGTCAGGATCCCGGTCACGGTGAAATGCCGGATCGGCGTCGACGATCAGGAGCCGCGGGACGCGCTGTTCGGGTTTGTGGATCGTGTCGCCAAAGCCGGCTGCGATACGTTTGTCGTGCACGCGCGCAAGGCGTGGTTGAAAGGGTTGTCGCCAAAGGAAAATCGCGAAGTGCCGCCGCTCGACCATGGGCTGGTGTACGACCTGAAGCGGGCGCGGCCGGAGCTTATGATCATCATCAACGGTGGGGTGGCGACGCTCGATGAGGTGCGCGCCCATCTTTCGCACGTCGACGGCGTGATGATGGGGCGGGCGGCGTATCAGTCGCCTTGGGTCCTCGCCGACGCGGACGCGTCGCTCTTCGGAGCGGCATCGCCAGTACAGTCGCGCGCGCAAGCGCTGGAGGCATTCAAGCCATACGTTGCGCATGAGCTTTCGAAGGGGACGCCGTTGAGCGGGATGACAAGGCATGTGCTTGGGCTTTTCAACGGATTGCCATGGGCGCGCGCGTTCCGGCGGCACTTGAGCGAGAATTCAGTGAAGCGTGGCGTGGGCGTGGAGGTGATCGACGAGGCAGTTGAATTTGTGCGCGAGGATAGCACGCGCGTCGCCGCCTAGAGCTTTTGGTCGTAGGCCCCGACGTGCGGGTTTTTCGACAGCCGCGCATCGATCTCGGCGAACATGCCGTGCATGCGATCTTCCGAGACCGGGCTTTCGACCACGACGACGAGGCTTGGCTTGTTCGACGATGCGCGCACGAGGCCCCAGGTGCCGTCTTCGAGCGTTACGCGAATGCCGTTGACGGTGACGAGTTCGCGAATCGCAAGCCCCATAATTTTTTCGCCACAGGCGTTCGCATTCGTGTAGGCGGCGGTGACTTCGTCGACGACGCCGTATTTCTTGTCGTCGGGGCAGTGCGGTGCCATCGTCGGCGAGCTGTAGGTTTTCGGCAGGCTGTCGTAGAGCGCCGACATGGACTTGCCGCCCGCGTGTTCCAGAGTGCGAAGGATTGCGATCGCCGAGACGATGCCGTCGTCGTAACCGCGGCCGATCGGCGGGTTGAAGAAGTAGTGGCCGCTCTTCTCGAAGCCGGCTTGCGCTTTCAGTTCGTAGGCGCGGCGTTTGATGTAGGAGTGGCCCGTTTTCCAGTATTCGGTCTTCGCGCGGTTGGCGATGAGCACGGGGTCGGTCATGAACAAGCCGGTCGATTTCACGTCGACGACGAACTGCGCATCTTTCTGGCGGGACGAGATATCGCGGGCGACGAGTACGCCCATCTTGTCGGCGAAGATTTCACGGCCCTGATCATCGACAACGCCACAGCGGTCGCCGTCGCCATCGAAGGCGAGGCCGAGGTCGGCCTTTTGCTGCTTCACCGCATCGCTGAGCGCATGGAGCATCTTCAGATCTTCAGGATTGGGGTTATAGCGCGGGAAGGTATGATCGAGCTCCGCGTCGAGCGGGATCACATCGGCACCGATGCGGCGCAGCGCTTCGGGTACGAAGGCGCCTGCCGTTCCATTGCCGCACGCTGCGACAACCTTGATGGGCCGCGCGAGCTTCGCGCCGGCCCCTACTTCGTCTAGATAGCGTTCGCGAATGCCTTCGATCGCGCGGTAGGAGCCGCCTGGCCGTTCCTTCGCAGCTGCTTCGAGGACGATCGCTTTTAGCGCGTTCATTTCGTCGGGGCCGAACGTCAACGGGCGCGCGGCACCCATCTTGACACCGGTCCAGCCGTTTTCGTTGTGACTGGCGGTCACCATCGCAACGCACTGGGCGTCGAGCGCGAACTGAGCAAAGTAGGCGGTCGGCGAGAGCGCAAGGCCGATGTCGAGTACTTCGGCGCCGCCGGCGATCAGGCCGATCGTGAGGGCTTGCTTCACGCTGAGCGAATAGGCGCGGTAGTCTTGGCCGACGACCACGCGTGGCTTTACACCCATATCGTGGATCAGCGTCGCGAGGCCGAGGCCCAGCGCTTGGACGCCGATGAGGTTGATCTCTTTCGGGTAGAGCCAACGCGCGTCGTACTCGCGAAAACCGTTCGGCGCGATCAGCGGCAGTGTTTCGAACTCGGCCGTGTTGGGTTTGAGATCGGCGCGGGGTTTTGCGAGCATCGCCAGGCTTTACGGGTGAAGGCTGCGAAATTCAACCCTTCAAAGCTGTAACGAACGCATCGATCGCCGGTTCCAAGGCTCCGTCGTTTACGATGATCGTATCGGCCGTGATGGGCGGCGCGCGGCTGAGACGCTCGTCGATGTCGCTTCCTGTTTCGCGACCGCGTGCGCGAAGACGAGCGGCGAGGATCGCCGGCGACGCCGTAACGAGGATAACGCGCGCGGGTTGGAACCGCGCTTTGGCATCCTCCACTACGGTACGCGAGACGTTGGCCACTATATGGTTGCCGCGCGCAAGGTCGGCTTCGATGGTGGCGGGGATGCCGTAGGCGACGCCGTGAGCGCGCCAGCTCAGAGCAAAGGCGCCGGCGCGCTCCTGCGCGTCGAATGCGACTGGGCTTTCGGGCACGTGGTCTTCTCCACCGGGCTGTGCTGGGCGTGTGATCGTTCGGCGCGGGAGTACATAACCCTCGGGTAAGCGTTCGCGGCTGGCCTCAATCAGCGTGTCCTTGCCGGCGCCGGATGGGCCCACGATCAGAAACAGCGTGCCGCGCACCGTGTCAGTCCTTCAGGATCATTTGATCGGCTTCGCTTGAGTATTTCGTCAGTTGGTCAAGAAAGCTCATGCCGAGGAGAGAGTCGCCGAGGTTGCGTTGTACCGAGGCGCGGACGTTGCGGCGGACGATCGAACCCACGCGCACTTCTTTGAGTTCTACGTTTGCCGCGATCGCGGTGCCATTCGCTGTCGATACGAACGAGTCGAATGTCAGCGCGTCAACATCGATGCCGGCGCGAGCGGCGTCTTCGGCGCTGAGGGCGATCGTGGTTGCCCCTGTGTCGACGAGCATTCGGACGGTCGCGCCGTTGACGCCGACGTCGGCGTGGAAGTGGCCGTCTTCAGCGCGGCGCAGTACAACTTCACCGCCTGTGCGCTCGATGGGCGTTGCGGGGTTGAGTTCGCCGGCGACGCGCTGCCAGGCGTCGCGAAAATCGGTTCGGTAGGAGTAGCCTAGGATCAGCGCGAAGAGCAGTCCAAGCCATATCAGCGCGTAGCGTGCCGCGTCCGTCATCGAGCCGCGCCAGTGCATGACGAGAGACGCCAGCAGCACGGCGACGATCAGTAGATTGCCGATGACGGCCGGCGTCGTTTCCGCGTTCCACGCAAGCGAGCCGCCCGCCGCCCAAAGAACGACGGCTGTGACGGCGATCAGGACGACGACAAGGGCTGCGACGCGGCTCATGCGCTTCAAGACTATCGCATTCAGTCTTTCAGCACGAGTTCGTCGGATTCCATGGAAACCTTTGAAAGCGTGTTGAAGAAGCTCATGCCCAGAAGGGCGCCCGACAGACCGCGCGTCACGACAGCTTTTACGTCGCGGCGCACGATCGAACCGACGCGGACTTCGTCGAGTTCGACGTATGCGGCTTGCGCAGCGCCGTTCGCGGTGGATACGGCCTCGGTGTAGTCGAGCGAGTCGGGGTCGAGCCCGATGCTTTCAGCGACGTCTTCGCCGAGCGCGATCACGCTGGCGCCGGTATCGGCCAACATGTGCACACGCGTGCCGTTGAGTTCGGCATCGACGTAAAAGTGGCCGTTGTCGTCGCGCGGAAGCACGACTTCGACCTTCTTTGCGACAGCCGCTTTCGCCGACTTATGATCGACCGCTTGCGATGGCGTGTCCGTGAAGAACCGGCCGCCTGCGAGGACGGCGACGACGCCAACAATGACGGCGTAGTGGCGGTACATGCGCTAAGAGTACGGCTGAGAAGTGAACGTATCGACTAATTATACGGTCTTTCACGTGATTATTGACAAATAACGGCTTATAGCGTAAATAAGAGACATGAGTAGTGGCAGCCTGCCGTTTGCTTGGAACGCGCTTCGCCGCGAGATCGCGTTGCCGGTCTTTGAGCCCGGCTGGGTATGGCTCGTGGGCGCAGGGCCGGGTGATGCCGGCCTGTTGACGTTGCATGCGCTGAACGCGCTGCAGCAGGCGGATGTGGTCGTCTACGACGCGTTTGTCGATGAAGGCATTTTGAGTCTCGTGCGTCCGGGTGCTGAGGTCAGCTATTCGGGCAAGCGCGGCGGCAAACCTAGTCCGAAGCAGCGCGATATCTCACTGCGGCTGATCGAGTTTGCGCGCGCCGGCAAGCGCGTGTTGCGCCTCAAAGGGGGCGACCCGTTTTTGTTCGGCCGTGGCGGCGAAGAAGCCCTTGCGCTCGTCGCTGCGCAGATTCCATTCAGGATCGTTCCAGGGGTGACGTCGGGCATTGGCGGCCTCGCCTACGCCGGCATTCCGGCCACGCATCGGGATGTGAACCACGCAGTGACGTTTGTGACCGGACACATGGCCGGCGGCGATGTGCCCGACACGATCAATTGGCGTGCGCTCGGCGAAGGCTCGCCGGTCATCGTCATCTACATGGGATTGAAGCACCTACCACGCATCGCGAGCGAACTGCTCGCGGCAGGGCGCGCCGCTGCGGAACCCATGGCTGTGATCAGCCAGGCGACGACGCCGCGTCAGCGTGTGCTGGAGACGACACTCGGCAATGCGGTCGCTGACGTTGTAGCGAGCGGCATCGAAGCCCCTGCGTTGATCGTCGTGGGTGAAGCGGTGCGGCTGCGCGGAGGCCTCGACTGGTTGTCGGCGCTCGATGGCCGCGTGCTCGATGCCGATCCGTTGGGCACGAGGAAACTGCGCGACGTGGGGTAGGCTACTCCGCCTTGAACTGAAATTCGCCCTCGTAGCCCCAATACCAGTAGTGCACGAGGTAGTCGTCGCCGGCGCGGTAGCGCTGGGCTTCGAGAACAATCGCGTAGAACTCTTCCGACGCTTCGCCGGCAGGCAGGTAGGCGGTGACGGGCGATTGCGGACAGGTATCTTTCGGTATGACGCTTTGCACCATGTCGCCGGCGCGGTCGAAGATCTGCCAGCGGAACACTTTGCAGGCGGTGGGTGCGGTCAGCGTCACCTGATTGCGGGTGTTGTTGCGCAGATTGACTTTGAGCTGGATGACAGCGGGTTCTCCGCTTTTCAAAGTCACGCGGTCGCGGTTCGGCTCGGCGGTTGCGGTGACCGCGTTTTCGAGGAAGCCGAGGCTGCCGTTGGTCGCGGCGTAGCCGAGGGCCGCGATGAAGGCGACCCAGATCACGGTCAACAATATATAGCGCCGCCAATCGGGCGGCGGGGATTGCGGCAAAGGCTGCATGGGGTTCAAGCGCGTTGCTTTGCTGTTTCCGCGTCGGTTTCGATGTAGTCAAGGTCGAGGTGGAACGTTTCGCGCAGCGAGAAGAAGGCGAGAATCGCAAACGCAGCGACGATCAGCCCGACGATTTCGGCGGCGCCGACGATGCCGGTGTCCGGGCGCAGGAACTCGAACATCATCACCGAGAGGACCGTCGCGCCGCGGACGAAATTCGGCACGGACGTCGCGACCGTCGCGCGCAAGTTCGTACCGAATTGTTCGGCCGCGACCGTCACCATCATCGCCCAGTAGGCGGTGAAGAAGCCGATGACGAAGATCATGCCATAAAATACGTCTGCCGTTCCCAGCGGCACGCGGAGCACAATTCCCAGCGAGGCCAGCGTACCAAACAAGAAAATCCCGATTGCGAGCTTGCGGCTTTGCAGCCATTGGCTGACAAGGCCGTTCGCGACGCTGCCCAACGTGATGCCACAATAGAACCAGAATACGGAGGTGCCGGTGACGACTTTCTCCGCAATGCCGAGTTGCGGCGCAATCTCGGGCGAGAACGTCACGACGATGCCGAGTGAGAACCAAATCGGCACGCCAACGAGGATGCAGTTGATGTAGCGGGCGAAACGGTCCCATGACGTGAACAGCATCAAGAAATTGCCGCGCGCGACATGCTCCTTTTCGGTTATTGATTTGAAGATGCCGGACTCCGCGACCGAGAGGCGCAGCGCCAGCAGGCACAAGCCCATGATGCCGCCGACGAGATAGGCCATGCGCCAGGAGAAAAGTTGATAGACGAGTGCCGCGACTACCGCACCTGCAACGCCGGTCGCGACCACGACCGTCGTTCCGTAACCGCGCGATTGCTTTGGCAGAAGTTCGGCAACCAGCGTGATGCCGCCGCCGATTTCGCCGGCAAGACCTACACCGGTGATGAAACGCAGAAGGGCGTATTGATCGATGGGCGAAATGACTGCGTCGACGCCTGCCCCGAACTGGCCCACAAAACCGTTCAATATGTTGCCGACTGAGTAGAGCAGGATCGAGCCGAACAGCAGTTCGATGCGCCCGATCTTGTCGCCGATGACGCCCCAAAGAATGCCGCCGATCAGGAAGCCGCCCATCTGCATATTGAGCAGATAACCGCCGACGGAAACGAGTTGATCGCCAGAGAGACCGAGGTCGGTCAGGCTTGCAACGCGCAGGATCGAAAAGAGGATCAGATCATAGACGTCGACGAAGTAGCCAAGGGCGGCCACGAGAATGGCCAAGCGAACATTGTTCGACATCTGAGACGGAATCCTCCGGGGGCAGTGTTCTTGTTCGGGCACCTTGCCGATTCACCACGACAGGGACAACCGGTGGGGTAGGGTTGTTCGGCTGGATCAGCGCCCAGGGTTCCAGCAAATACCCGCGAAAACCGGCAATAGTTGAGTGTGGTTTCTGTGGCACGCCTGAGTTGTTAAATGAGCGCAGCGGTCCGGATTGCGTTGACAGCTCTGAGGCCAGGGGCGCGAAATGCTGATGGGTAAACGCAGGGGCTGGGGGCCTCTGCCCAAGGGGGAAATAATGCGTAAAGTTCTTTTGCTGGCGGCGTCTGCGCTGCTTATTCCTGGCATGGCGCTCGCCGACGGCGAAGCGGCGGCTCCGGCGAGTGCGAGTTGGTTCTACGGCGCCGGCGCTGGCTGGACGCAAATGGAAATGCCGGAGTACGGCAACGGGGCACGGACGTTTGACACCGGCGCTGGGTTCGAGCCGTTGACGGAACAAGCGGATGTCGATGGCGTCAGCTACGGATTCGGTATTGGTCGCAACACCGCGAGCGGCTGGCGTATTGGGCTCTACGCTCAGTTTTTCGATGGCGACGGTTCGTCGTCGAGCGCGGTCACGATCCCGCTTGGTGCAGATAGTCGGCGCGGCACGCTCGACGGCACGCTGCAAGGCTCCGGCCTCCTGGGTGTGACATTTGTCGGCGACCAAACGCTTCAAGTCGACGTGACGCAGTACTGGATCGGACTTGGCGCCGGACATCAACTGACGGATATGCTGCGCTGGGATGTCATCGCCTCGTACGACAGTACGGGAACGGACTACGATCATGTGGTGGATGTGCTTGGCGGTATCGTCGGACAAAACATTTGGACGTCGTCCACGAATTTCGAAGCGCGGACGTGGGAGCTCGCGGCGCGTCTATCCGGGAACTTTGGACTGATGGACGACATCTCCCTCGGTCTCGGCGGGTCGGCCGGTTGGGGCCTGCGCAACATCGAAATGAAGACGGTGCAGCGCTTCTTTACGGCGGGCCCGGTGTTGGCATCTGATTCGACCTTGGTGACTGACGATGATCTGGAAGGGTTTATCGGCCGGTTGGACGCGAGCCTGAACTACGCTGTGTCGCCCGCCACGATGATCAGCCTGACGGCCGGGTACAAGTATGACGACATGGTTCCGACCTATGTGCCGCCGGTCTATCCGCCGGCTGGCGTTGGCACCGCGGCGACCTTCACAACGGAAAGTCAGTCGAGCATGACTTACGGTCTGCGCTTGGTTGGCCGGTTCTGAGAATTACCCAGTACGGGTTTCATGAAGGGCGCCTCTCGCGGCGCCCTTTTTGATTCAGTTGGACGCGGTGAGGCGCACGGTGATCTTGCCAAGGTGCTTTTGATCCAGCCTGCGGTCAGGACACCGAACGCGATGTGGCCGTCCTGCCAATCGTAAACGAGGTTCAGCATCGCGTGGGTTGACCACGCGCCCTTCCGCGCGATCCCGGCGCTGGTGACAGGATAAACTTCCTAAGGACGGCGGAGTCCAATCCGTAGTTGCAGCGCGCATTGCGATACACGCGACGTACCCGAAACTCGCCCTGAAGTTTTTCCCTTCAGTTGCGAATTGCACGTTCCGCTAAGCAGACAACGTGATGTTGCTCACATATTTTGACCCCTCAAGAATCTGCGAATCGTAACCAAGCAGATCGTTTCAAATGGGGTCTCATGTCCGGTAAAATTTCCACACGCGTTTGTGAAACCAATTGGCGCGGCGCGTTGCTGACGTCGGCTGCTGTGTTGGCGCTGTCCACGACTGTGTTTGCGTCGGTTGCGGCGGCGGACGATCCGCTTCCGCCGCCCACTGCCGATGAGGCGGTCCCGCCTGAGGAAGTCGGCGCGCCGCCGATGGCTGTGGAAAAGGTGGTCGTGACCGCGACGCGGCGCGAGACGCAGCTTGTTAAGACCCCGGTCGCCGTCACCGCGCTCAGCGGCAAGACGCTGGACGCGGCCAAGGTCGAGAATATCGAAGACCTGGTCGCGCTCGTGCCGTCGCTTGTGATCACGAACAACGGCCATCCGTTCGCCTACACGACCCGCATCCGCGGCATCGGTACGCAAGGCGACAACCCGGGTCTCGAAGCCGCGGTCGGTACGTTCATCGACGGCGTCTATCGCAGCCGCCCGGGCGTCGCGATGAGCGACCTCGGCGAACTCGACCGGGTTGAAGTTCTGCGCGGGCCGCAAGGCACGCTGTTCGGCCGCAACACGTCGGCCGGCATCATCAACGTGCTGACGAAGAAGCCGAGCTGGGTGAACGAAATGTTCGCCGAAGTCACCGGCGGGTCGTACGACCTGATGGCGGCGCGCGCCGGCTTCAACGCGGTGATCGCGCCCGATCAGCTTGCCGTGCGGTTCAGCGGCGTGCGGCAGGAGCGCGAGGGCTACATCGACGTCAACCCGGGTCGCCCCGACTACTACGACGGCAACGCGACCAGCTACTTCGGCGGCCGCGGGCAGATGCTGTGGCAGCC
>CXWL01106819.1_pt1 | contig 32354 bp, 28 predicted proteins | sample 590931 | NCBI WGS metagenome assembly CXWL01 (sample SAMEA3498368, study PRJEB10139) | groundwater metagenome | biome: water well; material: biofilm material | place: Germany | collected 2015-04-27
GTGATTGCCGCCAGCGAGATGGCGATCTGCTCGGCGGTGGTGGCCAGCGCCCACTGGTGGTGCTGGTGCATCGCGCCGTCGGAGCGGTGGTTCCAGTCGGCCGACGATGCCTCGAACTTCTCGGCCTTCTTCTTGATGTCTTCCTTCTCCGACTGGTAGCGGGCGACGTCGGCCTTGTACTTGGCCGGATCGACGCCCGGCAGGGTCATCGCCATCTCGGCCAGGTTCTGCTTGTTCGACTTGGCCTGGTAGTAGTTCCAGGCGTTGGCCGCTTCGGTCTTGTCGATCGCCGCGTTGTTCTTGAACAGCGCCGCGTCGTTTTGCGTCGCGCCGCCAAGGTAGCCGAACATGGCGCCGACGGTGGCGAGGATCGCCGTCATGACGGCGATGTTGCTGGAAAAGCTGTCGCCGCCGTGCGCCACGTGTTCAACCGCGTGGTCGTGCGGGCCGTGTACATGGAATCCGTGTCCTGACATTGTTAGTTCGCTTTCGTGTAGGTGACAAAGGAATAGTCGAAGCCGTTGGCGGCCGAATGATGCTGTTCGCGCGCCGTCTCGCGCCATGCGCCGGGTGCGAGCGGGGGGAAGAAGGTGTCGCAGTCGAAGCTGTGGTCGATCTCGGTGACGATGATGCGGTCGGCAATGTCCATCGATTCGGCGAAGATCTGCGCGCCGCCGATGATGAAGGCGTCGCCGGCGCCGGCCAGCGCGACGGCGTCGGCCAGCGAAGCGACCGCGTCGACGCCGTCGTGGCGCCAGGCGGCGTTGCGGGTGACGACGATGTTGCGCCGGTTCGGCAGCGGCCGGCCGATCGAGTCGAAGGTCTTGCGGCCCATGATGATCGGGTGGCCGGAGGTGACGCGCTTGAAATGGGCGAGGTCTTCGGGCAGGCGCCATGGCAGCGTGTTGTCGACGCCGATGCCGCGCTTGGCGTCCAGCGCAACGATGAGGGTGATCATGGTGGGATATTTCCGTCTGCGAAAGGATGAGAATGTATTTTAGCAGCCGCGGCTCTCGATGTAACCCGGGCCGAGCCGGCGGGTCCGGCCATGGCGGAGCATGGCGCCGAACTTGAGGGCCGGCACCGGGCGGCTGAAATAGTAGCCCTGCACCAGGTCGCAGCCGCGCGCGCGCAGGTAGCGCGCCTGCCACGCGGCATACGCGCCTTCGGCCGTCACCGTCAGCGCCAGGCTGTGCGCCAGCGAAATGGCGGCGCCGGCGATCGAGCTGTTGCGGTCGCCGATGCCGATTTCGGCGATGAGCGATTTGTCGATCTTCAGGTTGTCGATCGGGAAGCGCTTCAGGTAGCTCAGGCTGGAGTAGCCGACGCCGAAGTCGTCGATCGACAGCGCCACGCCGATCGCCTTGAGCTGGTGCAGCAGCTCGCCGACGTCGCCCATCAGGGTTGTCTCGGTCAGTTCGAGTTCCAGGTAGCGCGGCTCGAGACCGGTTTCGGCCAGTGCGTTGCGCACCGATGCGGCGAACTCGGGCCGGCACTGGCGCGCGGCGACGTTGACCGACACCGGAATTAACGGCAACCCCTGCTGCTGCCACAGCTTGTTCTGGCGGCACGCGGTGCGCAGCACCCAGTCGCCGATGTCGATGATGAGGCCAGTTTCTTCGGCCACCGGGATGAAGCGGTCCGGCTGCACCACGCCCAGCTTGGGATGCGACCAGCGGATCAGCGCTTCGGCGCCGGCGATGCGGCCGGTGGCCAGCTCGACCTGCGGCTGGTAAAACAAGGCGAACTCGCCCCGATCGAGTCCGGCGCGCAGGCTGTTTTCGAGGATCAGCCGCTCCATCGCGCGGCTGGTCATGTTGGCGGTGTAGAACTCGTAGCAGTTGCCGCCGCGCGCCTTGGCCTTGTACATGGCGCTGTCGGCGTTGCGGATCAGGGTGTCGCCATCGACGGCGTCGTGCGGGTACAGGCTGATGCCGACGCTGGCGCCGATGGTGAAGCGTTCGCCCTCGATGTCGTGCGGCTCGATCATCGCCCAGATGATTTTTTGGGCCACGTGGGCCGGCATCTCGGGGCGGTTGAGATGGGGGATGACGAAGACGAATTCGTCGCCGCCGATGCGGGCGACGGTGTCTTCCTCGCGCAGCAGGGCCTTCAGGCGGGCCGCCACGCTGCACAGCAGCATGTCGCCGACGCGGTGCCCAAGCGAGTCGTTGACCACCTTGAAGCGGTCGAGGTCAAGGAACAGTAACGCCACCTGGCTGGCGTGGCGGTTCGCCGATGCGAGCGCCTGCGCCAGCCGGTCGCCCAGCAGGTGGCGGTTTGGCAGGCCGGTGAGCGGGTCGTGCTGGGCCAGGAAGCTGATGCGGTCCTGCTCGGCCTTGCGTTCGGTGAGGTCGGAAAACACCGCAATGTAGTTCGACACGGCGCCGTGATTGTCGCGCACCGTGCGAATCGACAGCCATTGCGGCCTTTGTTCGCCCGCCTTGGTGCGGTACCAGACTTCGCCTTGCCATTGACCGGCGTGGCGGACGGCGCGCCACAGGGAGCGGTATTCGCTGGCCGAGGTGCGGTCGGCGTTGAGCATGCCCGGGTAACGTCCCATCACCTCGTCCAGCGTGTAGCCGGTGATGGTGGCGAAGGCCTGGTTGACGGCGACGATGCGGCGGTGGGCATCGGTGATCAGTATGCCTTCGGAGAAATTCTCGAAGATCTTGCGGTACAGGGCGAGTTGTTCCTCGGCGCTGTGCAAGGCCGCATAGCGCGCGATCATGACGCGGCGCCGCGCGACGCAGCGGCGCCGGACGCATCAGCGCCAAGGCGGTCGACGCCTCGCAGGCGGCCGATTTCGGAAGTGGACAGTTCACGCTGCGCCTTCTCCAGGGCGATCTCCTCGGCCAGGGCCTCGTTTTCGGCGCGCCTGAGCTCCAGTTCGCGCGTCAGCAGGTCGATGCGGCCGCGCACCTCCGCCTCGGCGAGCGACAGTTCGCGCTCCTTTCGCAGCAGCCCGGTATGGGCGAGGGCCTTGGCGCGCCGGTTGGCTTCCTCTTTTTCCCACCGCAGGGTGCCCATCAAGACTTCGCCGCCGGCGACGAACACGTCCGCCAGCGTCACCCCCTCATCGCTGAGGACCAGCTCGCGCGCCTGCCGGGAATGGCCCGTGCCGCGGCATTTGACGATCGTCAGCAGGCGGTTGCGCTCGCCCATTTGCACCTTGAAGGACAGATGAATCCAGGTGTCGGCGATGGTGGAGACGTTCATTTCGGTGCTTTCCGGGCTGTCGCTGTTTTCCACCAGGCTGGTGCTGAGCATCGTGATGCCTTGCGACTTGGTGTAGTTGATCAGGCGCAGCGGCACGTCCATGAGCGCTTGCGAGGTGGCCGACTTGAGCACGGCGGAGAGCGGATCGATCACCAGGCTGCGCGGCTGGTACTCGCGGATCAGCGCCTTGATGCCCAGCAGGTGTTCTTCGGAATTGAGCGATCCCGTCTGCACCGAATGGAAGCGCAGGTTGCCGCTGTCGACTTCGGTCTGCAGGTCGACGCCGATCGACGCCATGTTGCGCACGATCTCGCTGCTGCTTTCGTCGAAGCTGACATAGAGGCAGCGTTCGCCGCGCCTGGACGACGCTTGCGCGAACGTGGCGGCCATCGTCGACTTGGCGGTGCCCGGTGCGCCCGTCACCAGCGCCGTGCTGCCGCGGAAATAACCGCCTTGCAGCATGGTGTCGAGCCGGTCGATGCCGCTGGAAACCCGGTCCGTGAAGACGGGAAAATTCATATCGCGCGGAATCGGATTGGCCACCTGGATGCCCGCCGCGCCGATAATCAGCGGGAAAACGCCTTCGTGGATGGACGAGCCGCGGTATTTGGCCACGTGCAGGTCGCGATGGGCGACGCCGCCGGTGACATGTTGCCCGAGATGGACGACGCAGTCGGCCATGAATTCGAGGAAGTCGTAGCCGGTGGGGCCGAACTCACCGCGGCTGCCGGAGCGCGCGGTGATGATGCCGGTGACGTCATTGGCGGCCAGCCAGTCCTGGATGCGGTACAGTTCCTGGCGTTCGGTGAAGGGGTCGTCGAGCAGGGCCAGCAGGACGTCGATGGAGTCGAACACGATGCGGGTGGCGCGGTTTTCGGCGAAGCGGGTGCGGATGCCCGAGAGCAGGCTGCCGACGTCGAAGCGGCCGGTCTGCACCACGTCGGGGGACATGCCGGCGTCCATGAAAAGCAATTTTTCCTGGTCCGACAGGTCCCAGCCGAACGAGGCGGCATTGGCGATGACGCTGCGCGAATTTTCTTCGAAGGCGACAAAGATGCCGCGTTCGCCGCACAGGTGGGCGCCGTTGATGAGGGTCTGCAGCGCGAACACGGTCTTACCGCTGCCGGGGCCGCCCATGATGATGGAGGTGCGCCCTTGCGGCAGGCCGCCGAGCGTGATCTCGTCGAACCCTTCCATGCCGGTGGGGGTCTTCTTGAGGCTGGCGGCATCCGGGGTAGGCATGGGTCTGCTCGTTCAAAAACGCCGATGTGACTAGTGAGACAGCGCCGCCCAGCCGGGAGTTCCCGGCACTGTCCCCGTATCCGAGATCAGACCGCGACCGGCGCCTTGATGTGCGGATGCGACTCGTAGCCGGCAATTTCGAAGTCGTCGAACTTGTAATCGAACAAGGTGTCCGGCTTGCGCCTGATGACCAGTTGCGGCAGCGCCAGCTCGGCGCGCGAGAGCTGCAGCTCGACCTGGTCGAGGTGGTTGGAATACAGGTGGCAGTCGCCGCCGGTCCAGATGAAGTCGCCCACTTCGAGGCCGGCCTGTTGCGCCATCATGTGGGTCAGCAGGGCGTAGGAGGCGATGTTGAACGGCACGCCGAGGAAGATGTCGGCGCTGCGCTGGTAGAGCTGGCAGGAGAGCTTGCCGTCGGCGACGTAGAACTGGAACAGCGCGTGGCAGGGCGGCAGCTTCATCTTCGGCACGTCGGCGACGTTCCAGGCCGAGACGATCATGCGGCGCGAATCGGGGTTGTACTTGATCTGGTCGAGCACCTGGGAAATCTGGTCGATGTGGCTGCCGTCCGGCGCCGGCCAGCTGCGCCACTGGTAGCCGTAGATCGGCCCCAGCTCGCCGTCGGCGTCGGCCCAGTCGTCCCAGATCGAGACGCCGTTTTCTTCGAGGTAGGCGATGTTGGTCGAGCCCTGGAGGAACCAGATCAGTTCGTGGATGATCGACTTGAGGTGCAGCTTCTTGGTCGTCACCAGCGGGAAGCCGTCCTGCAGGTTGAAGCGCATCTGGTAGCCGAACACGGAGCGCGTGCCGGTGCCGGTGCGGTCGGTCTTGATGGTGCCGTGGTCGCGCACGTGGCGCATGAAGTCGAGGTATTGGCGCATGACGGGCTCGCTGAAGGGATAGGGTGATTGTACTATGCGGCGAGGGCGGCCGAGAACCTGGCCAGCGCATCGCGCAGCGCCTGGTCGGGCATGTTGAGCAGGTTGTCGCCGACGTACAGCTCGACCACGCTGGTGTCGGGCAGCGCGGCGTGCGAAGCGCGGCCGAACAGCCAGGTGCCGTGTTCGCGCGCGAGCTGGTTGCGAATGGCCAGCGCGCGCTCGCGCGAGACCGGCAGGTGAAGGTGCAGCATGTTCGCTTGCGGGGCCGCCGGATTCGGCCTGATCAGCGGGTGCGCGCGCAGTTCTTCGTAGAGCCACTGGGTGCGGGCGAAATAATCGGGGAAGGCGGCGAGGCGCTGGTCGAACTGCATCGCGGCCGATACGACGTAGGGCGATCGGTGGATCACGTTGCCGCCTTCGCGGCGGAACCACTCGGCCGCGCGGGCGACGAACGAGGCGCTGCCGGCGAGCAGCGAGCCACCCAGGCCGCCGATCCCTTTGTACAGCGAGACGTAGGCGGAATCGAAGCCGGCGGCGACGTCGCGCGGCGAACGGCCGAGGCCCGCGGCCGCTTCCCACAGGCGGGCGCCGTCCATGTGCAGGTGCACGCCGCGCTGGCGGCAGTGCGCCTTGATGGCGTCGATCTCGTCCCACGACGGATTCTGGCCGCCGATTTCGCGCATCGGCACTTCCATCGCCACGGCGCCGAGCTTGTCGGGAATGGCGGCCAGGTCGTCGGCCGTCCACGGGCGGTGGCGGTCGCCGGCCTGCACGGCGTTGAAATGGCCGAGCAGCTGATAGTTGGATTTTTCGTGCACGATGATGTGCGAGGTCGGGTGCAGCGCGACCAGCCGGCTGGCGCGGTCTTCGCAGGCGAGGCGCAGCGCGGTGACCTGGGCCATGGTGCCGCTGATGCAGAACACGGCAGCCTCGAAGCCGAGCAGGGCGGCGATCTTATGTTCGAACGCCTCGATCAGCGCGCCGCTGCCGTAGACGTCGTGCGCGACGTTATGCTGTTCGCACCAGGCGGCCATCGCGGCGAACATCTGGGCGGGCGTGCGGGCGCGGTGGCCCGGCAAGACGGTGTGGCAGGAGGCGAGCAGTTCGGCGTCGGTCACCGTGGGCTCCTTAGTGCGTTACATGCACGCTGTGGAACTGCAGCGCGGCGAGGTTGGCGTAGATGCCGCCAAGCGCCACCAGCGACGAATGGGTGCCGGTTTCGACGATGCGGCCGTCTTCCATCACGATGATGCGGTCGGCCCGCTGCACGGTGGCGAGGCGGTGCGCGATGATGACGGTGGTGCGGCCGACCATCGCCGCTTCGAGCGCGCTTTGGACCAGGCGTTCGGATTCGGCGTCGAGCGCGCTGGTGGCTTCGTCGAGCAGCAGCAGCGGCGGGTTCTTGAGCAGGGCTCGCGCGATCGCGATGCGCTGGCGCTGTCCGCCCGACAGGCGCACGCCGCGCTCGCCGAGGAACGACTTGTACCCCTGCGGCAGGCGCTCGATGAATTCGTGGGCGGCGGCCATCCGGGCGGCCTGGATCACTTCGGCGTCGGTGGCGCCGGCGCGGCCGTAGCGGATATTCTCCATCGCGTCGGCCGAAAAGATCACCGTATCCTGCGGCACGATGCCGATGGCGTCGCGCAGGGTGTGCAGGTCGAGCTGACGGATGTCGACGCCGTCGAGCGTGATGGCGCCGGACTGCGGATCGTAGAAGCGCAGGAACAGCTGGAACAGGGTGGTCTTGCCGGCGCCGGAAGGGCCGACCACGGCCACCGTTTCGCCGGGGCTGATCGACAGCGACAGGTGTTCCAGCGCGGCGGTTTCGGGCCGCGACGGATAGTTGAAGGTGACGTCATTGAGCGCCAGGGCGGCGCCGTTGGCCGCGCGCGCGGGCAAAGGCTGCGGCGTGGCGGGATTCTGGATCTCCGACTTCGCCGACAGCAGTTCGAGCAGGCGCTCGGTGGCGCCGGCGGCGCGCTGCGCTTCGCCCATCACTTCGGACAGGGCGCCGATCGAGCCGGCCACGATCGAGGCGTACAGGATGAACTGGCCAAGGTCGCCGCCGGTCATGGTGCCGGCGATGACGGCGTGGGCGCCGAGCCACAGCACGAACACGATGGTGCCGAATACCATGACGATCGCCACCATGGTGAGCAGCGCGCGGGCGCGGATGCGCTTCATCGCGGTCTGGAAGGCGCCTTCGACCGAGGCGCCGAAGCGCGACGATTCGATCTTTTCGTGGGTGAAGGCCTGCACGGTCGGCATGGCGTTGAGGATTTCGCCGGCCATNNCGGCCGAACAGCACGATCGGCACCACCACCAGTACCAGCAGGCCGAGGATGATCGACGACAGCTTGACGCTGGTGACGAACAACATGACCAGGCCGCCGAGGAACAGCAGCACGTTACGCAGCGCCATCGAGATGCTGGTGCCGACCACCGCCTGGATCAGGGTGGTGTCGGTGGTGATGCGCGACAGGACTTCGCCGGTCTGGGTGGTCTCGAAGAATTCGGGGCTCTGGTTGACGACGTGGCCGTACACCGCGCTGCGGATGTCGGCGGTGACGCGCTCGCCCAGCCACGACACCGTGAAGAAGCGCGCGGCGGTCGCCAGCGCCAGTACCGTGGCGACGCCGAACAGCGCGAGGAAGGTGGCGTCGACGTTGCGGATGCTCTTCGCGCCGGCGGCCGCGCCGAAGCCGAGGTCGATCATCTGCTTGAAGGCGTACGGGATCGCCAGCGTGGAGCCGGCCGCCACCACCAGCGCGATCGCGGCGAGGATGAACTGGCGGCGGTACGGGCGCAGGAACGGCAGCAGGCCCTTGAATGCGGCGAGGCTGCCTTTGCGGCTCGATTCGGACTGCGTGCTGCTGGTGGAGCTGTTGGTCATNNGCGCCTTCCCAGTACACGGCGCCGGTCGAGCGCCGCGCGTCGAGTTCCTGATCGTCCTGCAAGGGCTTGATGCTCCAGCTGGATGCGCCGGTCACGAGGGTGGTCGCCACCGGATACACTGCATTGGTGCGCGGCGACTTCCACCGCGCCTGCGGGGTAAAACTGACCTGGTCGGGCAAATACTGCGTCACCTTGCCGGAGGCGTCGCGCAAGGTTGCGTGCGCCCATAGTTTACCACCTTGCTTGCCGCGGATCTGGAAAGCCATCAGCGCCGAGCCGTCATCGAGGTTGGCGCCGATCCAGTCCCAGCCCGCGGCGTCGGCATCGAGCGCCTGGCTGGACCACTCGTGATCGAGCCAGGCGGTGCCGCTCACTTGCGCCGGCGCGGCGTTGGCGCGGCCGGCCAGCCCGGTCACTTTCAGCTGCGGCTCGCTGTAGTAATAGCTGGCGTTTTCCGGTTTCGGGCCTTTGGCGGAGTAGCCGCGATCGCCTTGCGGCAGGACCGGGCCGCCGGGCGCGAGGCGCAGCTCAAGCAGCAGCTCGGGCGACTTGATGCTGACAGTGTAGACGCCGTCGCCGCCGCGGACCATGCGCCAGTTGTCCAGTTTGAGGTCGGTTATGCGAGATTTTGCATAAGCGAGCCCGAAACCTTCGCGCGCGCTGCGCTGGGCGTGCACCAGGTGGCCGAGCGCGGGGTCGGACAGCGCGGCGTGCGCCATGATCAGCTGCTTCGGCGCGAACGCGCTCGGGTTGCCATCGTCGGCGCCGGTGCGGCTGCGGAAAAACGTGACCTGGAAACCGAGCGGCTTGCCGTCGGCGGTATTGAGCCAGCCAGTGACATACCACCATTCGGTCTTGAACTCCGGATGGGCGCCGTAGTCCGCTGGGAAGCTGAGCGGGCGGCCAGGCAGCACCGGGGCGAAGGCGGGCTGCGCGGCCTGGCAGCATTGGGCGAGCAAAAGAAGGAGGGCGAGAATGAGGCGCATTACCAGTCCTCCCTGACAGCGCGGATCGGGCCGCCCGACAGCGCGTAGCGTCCCGACACCAGCGCGGTGAGCACCGAGGCGACCATCAACAAGGCGGCGACGCTGGCCAGCAAGCCCCAGGGCAGGTGCAGCTGCATGGTCCAGTGGAAGGACTGCGGATTGACGACGAATACCAGGATCAGGCTGATCAGGAGGCCAAGCGCAAAGCCGCAGGCGACGCCCAGCGCGGTCAGCGAGCCGCCTTCGAGCGCGAGGATGCGCAACACCTGGCCGCGGGTGACGCCGACGTGGCGCAGCATGCCGAATTCGCGGGCGCGCGCCAGCGTCTGCGCCGAGAAGGTGGCGGCGACGCCGGACAGGCCAATGGCGATGGCGATCGCTTCGAGCAGGTAGGTGACGGCGAAGCTGCGGTCGAATATCTTCAGGCTCATGGCGCGGATCTGGCCGGGCTGGGCAAATTGCAGAGCGGCGCCGAACGGCAGGGCGCGCACGCGCGGCATCAGCTGGTCGGCGGTGACGCCCGGCTGCGTCCAGATGGCGGCGTCGCTGACATCGAGGTCGCCTGTCAAGGCGCGGTAATCGGGCAGGCGGATCTGCACCGATCCGGACTGGTTGGCGTAATCGCGCCAGGCGCCGGCGATGAAGAACTCGTGCAGCCGGCCGTTGAGCGGAATCGACAGGCGGCCGCCCACCCTGGCGCCGTACAGGTCGAGCATCGCTTCCGATATCCAGGCCGGCATCGCGCCAGGCGGCGTCGCGGCGCCGGCGCCAACCAGCACCATGACCTTGGCCGGATCGGCGACGTCGATGTCGCGCGCGATCAGGCTGACCGCCGGCCGCGCCGGATCGAGCGAGACCTGGCGCGAGCGCAGGAACTGGATGCGCGCCACGCCGGCCGTCGCCGCCAGCGCGGCCTGCTGCGGCGGTTCGAGCGCGGAGGTGTTGCCGGAGGCGGCATTGCGGATGTACAGGTCGGCCGGCAGGATCTGCACCAGCCAGTCGTCGACCGACACGCGGAAACTGGACACCATGATCGCCATCGCCACCATCAGGCTGAAGCTCGACAGCACGCCGCCGAGCGCGATGGCGGCCTGACCGGATGCATTCGCGAGCCTGGCGAAGGTCAGCGCCGGCACCGCATTCTGTTTCGGGCGCCCCATGGCGATGCGGTTGATGGCCGTGAAGACGGTCGAGGCGACGCGCGGCATCATGCCGATGCCGCCGATCAGCAGCAGCGCGATGGCCAGGTAGCCGAACAGCGGCAGCTCGAATACCGGCGGGGCGCGCGTCAGCAGTGCCGCGGCCAGCAGGCAAAGAATCGACGGCCAGATGCGCGCCAGGCCGGACAGCGCCGCTTCGTCGCTGCCCGACTTGAGCGCCACCGCCGGTGCGGCCCGCGCCGCTTCGAAGGCGGGCGCCAGGCAGCCGAGCAGCGCGACGCCAAGGCCGAGGGCGAAAAAGACGAAGGCGGCGACCGGCGTGAAACGGACCTTCGGCTGCACGCCGCTGAAGTAGCCGGCGCCAAGGTCGGCCCCAAAGAAATGGAGTGCGGTGGCGGCCAGCGCGTAGCCGGCGGCGATGCCGAGCAGGGCGCCGATGATGCCAAGGCTGGCGCCTTCGAGCAGCACCTGGCCGAGCAGCTGGCGCCGTTCGACGCCGAGCACGCGCAGCAAGGCGAACTGGCTGCGGCGCCGGATCACCGACAGCGCCTGGGTCGAAAACACCAGGAAGGCGCCGGTAAACAGTGCTACCAGCGCGAGCACGGTCAGGTTGACGCGGTAGGCGCGACTGAGCGTGTTGGTGCGGCTGTCCTGGTCTTCGTCGTTGGGCTGGGCGACCAGGAAGCGACCGGGGAAATCGCGTTCGAGTTCGCGCGCGAGATCGCGTTCGAACGCGTTGCGGTCGACNNGCGGCGCCGATGTCCATCACGCCGAGGCGCTGGCCGGCGCGCGCGCGCAGCAGGCCGCCGGCCACGCGCAGGCGGATGTCGCTGGTGCCCGAGCGCAGGGCGATGGTGCCGCCGGCCGCGGCCTTGAGCCACTCCATCGCGGCGGGCGACAGGAACACGGCGTCGTCGGCGAGCATGTCGAACGGCTTGTCCGCATCCGGCACGCCAAGCAGGTCGGGCGAGACGGCGCCGGCGCGGAACGGATCGATGCCGATGATCTTCAGCGCGCCGCGCACGCCCGGCACGCCGGCGTCGAGTTCGAGCAGCGGCGAGGCAACGGCGACGCCGTCGCGCTGCGCCAGGCGTGGATAGATCGATTCGTCGAACAGGGCTTCGCGCCCCGTCACTTGCACGTCGGCCTGGCCGGAGAGGCTCTTGACCGCGGCGGAGAATTCATTGAGCGCGGCGGCGTTGATCAGGTGGATGGCGAAGCCCATCGCGACGCCGACCGCGATCGCGGCGATCGCCAGCAGCGCGCGCACCGGATGCGCGCGCCATTCGCCGAACAGCAGCCAGCGCGACAGCAGGCCGGGGCCCGTCACAAGATTTTGCCAGGGTTCATGATGCCGAGCGGGTCGAGCGCGGCTTTGATGGCGCGCATCATGTCCAGTTCAACCTTCGACTTGTAGCGCACCAGGTCGTCGCGCTTGAGGGCGCCGATGCCGTGTTCGGCCGAGATCGAGCCGCTGCAGGCGTCGACGCTGTCGTGCACGATGCGGTTGATGGCCGGCTGATTGGCGAGGAACTCGTCATGCGGCTGGCCTTCGGCGGGCGCCACGTTGTAATGCAGGTTGCCGTCGCCGAGGTGGCCGAAGCAGACCACCTGGCAGCTCGGGAATGCCTGCTGCAGCTGGGCGTCGGTGGTGTCGATAAAGTCGGCGATGCTGGAAATCGGCAGCGAAATGTCGTGCTTGATGTTCTTGCCGGCGGCCGCCTGCGCCAGCGGGATATGTTCGCGCAGGTGCCACAGGGAGCGCGACTGGGCGCTGGAAGTGGCCAGCACGGCGTCGTCGGCCAGGCCGCGCTCCATCGCCACGGCGAGCGCTTGCTCGATCAGGCCGGCCGCATGCTCTTCGGATTCGCTGCTTGACACTTCCAGAAGGACGTATTGCGGATGCCGTTTCATGAACGGCGTCGGCAGATGCGGGAAGTGGGTCGCCACCAGGCGCAGGCAGAAGTCGGACATCAGCTCGAAGCCGGTGAGGCTGGCCCCGCAGTGGTCCTGCATCAGCGTCAGCAGGGCCAGCGCGTCGCGCGGCGCGGCCAGCGCGACCAGTGCGGTGATGGCGCCCTTCGGCTGCGGGAACAGCTTGAGGACGGCGCCGGTGATGACGCCGAGCGTGCCTTCGGCGCCGATGAACAAGTCGCGCAGGTCGTAGCCGGTATTGTCCTTGCGCAGGCCGCGCAGGCCGCTCCACAGTTCGCCGTGCGGGGTCACCACTTCGAGGCCGAGGCACAGGTCGCGGGCATTGCCGTAGCGGAGGACGGCGGTGCCGCCGGCGTTGGTCGACAGGTTGCCGCCGATGGTGCAGCTGCCTTCTGCCGCCAGCGACAGCGGGAACAGGCAGTCCTGCGCCGCGGCGGCCTGCTGGATGTCGTGCAGGATGCAGCCGGCGTCCACCGTGATGGTGCGGTTGACGGGGTCGATCGCGCGGATGCGGTTCATGCGCGCCAGTGACAGCACGACGGACTGGCCGCTGGCGTCGGGCACGCCGCCGAGCACCAGGCCGGTCTTGCCGCCTTGCGGCACCAGCGCGATGCGGGCGTCGGCGCAGGCACGTACCAGTTGCGCGACCTGCTGCGGCTCGTTCGGCCGCAGCACCGCCAGCGCACGTCCGGTAAAGCGGCCGCGCCAGTCAGTGAGGAAGGGAGCGCAGTCCGCGGCATCGGTCAGCACGTAGTCCGGGCCGACGATCTGGCGGCAGCGCTGGAGGAAATCAGCACTCATTCTTGGCGGCTTTGACCTTGTCGAGCAGTTCCTTGGCCATGCGCTTGGCGGCCTTCTTGTAGGGCCGCAGGTACAGCAGCGCGCAGACGAAATACACGCACACCAGCGCGACTTCGCCGAGCGCCATGTAGCGCGACACGGCCACCGTATCGCTCCAGGCGCGCACCACGCCTTCGGTGAAGTACAGCAGGATCACCATCGACGACCATTGCAAAGTGTAGATGTCGCGCTTGAGGACGCCGCGCAGGGGAATCAGCAGCGGCAGCGCCTTCAGCGCCAGGATCGAGCCGGCCGGATGCAGCGGCGCGACCCACATTTCCCACACCACCAGCCAGGCAATCAGTGCGACGAGGCTGCCGATTGCGCCGAGGTGGAAGATTTTTTGTTGTTCCATCAGCGTGCTCCCTGAAGGGTGGCGGCAGTCAGGGCGAGGCGCCGGCCAAGCGCGATCGCGAGGCGTTTTTCGTCCTCGGTGATGGCTTTGTCGCCGTCGATGCCGGACCAGTGGGTGGCGCCGTACGGGCTGCCGCCGCTCGAGGTGGTCATCAGTTCGGGATGGGTGTACGGCAGGCCCATCACCATCATGCCGTGATGCAGCAGCGGGATCATCATCGACAGCAGGGTCGATTCCTGGCCGCCGTGCAGGCTGCCGGTCGAGGTGAACACCACCGCCGGCTTGCCCGCCAGCGTGCCGGCCAGCCACTCGGTAGCGGTGCCGTCGAGGAAATACTTGAGCGCCGCGGCCATGTTGCCGAAGCGCGTGGGCGAGCCGAGCGCGAGGCCGGCGCATTCGGCCAGGTCGTCGCGCTCGACGTACGGCGCGCCGTCGGCGGGGATATCGGGCGCGGTCGCCTCCGCCACGGTCGAGACCGCCGGCACAGTGCGCAGGCGCGCATCGACCCCGGGAACGCTTTCGATCCCCTGGGCGATCAGTTCGGCCAGCTTACGGGTGGCGCCGTGGCGAGAGTAGTACAAAACGAGAATAATCGGATTGGTTGGGTTCATCATTGGTATTATAGGGCGCTTTAGACTCCTATAAAACCGCTGCCGGATGCTTTCGAAAACCGTTCATACACTTTCCAGGTCGACCAGCGAAATGATCAACGTCAGCGTGGACATGGTGCGGGGCCTGACCTGGAGCGAAGCACGCGACCTGATCCGCTTCGCCAAGCGCCGGCTGACCGAGGAACGGCTGCCGCAAGTGGCCGGCAGCCTGACCTTCACCACGACGCTCGCGCTGGTGCCGCTGCTGACCATCGTGCTGGCGATCTTCACCACTTTCCCTGTGTTCAGTTCTTTCCGCGCCTCGCTGGAAGGCTACTTCGTGCAGACCGTGATGCCGAAGGGGATCGCCAACACCATCATCGGCAACCTGACCCAGTTCGCCAGCAAGGCGACGCGGCTGTCGGCGGTCGGCGCGGTGGCGCTGATGTTCACGTCGAGCGCGATGATGGCGACGGTCGAGCGCGCGTTCAACCAGATCTGGCGTGTCAAGCGCAAACGCCCGCTGGCCCAGCGCGTGCTGATGTACTGGGCCTTGCTGACGCTCGGGCCGCTGCTGTTCGGCCTGTCGCTGACGGTGACGTCGCAGCTGTTCCTTGCCACCAGCGGCGTGATGGCCACGGTGCCGTTACTGGGCGCGCTGTTTTATACGGCGGTGTCGCTCGCGCTGACCACCGGCGCCTACACCTTGCTGTACATGGCGGTGCCGCACCGCTTCGTCGACTGGCGCGACGCGGTGTGGGGCGGATTGGTGGCCGCGGTCGCGTTCGAGATCGCCAAGCGCCTGTTCGGCGTCTTCATCAAGCAGTTCCCGAACTACACGATCATTTACGGTGCGCTGGCGGCGCTGCCGTTGTTTTTGCTGTGGATGTATCTGTCGTGGATGATCACGCTGGTGGGGGCGCTGATCACGGCCGCGCTGCCGGTGGTGAAGTACGAGCGCTGGTGGTATGAGCCGATCCCGGGCGGGGCGTTCGTCGATGCGGTGGCCATCCTCAAGGTGCTGCACGGCGGCGCCAGGGTGAGCGACACGGCGCTGGTGTCATCTGCTGCGATCCGGGCGCACACGCGGATCGGCTACGACGAGATGACCATGCTGCTTGACCGGATGGTGACGGTGGGCTGGGTCGGTCGCGTGCAGACCGATGTGGCGACGCGCTCGCGCTGGGGCAAGCGTGTCAGGGAAAGCGAAGATAACTGGGTGCTGCTGATCAATCCGGAGAAGCTGCGGCTCGCCGAGGTGTACCGGCTGTTCGTGTTCGGCGGGATGACGGTCGATGCCGGCGCGGCCAAGGACCTCGACCACGGGTCGCCGCTCACGCTCAATACCAGTGCGCTGGCGCGGCAGGTGGAGTCGGCTGTCGAGCAGGGGTTGGAGCAGACGCTGGCCGATCATTTTGCGATGCCGCAGCGCTAACAAACGTTGGTGTCAGGTCTGACATTCGGACATTCGAAGTGCCAAATGTCCGAATGTCAGACCTGACACCGGGGTTTCACCAAGTCAGTTTGCCGGTCAGCATTTGCCAGTACATCACCCAGTCGGCGCGGAACGAATACAGCGGCTGGGCGAACGACGCCGGCATGTTCTTCTCGAAGACGAAGTGGCCGATCCAGGCGCCGCCATAGCCCGCCACCAGCCCGGCCAGGATCCACCACGGATTGCGGCTGTAGACGAACATCGCCAGCGCCGCCAGCGACAGCGTCGAACCGATGAAGTGCGTGCGCCGGCAGGTGCGGTCGGCATGCTGGGTCAGGTAGAACGGATAAAACTCGGCGAAGCTGGTANNTCGAGCACCGCACCTGGCTGCTCGGCCATCAGCGAGTGGCCCGAGTCAACGTGGACGATTTTGCCATGGGGGATCGCGGATGTCAGCATCCTTGTGCTGCGCGCCGGCGTCATCATGTCCTTGCTGCCGAAGATGAACAGGGCGGGGCAGGCCAATGCGCGCGCTGCCACCTCGCCATTGGCGTACGCATTGCAGGCGGCGAAATCGGTGTGGAACAGCTGCGCCGGATTGATGGCCGACATGCGCTGCATCAGCCGGCGCGACGCGCCCATCGTGCTCACCCCCGACAACGGGCAGGCGGGATTCTGCGCGAGCATCGAGTGCGACCAGATGTTGACCATGTCGATCGCGGCCGGCTCGTCGTTCTTCGACGTCTCCAGCAGGGCGTCCGACACCTTCATCGGATAGGTCGTGCCGAGCATCGCCAGCGCGCTCACGCGTTGCGGCGCCCGGTGCGAGGCTTCCAACGCGATCAGCGAACCCATGCTGTGGCCGACCAGGATGGCGCGGTCCACACCAGTCGCATCGAGGACGGCGAGCAGCCAGGCGGCCATCGCCTCGACCGATTCCTTGGCCGGACCCTTGCTGCGGCCATGGCCCGGCAAGTCGACCGCCAGCACGTTGAAGCCGTGGTGGGCGAAATAGCGCGTCTGCAAAATCCACACCGAATGGTCGTTCTGGGCGCCGTGGATGAACACGGCGGTCGGACGCGCCGGATCGAACTGCTTGCCGCCGGTGTAGCAATAGGCCTGCCGGCCTTCGACTTCGAGGATCATGTCAGGCTCCTTTCTGCGACAGCTTCAGGCCGCGCGCGAGGTCGTCGATCAGGTCGTCGACGTTTTCCAGCCCGACCGACAGGCGCATGGTGCCTTCCTTGATGCCGGAAGCGGCCAGCTGCTCGGTCGGCACGCGGAAGTGGGTGGTCGACGCGGGATGGATCACCAGCGACTTGGCGTCGCCGACGTTGGCCAGGTGCGAAAACACCTGCAGTGCATCGACGAAACGGCGGCCGGCCGCGCGGTCGCCCTTGATACTGAACGAGAACACGGCACCGCAGCCCTTCGGCAGCAGCGTCTTGGCCAGTTCGTAGTCGGGGTGCGAGTCGAGTTCTGGGTACGACACCGATTCGACCGCCGGATTCGCGAGCAGGAACTCGACCACCTTGCGGGTATTGGAGACGTGGCGGTCCATGCGCAGGCTCAGCGTCTCGATGCCCTGCAGGACGGCGAAGGCGTTGTGCGGGCTCATGACGGCGCCGAAGTCGCGCAGGCCTTCACGGCGCGCGCGCAAGGCGAACGGCGCCACGGTCGACTCTTCGGCGAACACCATACCGTGGAAGCCCTCGTACGGTTCGCACAGTTCGGCGAAACGGCCGGTCTGTTCGTACGCGGCCTGCCAGTCGAAGGTGCCGCCGTCGACCAGCAGGCCGCCGATGGCGGTGCCGTGCCCGCACAGGAACTTGGTGGCGGAGTGGAATACCAGGTCGGCGCCGTGGTCGAACGGCCGCAGCAAATACGGCGTCGTGAAGGTCGAGTCGAGCATCAGCGGCAGGTGGTTGTCGTGCGCGATCTCGGCTACGCGCGGGACGTCGAGCACGTCGAGGCCGGGATTGCCGAGCGTTTCGGCGAACAGCACCTTGGTGTTCGGCCGGATGGCGGCGCGCCAGGCGGCCAGGTCGCGCGGGTCGACGAAGGTGGTTTCGATGCCGAAGCGCTTGAGCGTGTAGGCGAGCAGGTTCTGCGAGCCGCCGTAGAGCGCGCGCGAGGCGACGATGTGCGAGCCGGCGCCGGCGATGGTCGCCAGGCCGAGGTGCATGGCGGCCTGGCCGCTGGCGGTGGCGATGCCGGCCACGCCGCCTTCGAGCGCGGCAATGCGCTCTTCCAGCACCGCGTTGGTCGGGTTCGAGATGCGCGAGTAGACGTGGCCGGCGCGCTCCATATTGAACAGCGACGCCGCGTGGTCGGAGTCCTTGAACGCGAACGACGACGTGAAATAGACCGGCGTGGCGCGCGCGCCGGTGGTCGGATCGGGCGTGCTGCCGGCGTGCAGCGACTGGGTGTCGAAACCGGGGTATCGGGGACCGCTCATGATGGGCTCATCGTGTGAAAAAGGATGGGCCGAATCGTAGCACTTATTCATCGGTTTGCGGGGCCGCGGGCGGTTGACGCATCGGCCGCACGCCAGAGCGGCCTTTGATTATTCGCAACGCTGGATTTTTTGCTACGCTTAGGCTACATTCGATACGTGCCTGATACAAATGCAATCAGCCTTACAATTACCGCAGACAAGGGTGGCCATCATGAAAGTTTCTGAAATTCTCCAAGTGAAGGGCAACATCCTTTATACAGCCACCCCCGAGATGTTGCTGGTCGACGCGGTCAACACGATGGCCGAAAAAGACATCGGCTCGCTCGTCGTGATGGAGTTCGGCGACCTGGTCGGCATGCTGACTTTCCGCGAAGTGATCAAGGTGCTGCACAAGGGCGGCGGCTCGATCGGCGGCGGCACCGTGCGCAAGCATATGGATGACCATCCGATCACGGTCACGCCGGACACCGAAGTCAACGAAGTGCGCCGCATGATGCTCGAGAAGCACGCGCGCTACTTGCCGGTGATGAACGCCAAGACGCTGCTCGGCGTGATCTCGTTCTATGACGTCGCCAAGGCGGTGCTGGAAGCGCAAAGCTTCGAGAATCGCATGCTGAAGGCGTATATCCGCGACTGGCCAGCCGAGGCTGAGCAGGGCGACTAGGCTCCGCAACCCCGTTCGCTTTAGCACGTCATCCCCGCGGAGGCGGGGATGACGTGCTGACGATGAAAACGGACGGCGTTTACTAAACTTGCTCAGCATGGGTTCCCGCCTGCGCGGGAAGTCGGTCCTGGCAAATGCCAGGGACGACGGTTTTGCAGCTATCGACGTGATCAGGCGATGCGGGCCGGAGTGCTTTCGGTGAGCCAGTCGTACAGCGCCGGCGGCGACATCGGGCGCGCGAACAGGAAACCCTGTGCCATCGGACAGCCCAGCGCCTGCAGGATCTGCGCCTGGCGCTCGTCCTCGACACCTTCCGCCACTACCGACAATCCCAAATTGCGGCCGAGCTGGATGACCATCTCGGCGATGCTGCTGCCGCGCGCCGAGCCGGTGATTTCGGTGACGAAGGCGCGGTCGATCTTGAGGCGGTCGATCTGCAGCCGCTGCAGGTAGGACAGCGACGAGAAGCCGGTGCCGAAGTCGTCGATCGCAATCGAGACGCCGGTGTGCTTGACTTCCGCCAGCATCTGGATCAGCAGGTCCGGCTCTTCCATTGCCATCGATTCGGTGATTTCGAGCTCGATGTATTCGGGCGGCGCGCCGCTGTCTTCCAGCGCCGAACGCAGCATGGCGAGGAAGTAGGGGTGGCGGAACTGCACCTGCGAGACGTTGATCGACATCGTGAAGTCGGTGTGGCCGGCGGCGCGCAGCAGCACCAGTTCGGCGCACGCCGCACGCAGCACGAATTCGCCGATCTCGATGATCAGGCCGGAGTATTCGGCGATCGGGATGAAGCGTACCGGCGAGACGTATTCGCCGTCGCCGGTCTGCCAGCGCAGCAGCGCTTCGGCGCCGACCGGCCGCCGCGTGGCCAGGTCGATCTGCGGCTGATAGACGACGGATAGCTCGCCCTTGGCAAAACCGGTGCGCAGCGCGTGCATCATGCGCACGCGCTCGCGGATCTCGACGCCCATGCTGCGCGAGAAGTAGAAGTGGCCGGTGCGCTGCTGCATCTTGGCGCGCTTCAGCGCGATGTCGGCATCCTTCAGCGCATCGGCGCCGCTGCCGTCGTGCTCCGACAGGCGCACCAGTCCGAGCGTGGCCGACAGCTGGACGTCCTGGCCGTCGATCGAGAACGGCGTCTGGAACAGGCTGAGAATGTTTTCCGGGTTGACCGCGGCGGCGTCGCCCAGCACGCTGAAGATGTCGCCGCCGATGCGCGCCACCGTCAGCTGGCGGCCGAGGCGTGCCTGCAGGCGCGTGGCCACGGCGACCAGCAGCATGTCGCCGAACTGGTGGCCGAGGGCGTCGTTGGTTTCGGCGAAGTGGTCGAGGTCGACCAGCGACAGGGTGGCGTTTTCACGGCCCGGCCCGGTCAGCGTGGCGTCGAGGATCTCGACCAGGCGGGTGCGGTTCGGCAGCTTCGAGAGCTGGTCGTAGAACGCGGCGTTGTGCAGGTGCGATACCAGTTCGACGTTTTCGAGGCCGACCGAGACGTTGCTGCAAAAGACGTCAAGCAGGCGCTTATCGAGGTCGCCGAGCGGGCGCGCGAGTCGCACGAAGGCGGCGAAGTCGCGGCTCGATTTGCCGCCGAAGTACAGCGTGGCGTACTCGCGCTCGAAGATGCTGGTGCGATGCGACAGGCTGCGCCCGATCGCTTCGAGCACGCGCGAGTCTTGCTGCGCCGTCAGCACGCCGCCGCTGAGACGGCAGAACGACCCGGCGCAGGCCATCACCGGCAGGTGCTGGGCGCGGATGTCGGCCGGTTCGTGCACGCACAGCACGCCGTCCGATTCGGTGTCGAGGATGTCGGCGATCTGGGTCAGTACGCCGGAGGCGAAATTCTTCACGCCGTGTAGCGACATCAGCTCGGTGCTGGCGCGCACCACCTGGTCGAGGCCGCGCCGGCTGCAATTGATCGCGCGGATCTGTTCGTAGGAGCGGATCGCCGCGGTGACGGTGGTGTACAGCTTGATGCGGGTGAGCTCGGACTTGGTCTTGTAGTCGTTGATGTCGAAATCGCGGATGGCGTCGATCTCGGGCGCGTAGCCGGGTTGCCCGGTGCGCAGGATGATGCGCACGTCGGCCAGCTTGAGCGTTTCGCGGATGTAGCGCACCAGGTGCAGGCCGGCGTCGTCCTGTTCCATGACGACGTCGAGCAGGATCACGGCGATATCGGTCTCGCGCTTGAGCATCTCGCGCGCCTGGCCGGCCGAATAGGCATGCACGAATTCGAGCGGGCGGTGCTGCATGTCGAGGTTGCCGAGCGCGAAGGTGGTGGTCGAATGGACGTCTTCGTCGTCGTCGACGATCATCACGCGCCAGACCGCGTCGCTGCCACTCCCGCCGCCCGCTACCGCTTGCTCATCGAGGAATACCAGATCGTCGTGATCGTCCTTGACTGTGACATCATCTAAGGGCGTACTCGATGGGGGCATGTAGGGCTTCTCCTGGATTCACTCAATATTGCGGCGATTTAAGTATATAGCGGTTTATTAGGGGGAAGGGCGTTTCGATGTTTTCCGGCTAAAAATATTTGGCGCAGAGTAACTAATTAGCGACACCGCAGGCGTACCATTAGTCGGATTTTACCAGCCGGCACCCGGGACGTCCGATGCAAGCGTGCGCGGGCTGGTAGAATTGACGTTTCCGCCACTCTCACTGATCCCCATGTCCGGCAACTCATTTGGCAAGCTGTTTACAGTCACGACTTTCGGCGAATCGCACGGGCCGGCGATCGGCTGCGTCATCGACGGCTGCCCGCCNNCGCCACGTCACCCAGCGCCAGGAATCGGACACCGTTCAAATTCTCTCCGGCGTCTACCAGGGCCTGACCACCGGCACGCCGATTGCGCTGCTGATCCCGAACGAAGACCAGCGCAGCAAGGATTACGGCAACATCGCCGAGAGTTTTCGGCCGGGGCACGCCGATTACACTTACTGGCACAAGTACGGCGTGCGCGATCCGCGCGGCGGCGGCCGCTCGTCGGCGCGGCTGACCGCACCCGTGGTGGGCGCCGCGGCGATCGCCAAAAAATGGCTGCAGCAACAGTACGGCACCGTCTTCATGGGCTGCATGAGCCAGCTGGGCGACATCGAAGTGCCGTTCCAGGGCTGGGAACACGTCGCCAATAACCCGTTTTTCGCCGCCAGCGGCGACGCCGCCCTGATCGCCCGGATGGAAGACGCGATGGACGAGCTGCGGCGCGCGGGCGACTCGATCGGCGCGCGCATCGACGTCGTCGCACACAACGTGCCGGTCGGCCTGGGCCAGCCAATCTATGACAAGCTCGATGCCGACATCGCCTACGCCATGATGGGCATCAACGCGGTCAAGGGCATCGAGATCGGCGCCGGCTTCAAGTCGGTGGCGCAGAAGGGCTCCGAGCATGGCGACGAACTGACGCCGGAAGGCTTCGTCGGCAACAACGCCGGCGGCATGCTCGGCGGCATCTCGACCGGGCAGGACATCACGGTATCGATCGCCATCAAGCCGACGTCGTCGATTCGCACGCCACGCCGCTCGATCGACAAGGACGGCAACCCGGTGATGGTCGAGACGTTTGGCCGGCACGATCCCTGCGTCGGCATCCGCGCCACGCCGATCGCCGAAGCGATGCTCGCGCTCGTGCTGATGGACCACGCGCTGATGCACCGGGCGCAGTGCGGCGATGTGCGCGTGACAACGCCGGACATCGCCAAATCGAAATAAGCCCCGGGGTTGAAGTGCGTCGGCCCAGCGTTGCGATGCCGACAAGGCCGAGCACGATCGGGGCGAAGGCCATCAGCTCAGCCTGCGTGAGGTGGATGCCGCCAAAGTCGAGCACCGGATTGACGCGGATCTGTTCGATCAGCAGTCGTTCGATGCCAGTCAGCGCCCAGTAAACTGAGAACAGCCGGCGGCGAGCATCGCGAAGGCGACGAACAGGCCGAAGGTGGCAAGCGGCAGCGGCATGGCGACGCCGGTGAGATCCTTGACGACGTCGCTCAGATAAGGATACGACACGGCGTTCAGGCGGCGCGGCCGGCGATGCCGACCAGGGCGACCTGCTTGCGCCGCTCGACGCTGCGCACGACGAGCGAGCGAACATCGTTGAGCAGGGTGAATTCGGTCTGGTTCAGCGCGATCGCCGGGAAGCTGTCGTCCCAGTCGCCGTAGATGAAGCCGACCGGCTTGCCGTCGGTGCACAGCGGCAGGATGACGAAGCTGCGCGCTTCCGACAGCGTCGATTTCCACCATTGCGGCAGCTTGGCGGCGAACTTCGGGTCGCGCGCATTTTCGATGAAGATCACGCGGTCGCTATTGAGCGCGGCATGGAACACGTTTGGCTCGTAGGCGTCACTGAAGGCCATCGACGGCAGCAGTTCGCGCACGCCATCGCCGAAACTGAGCTTGGCCGAGTAGTTGCCGTCGCGCCGGTTGCGCATGAACGCCACCGCGCGCGAGAAGGTGAGGCCCTGGTACACGGTCTCGAGCGCCATCGACATCATCTGGCCGGGTGTGGACTTGGCGACGAACTCGCGCATTTCGCCCAGGCCGCTGGCCAGCAGCTTGTTGCCTTCGGCCCGCATGCGGGTCGTCGCCGCCGCACGCGCGCGCCGTTCGGCCGGCTTCGACAGCGGCGCAATCGACAGGTCGGCGGCGGCGGCCACTTTCGCTTTCTCGATCGCGGCCAGGATGCTGCCGGCTTCGACGCCGAGCATCGGCGCAAAGCTGGCGGCCAGTTCGCGCACGCGCGCGGCGCCGGCGTCGTCGTCGTGCCACAGCGAGTCGGCGCAGGCGGACGACATCGACGACACCGCCGCCAGCCAGTCGGCGTGGCCGAACCTGGCCCCGCGCTTGCCCGGCTCGACCCGACGCATGCCGTCGAGCAGGTTGCGCGGCAGGCCCCAGTTTTCGGCGGCGGCGCGGCCGATCTTCTCCATCGACATTCCGAGCACCGCCGGCGCGGCGGCTTCTTCGGCGCCGGCGCCGCCGAGCTGCTGCAGCCGGGCCCACGCCTCGGGCATATAAAAGGTGACCATCATGCGGCCCAGCGTATGCAGCATCGAGCACACCACCGCCTCTTCCGGGTCATGCACGGCGGCGCTGAGCGCCACCTGCTGCGCCACCATCCCGGCCAGCACCGCCTTTTCCATCTCGATGTGGGCAATCGAGGGTTCCGGCGAGGAGACCGACAGTTCCTCGATCAGCTTCAGGCCGAGCGCGAGGTGGCCGATGGCGTCGGTGCCGAGCACCAGCATCGCCTTGGTGACGGTGTTGATGCGCTGGCCGAACGCCGAATACATGCCGCTGTTGGCAAGGCGCAGCACCTTTTGGGTCAGCACCGGGTCGGTCAGCACAGTCTGCGCCATGTTGAATTCGCGCTCCTCTTCGCCGCGCATGGCGCCGAGGATGGCGCCGATTGCGCGCGCAAAGCCCGGCATGTCGCCTTGCTGGCCCACCCGTTCCCACAGCAGGGCGAGGGTGGCGTCGGCGCTCGGCGCGGCAATCGGCGGTGGCGACTTGGTCATTGGAGTTCCGCCCTCTTATCGGTTGGCAGAAATGCGGCGTACAGGTTTTCCTTGAGCGCGGCCATGGCGACATGCGCGGTCATCGGTTTGCCGGTCAGGAAGCCCTGGATGTAGGCGCAGCCGCGCTGCTCTAGGAAATCGAGCTGCTGTTCCGTTTCGACGCCTTCGGCCACCACCGACAGGCCGAGGTGCTTGGCCAGGTCGAGCACGGCGTTGCAGATGGCGCCGTCCTTTGCGGACGCCGGCAGGTCCTTGATGAAGGCGCGGTCGACCTTGAGCACCGAAATCGGAAAGCGCTTGAGGTAGGCCAGCGAGGAGTAGCCGGTGCCGAAATCGTCGATCGCGATGCGCGCCTTGCGTTCGGCCATGCGGGTCAGGATGGTCTCGGCGTGGGCGGGGTCGATCATCAGCGTGCCTTCGGTGATCTCGAGCACCAGCTGGTCGCCGCGGATGCCGGAGAACGCGATGGCGTCGTCCAGCACGTCGAGGAATTTGTCGTTGCGGAACTGGCGCGGGCTGATGTTGACCGAGATGTACAACTCACGTTTGGCCGCCTCTTCGAAGCGCTTGAGCTGGACGCAGGCCGCCTTCAGCGCCCACGCGCCGAGCATGTTGATCAGGCCATTGGTTTCGGCGATCGGGATGAAGCGGCTTGGCGGCACCATCCCCAGCGCCGGATGCTTCCAGCGCATCAGCGTTTCGAAGCCCTGGATCTGGCGCGTCCGGGTGTCGACGATCGGCTGGTAATAGAGCAGGAATTCGCCCTCGCGCACTGCCTGGAACATCGCCGCTTCGAGCGAAATATCGTGCTGCGGCGGGCCGCCGGCCTGCGCACTGTAGACGACGCAGCGCGCCTTGCCGGTCTCCTTGGCGCGTGACATGGCGGTATCGGCCAGCGCAACCAGCCGTGTTTCATCCTCGGCGTGGTCGGGATAGACGCTGACACCCACCGAGGCGCCGACGTAGATGGTGTGGGCGTCGACTTCGAACGGCGCCTGGAAGGTGGCGAGCAGGCGGCCGGTCACCAGCTTGATCTGCGCTTCTGTGAACGTGCCCTGCAGGACCGCGACGAATTCGTCGCCGCCGACCCTCGCCAGGGTGTCGCTGTCGCGCAATGTCCTGCGCAAGCGCGCCGCCGCCTGCCGCAGCACCGCGTCGCCGACCGGGTGGCCGACGCCGTCGTTGACCTTCTTGAAGCCGTCGAGGCCAATGGTGGCGACCGAGAAGCCCTGGCCGGAACGGCGCGCCTGGGCGATCACCATCCGGATCCGGTCCGACAGCAGCAGCCGGTTCGGCAGTTCGGTCAGCGCGTCGTGGGTGGCCATGTGGCGCAGGCGCTCCTCGGCGGCGTTCTGCTGCGTCATGTCGCGGCCGACCGCCAGCAGCATGCCGCCGCCAGCGAAGCGCGCCAGGCGCAGTTCGAAACAGATGTCGCGCTCGGCGGTGCTCAGGCGCGCCTGCACCAGCACCGGTTCGTCCGCGCCGGCGTCGGCGATCGCCTTGCGCAGCGCCGGCTGGTCAATCTCGGCGGCGAGGTCGGCCAGCGCCATGCCGCGCAAGGCGCGCGCGTGGCCGATCAGGTGGGTGGCGCGCAAGCTCGCATAGTCGATGCGGCCGGCCGGGTCGAGCCGGAAAACGGCATCGCCCGCCGCCTCCATCAGGTGGTCCAGCGCGGGGTTCGTTTCCGGCATCGATAAGGCGGGGGAACTGGAGCGCATCGTTAGAATTCGGGCCTTTTCATGGTGGCTGGCGACAGTGTTCAAAAAGTAATATGAAATGTATCACTTAAAGATGCCTACACGCACTAATTATTATGCAACATTTCATCGAATTGCCAGCCCGGGCCACATGGGGCTCGCAAAGGAGGATTCGAAGCTGCGATAATGGCAACAATTGAACCAGTCCCCCACGGAGAGCAGCATGAACGAATTCGACACGCACGAGGTGTTTAACCAGGCGCCGCCGTTCGCCGACGTCAACCTGTTTGCCTGCGACGCGGCGCTGCGCGAGGCACTCGAACGCGAAGGAGCCGGCTGGGCCGAACCGTCGCTGCGCGAGCTGGGCGCCGTGCTCGGGAGCGCCGGCGTCCTCGATCTCGGCCGCCAGGCCAACGCCAACCCGCCGAAGCTGGTCAACTTCGACCGCATCGGCCGCCGCGTCGACGAAGTCGAATTCCATCCGTCGTGGCACCAGTTGATGGGGCTGATGATCGGCGCGGGCGTGCACGCGGCGCCGTGGGACAGCGGCCAACCGGGTGCGCAAGTGGCGCGCGCCGCCCAGTTCCTGCTGTTCGGCCAGGTCGAAAACGGCGCCCAGTGCCCGGTCACGATGACGTACGCGTCGGTGCCGGCGCTGCGCCAGGCCGGCGCCATCGCCGCCACCTGGCTGCCGAAAATCCTGTCGCGCAACTACGATCCGCGCTCGCTGCCGATCGGCCAGAAGCGCGGCGCCCTGATCGGCATGGGCATGACCGAGAAGCAGGGCGGCACCGACGTGCGCGCCAACACGACGCGCGCCGAGCCGTTCGATGCGGCCGAGGCGCGGCGCCGGTTCGGCGAGGAGGGCGCCGGCGCCTGGCGCATCGTCGGCCACAAATGGTTCTTCTCGGCGCCGCAGTCGGACGCGCACCTGATCCTGGCGCAGACCATTGACGCCGGCAGCGCCGGCCTGTCGTGCTTCTTCGTGCCGCGNNTCCTCCGAAGTCGAGTTCTGCGGCGCCTTCGGCTGGCTGGTGGGGCAGGCCGGGCGCGGCATCCCGACCATCCTCGAGATGGGCAGCCACACCCGGCTCGATTGCGTGCTGGGCAGCGCCGGCATCATGCGCGCCGCGCTGACCCATGCGCTGCACCACGCGCGCGCGCGCTCCGCGTTCGGCCGCAAGCTCGCCGAACAGCCGCTGATGCAGAACGTGCTGGCCGACCTGGCGCTCGAATCGGAAGCGGCCACCGCGTTCGGGCTGCGCCTGGCGCGCTGCTTCGACGAGTCGGGCGATCCGGCGCAGGCGCTGCTGGCGCGGATCCTGACGCCGGCCGGCAAATACTGGCTGTGCAAGCGCGGCCCGGGCTTCTGCTTCGAGGCGATGGAAGTTGTCGGCGGCAACGGCTACGTCGAGGACGGCCCGCTGGCGCGCCTGTACCGCGAGGCGCCGGTGAATTCGATCTGGGAAGGCTCCGGCAACGTGATGTGCCTCGACCTGCTGCGCGCGTTCGGCAAGACGCCGGCGGCGCGCGAGGCGCTGGCGGCCGAACTGGCACTGGCCGGCGACGCCAGCGCGGCGTTCAGCGCCTATCGCGAGCGGCTGCTGGCCGACCTCGCCGGAGCGCAGGCCGACGAATACGGCGCGCGCCGGCTGGCCGAGCGAGTGGTGATCGCGGTGCAGGCGGCGCTGCTGCTGCGCCATGCGCCGTCGTTCGTCGCCGATGCCTTCGTGCTCTCGCGGGTCGCTGTGGACGCCGGCGGCGCCTACGGACGGCTGCCGTCCGGGGTCGATTGCGCGGCGATCCTGGCGCGCGCGCTGGTCGAGTGATGGCCGGCTTGAAAAGATTCTGATATTTATTTGCCAAACTGCGGACAAGGGACGCAATGGCTGGGATAATGCCGCCACAGCCACACTAACTACCGAATGCCCCATATGAAACAAGACCCGCGCTTTCCCAACCTGTTCATCCTCAACCACCCGCTGATCCAGCACAAGCTGTCGCACATGCGCGAGCACGACACGTCGACGCGCACGTTCCGCGAGCTGCTCAAGGAGATCACGCTGCTGATGGGTTACGAGATCACCCGCGACCTGCCGATGACCACGCGCTCGATCAAGACGCCGCTGGTGACGATCGATGCACCTGTCATCGCGGGCAAGAAGCTGGCCATCGTGCCGATCCTGCGCGCCGGTATCGGCATGAGCGACGGCCTGCTGGAACTGGTGCCGTCGGCGCGCGTCGGCCACATCGGCGTGTTCCGCGATCCGGCCACCCACAAGCCGGTCGAGTACCTGGTGCGCCTGCCGGATACGGCAGACCGCATCTTCATCCTGTGCGACCCGATGGTCGCCACCGGTAACTCGGCGGTGTACGCCATCGACGTGCTGAAAAAGCGCGGCGTCAAGGATGACCAGATCATCTTCCTGGCGCTGGTCGCCGCGCCGGAAGGCGTGACGGTGGTCCAGGCCGCGCATCCGGGCGTCAAGCTGTATGTCGCTTCGCTCGACTCGCACCTGAACGACCACGCCTACATCGTGCCTGGGCTCGGCGATGCGGGCGACCGTATCTTCGGCACCAAGTAAGCTGGGCGATGGCAACCTTGATCGACCAGGACTTCTTCGCGCGCCTGCACCTGCTGAACGACAAGTTCGCCGCCGGGGTGCCGGCGACGATGGCGCAGCTCGGTGCGATCCGCGCCGCGTTCGACCCGGCCGCGCCCGACTCTCGCCTGGTCGGCGAACTGCACCAGATCCTGCATACGATCGCCGGCTCGGCCGCCACCTTCGGCTTTCGCACCATGGGCCAGCAGGCGCGCGCGCTCGAGCAGCGCCTGCGCGTGCTGATGGCGTTCGACGTGGTCGCGGCGCGCGACTGGCAGAACTGGCTGGGCAGCCTCGACGCCTATATGGCGTGGGCGACGCTCGACCCGAAGTCGGACGATTACCCTGACGAAGGCCTGCAACGTTGATTTGCAGGCATCGGGTGACGTTTGATCTAACGCAAACTTTTTCCGGCTTCAATGGCCTATATTGATCCCACTGCAGCCTTGGACACGCCTCCGCAAAGATTGTTGTTTGGAATTATTATGGCGCAGCTAATTTTTATTTTGCGTAGTTCGTGTTTTTTGCGTTTTCTTGGGTATAATACGGGATCGTTGGATTCGAGGTAGTAAGTGCAGTCTGTCTGTCATTTCTTTCTTGCTTCTTTAAACGATCTAAAACGGGCGCAAGCCCAACTTAACTGAAATAGGAAATTGTAATGGCAACTGGCATCGTAAAATGGTTCAATGATTCGAAGGGCTTCGGCTTTATCACCCCTGACGAAGGCGGCGAAGATCTGTTCGCTCACTTCTCGGCTATCCAGTCGAACGGCTTCAAATCTTTGCAAGAGAACCAGCGCGTCTCTTTCGAAGTAACCGCTGGTCCTAAGGGCAAGCAAGCTTCGAACATTCAGCCTATCTAATCGCTGAGTCAACGAAATGAAAAAATCCTCGGTTTCCGGGGATTTTTTTTCGCCTAAAGATTTGTCGGCCGTCGTCCTCGCGCACGCGGGGACCCAAGTTTCTTCGATCCGCGGAGCTGTCCGCCTCGCAGGAATGCAAGCGAAATGGGGTCCCCGCGTTCGCGAGGACGACGGCGCTCAGGCCTTGCGCCAGTAGCCGGGCTGGTTGTAGGTGTGGCGCAGGAAGTCGACGAAGGCGCGGATCCGCAGCGGCAAATGGCGGCGCTGCGCGAACACCGCGTGGATATCGCTGCCCGGCGCCGCGTGCTGGTCCAGCACCGTGCGCAGCCGGCCCGCCTCGATCTCCGGCCCCACTTCCCACATCGAGCGCCACGCCAGTCCCTTGCCGGCCATCGCCCAGTCGTGCAGCACCTCGCCGTCGTTGCACACCATGTTGCCGGCCACTTTCAACGTCACCTGCTTGCCATGTTCGAGAAAGGTCCAGCCGCGCTGGCTGCCTTCGCTGCTGATCGCCAGGCAATTGTGCTTGGCCAGGTCGGCCAGCGCCAGCGGCGTGCCGTGCCGCTTGAAGTAGGCCGGCGAGCCGACCAGCACGCGCTGGTTGTCGGCCAGCTTGACGCCGACCAGGCTCGAGTCCGACAGGCTGGCAATCCGGATCGCCACGTCGACGCCTTCGCCGACGACGTCGACCACGCGGTCGTTCAGGTTCAGGTTGATGGTGACGTCGCGATGCTCGGCAAGGAAGGAGGGCAGCAGCGGCGCCACGTGCTGGCGACCGAAGCCGGCCGGCGCCGACACCAGCAAGTGGCCGCTGGCGCGCGCGCTGCGCTCGGCCACCGCCGATTCGGCCTCCTCCAATTCGCTCAAAATGCGCTGGCAATCTTCGAGGAACGCGGCGCCCTCGTTGGTCAGCGCGAGCTTGCGGGTGGTGCGCTGCAACAGCTTGACGCCGAGCCGGGTTTCGAGCGCGTCGAGGCGGCGCCCGATCATGGCCGGGGCGATGCCCTCGGCGCGCGCCGCGGCCGACAAACTGCCGCGTGCGACGACCTCGACGAAGGTGGAAATCTGGCGAAACTGGCCCATCGGTGGAACTCCTTGCCTGTGACAAAAACGCACAGATGAATGTATTTATTGTCTCGTTTAGCTACCGTTGAGTGAATATACTTGAAATGATATTAAACGCCAACTGACCTATACTAAGGGTTGGTTGTGCGGCGACGCAGCATTGCCGTGCTCGCCAGCTTGCCCATCGATTTTTCATTCAAATAACAGGAGTCACGCATGAGCATCGCCACCCCAGCCGGTATGGAAATTACCGGAGACATTCAGCCAGGTTACGAACAGATCCTTACCGCTGATGCGCTTGCGCTGGTCGCCAAGCTGACCCGCGCATTCGAGCCACGCCGCCAGGAATTGCTGGCCATGCGCGTTGCGCAGGCCAAGCGCCTCGACGCCGGCGAGCGTCCCGATTTCCTTCCTGAGACCGCGCACATCCGCGCCGGCGACTGGAAGATCGCGCCGATCCCGCAGGCGCTCGAATGCCGCCGCGTGGAAATCACCGGCCCGACCGAGCGCAAGATGGTCATCAACGCCTTCAACTCCGGCGCCGACGCGTACATGACCGATTTCGAAGATTCGCAGACGCCGAACTGGCATAACCAGGTCGACGGCCAGATCAACCTGATGGAAGCGGTGCGCGGCACCATCACGCTCGAGCAGAAGGGCAAGTCGTACAAGCTGAACGACAAGATCGCCACCCTGATCGTGCGCCCGCGCGGCTGGCACCTCGATGAAAAGCACGTGCTGGTCGACGGCAAGCGCATTTCCGGCGGCATCTTCGACTTCGCGCTGTTCATGTTCCACAACGCCAAAGAGCAGTTGGCGCGCGGCGCCGGCCCGTACTTCTACCTGCCGAAAATCGAGTCGCACCTCGAAGCGCGCCTGTGGAACGACATCTTCGTGATGACGCAGGACGAGCTCGGCCTGCCGCAGGGCACCATCAAGGCGACCGTGCTGATCGAGACCATCCTGGCCGCCTTCGAGATGGACGAGATCCTGTACGAGCTGCGCGAGCACAGCGCCGGCCTGAACGCCGGCCGCTGGGACTACATCTTCTCTTGCATCAAGAAGTTCAAGCTGGACAAGGATTTCTGCCTGGCCGACCGCCCGAAAGTGACGATGACGGCGCCGTTCATGCGCGCCTACGCCTTGCTGCTGCTGAAGACCTGTCACCACCGCGGCGCGCAGGCGATGGGCGGCATGGCCGCGCTGATCCCGATCAAGAACGATCCTGAGAAGAACGAGATCGCGATGGCCGGCGTGCGGGTCGACAAGGCGCGCGATGCGACCGACGGCTACGACGGCGGCTGGGTGGCGCACCCGGGGCTGGTCGAACTGGCCATGACGGAATTCGTCAAGGTACTCGGCGACAAACCGAACCAGGTCGGCAAGCAACGCATGGACGTCGAAGTGACGGCTGCGCAACTGCTCGACTTCAAGCCGGAAGCGCCGATCACCGAAGCGGGCCTGCGCTACAACATCAACGTCGGCATCCACTACCTCGGCAGCTGGCTGTCGGGCAATGGCTGCGTGCCGATCCACAACCTGATGGAAGATGCGGCCACCGCGGAGATCAGCCGTTCGCAGGTGTGGCAGTGGATCCGTTCGACCAAGGGCGTGCTCGATGACGGCCGCAAGGTCACCGCCGAGATGGTGCGCGCGATGATTCCGGAAGAGCTGGCCAAGGTCAAGGTCGACGCGCCGAACGGCGACAACCCGACCTATGTACGCGCCGCGCAGATCTTCGAGGAAATGGCGACGTCCGAATCGTTCGCCGAGTTCCTGACGCTGCCGCTGTACGAGGAAATCTGACCTAGCGCTTGCGCTGCGCGAGCGGCGCTTTCGCCAGGAAATCGGCGAGCGCCTGCTCGTCGATGCGATCGCCGTGGAGGTACCGGATCAGCGCATCGATCCGGTCGCCGCCCCAGAACAGCTCGGCGCCGACTTTGAAGGTCGGCA
>CXWL01007789.1_pt1 | contig 32340 bp, 36 predicted proteins | sample 590931 | NCBI WGS metagenome assembly CXWL01 (sample SAMEA3498368, study PRJEB10139) | groundwater metagenome | biome: water well; material: biofilm material | place: Germany | collected 2015-04-27
TTCATTGGATGACGCGACCGGAAAGCTCCGAGGCGTGCTCGTGCAGCATTCGGAAGAATGGGCAGCGTTCGAGCAGCACCAGGGCGAAAAGAGCTTTCTGAAACTATGGACGAAGGGAGGTCGCCATGGCTGATCTAAACGAGCTGACCGCACAGGAGATCGGTCGCCGCCTTCGCCTTGCCCGCGAGAGCGCTAAAATCCGTCAGGACGAAGCGGCCAAGGTCATTGGCATGTCTCGCCCTACCCTGGTTTCCATCGAAAAAGGGGACCGGCGGGTGCGCATTCAAGAGCTACAGGCGTTGGCGAACCATTATGGGGTATCGGTCAACGCGCTGCTGCGGCGTGAAGCGGTTCATACCGATCTTGTTCCGCGCTTTCGCCGACTGCGAGAAACCGAGGGCGATCATACCAGCGAGGCCGTGAAATTGCTGAACGACCTTGTTCGGGCAGAGGTCGAGTTGGAAAATATTCTCGGCATCGAGCGGGCGAAGAATTACCCGCCTGAGAGGGGCATCAACGCCGGCGATGTCGTCGAGCTGGCCGAGCAGCACGCACAAGAGCTCCGTGACTGGCTCGGACTTGGTTCCGGGCCGATCGCGGATATCTTCACCTTAATGGAGCTGGATCTTGGCATCCGACTTTATCAGCGGCGCCTTTCGAGCGGATCAAAGGTCGATGCACTGTTTACCTATGACCAAACCTTGGGTGCGTGCATTCTTCTGAACGCGAACTTCCCGCTAGAGCGGCGCATTCAGTCAGCGGCGCATGAGCTGGGGCATTTTGTCGGCACCCGTCAGGCACCAGAAGTGCTCGAAGAAAATGAGAAGTTTCAGTCTCGTGAAGAGCGCTATGCACACGCGTTCGGGCGCGCATTCCTGACCCCGCGCAAAAGTTTTGAAGCGGCGTGGCGTCAGCTTACCGCTGGCTCGGAGATTACCCGTAGACCCATCATCGTACAGGCATACCATTTCCGCATTTCGCGGGAAGCCTGTGTGCGCAGGCTGGAAGAACTTGGGCTGGTTAAGCGAGGCGCATGGGAAAAGCTCAAGGCGCATGGCGGCATCACTCCGGCGCAGGTCCGTGAAGTCTTGGGCGATGCTGCCAGCAAGCCTGATCCAGCGAAGGACGATGCAGATCGGCAAGTGTCCCATCGCATGAGCTTTATGGCGTACACCGCCTGGAAACGTGACCTTATGTCCGAAGGACAGTTGGCTGAGCTTTTGCAGATAAAGCGGCTGGAACTGCGCGTCCTGCTCGATCAGATGGAACTTGAGGAGAGCGAAACGGATGACCTGTTTAAGCTCCCTCTCTGATAATCTGACGCCATTAGTCCCCGATACGAGTGTGCTGATCAATCTGCACGCTTGTTCGTTCGGCGAACAGGTTCTTCGGGCAATCCCAAACGATATTATTCTGCCGGATAGGGTTGTTGCGGAGCTGAACCATGAAACGAGTCACACCAACGGTGAGAATGGCTTCATTCAGCGGCTGATCTCGGAGCAAGTTGTCAAGGTCGTGCAGCTGAATGATGCAGCATATTGCAATTTTGAGACGCTCATCCGTTCCCCAGGTTCATTGGATGATGGTGAGGCGGCAACCATAGCTGTCGCAGCTGCAATGGGCTTCGTGCCCGTGGTCGATGAACGGAAAGGTCGCGCTAGAGCGGAAGGGCTGATGAATGGTCAAGCCCCCGCTTGGTCATTGGACCTTCTTGTGCACCCGGCGGTCAAGGAGGCTATTTCCGACGAAAATTTTATCGAAGCAGTCTATCTGGCTTTACGAGTAGGCAGGATGCGCATCGATGAAGATCGGTGCGAGGCAGTGGCAAAGTTGATCGGATTTGAACGCGCCCTCACGTGCAACAGTCTACCGGGATTCAAAAAGCGCAAGAGTGCCTGGTCAGCGACGTGATCCTCACAGAGGGATTGGCGCTTGCGGAGAGTGCGACCCCGAGCAGCAGCGGCTGATCGAAGAATTCGATGGCTTGCTAAATGAGCTAGCCGCTATCGGCCCAACTGCAGTCATAAGAGAGGGGAGGGAGCTTCGTCCTGATTGAGCCACTTGGGCGTCGATGGTCGACGTGCGGGCTCGCAATCAGGAGTATGTCCCATGATCAAGTCGATCCCGCTGAACAAGTTGGTTCAGTCTCCACGCAACGTGCGCCGTCACGGCGATCCAGCCGCCGATGCCGAGCTCAAGGCCAGCATCGCCGCGCACGGTTTGCTGCAGAATCTCATTGTGTGCCCGGCCGCCCCGGGGCAAGTTCGAGGTCGAGGCCGGCGAGCGCCGCCGCAAGGCGATGTTGGTGCTAGCCGATGACAATATCCTGCCCAAGGATCACGAGGTGACCTGCCTGGTGCTCGAAGACAGCATCGGCACTGCTGTCGAGACCAGCCTTGCCGAAAACTTCCATCGTTTGGCCATGAACCCCGCCGACGAAGCGCAGGCCTTCGCTGCCCTGATCGACACTGGCGCATCGACTGACGAGGTTGCGCGCCGGTTCGGGCTGACTGTCCGCTTCGTCGAGGGTCGCCTGCGCCTCGCGACGCTTGCTCCGGTCGTGTTCGAGGCGCTTGCCTCGGGCGAAATCACCCTGGACCTTGCCAAAGCCTTCGGCGCCACGTCCGACCAGGAAATCCAGGCCCGCGTCTTCGAGCAGGTTTCCTCGGCCTATTATGCGCCGAGTGCGGACAGCATCCGGCGAATGGTGCTTTCCGGCACGATCCGGGGCAGCGATCCCCGGGCCCGGCTCGTTGGGCGCGACGCCTACGTCGCCGCCGGCGGCCGGATCGAGCGCGAATTGTTCGACGATGACGACAGCGAGTCCTGGGTCGATGTCGCGCTTCTCGAGAACCTCGCTGCTGCGGAGATGGAGAAACGAGCGAAGGCGCTCGCAGCCGAACAAGGCCTTGCCTGGGTCAAGCCGACACTCGATTCCTACGCGAGCCACGATCTCGTCGAGGGCCTTGTTCGACTTCCCGCAGAGCCTGCCCCGCTGACTGAAGCTGAACTGGCAAGGCTTGATGAGCTCGATGCCTCATATGACGAGCATGCAGCCATTCTCGAAGATGAAGACAGCGCCGAGGAAGCTGTCGCTGCGGCCGAGGCAACAATCGAGGCGATCGAGCGCGAATGCCAGGATATCAGGGCAAAGCCGCCGGAACTCGCGCCCGAACTCAAGGCCGACGCAGGAATGATCCTGGTGCTGTCGCGGGATGGCACGCCGGTGCTCCAGCCGGTCTTCTACGGTGAGCGCGAAGCTCACGTCGATGATGACGACGATGCCGTCGAAGTCGTCCCGGGTGATGGCAGCGAGGGCAAGCGTCGCGCGGCGCTATCGAAGCGCCTGGTCGACGAGCTTGCTATGCAGCGGCGCGACGTTCTCGCGCTCCACGTTGCGTCGGATCCCGGACTTGCGCTCGACATCATGGTCTTCACGCTCGCCGATGCCGATACACACGACTGGCGATCGCGTGCTGCAACGACGCTTCGCGGCGGCGTTCCTGCAGGACCAATTATCGGGTTCGAGGCGAAGGATGCGCCGGCCAGTGCATCTCTCGCTGACCTGCGGTCCGGCCTCGATGACACCTGGCGATCTGGCGAGGACGTCTCGACGCGCTTCGAGATGTTCCGGGCGCTTTCCGATGAAAGCCGCGCAGCCTGGCTCGGCTTTGTCGTCGCACGCACGCTCGAAGCGAGCCTCAATATGGCGGGCGAACGTCACATCGCGTTCCAGGATCGTCTCGGCAGCCTCATCGGCATCGACATGGCGCAATGGTGGCGGCCGACCGCGGCGAACTACTTCGACCGGGTCTCGAAGCAGGTGATCCTCGATGCGCTCACCGACGTTGGTGGCCTTGAGCTCTCCTCGCGCTTCGCATCGGTCAAGAAGGGGGATCTCGCGATGAGCGCCGAGCGCGTCTTCGCGGGCACATACATCACCGAGGTCGAAGTGCGCGAACGGGCACTTGCCTGGGTGCCCGAAGTCATGCGCTTCGCTGCTCTGTCGGCGAGCGACGCCGGGGACGAATCGCAGGGTTCGGACGCGGATTGCGTTGCCAATGACGACCATCAGCCCCCGAGCGAGGTGGCCGCCTGACCTCCTCCTGACAGGTAAGGCCACTCGCCAACGAGAAGCGGTCCTTCGGCTCATGCCGGAGGGCCGCTTCCTTTCTGGGAAGAGAGCGGAGGGGGCTCTGGGATCTCCGGCACTGACCGACGAGCCTGTCGGCAGGCCGCATCAGGAGATCCAACATGGCCTATCGCAAGGGACAAAGCGGCGGATTGTCGCCCGCTACCCGTATCACCCAGGAAATCATCGCGCGTCTCGAAACCGGGACGAAGCCGTGGATCAAGCCATGGCGCGGCGTGCCGGTATCACGGCCGTTGCGGGCTTGCGGCGTTCCCTACCGCGGCATGAATGTGTTCTGGCTCTGGATGGTCGCCGACATGTGCGGCTACGGCTCACCGTTCTGGATGACCTACAACCAGGCAAAGGAGCTTGGGGCGCAGGTGCGCAAGGGCGAAAAGTCGACCATCGCCATCTTCTACAAGAGCTACACCAAGGAGGTCGAAGCCCCCGACACCGGGGAAAGGGCCGACGAACATCGCCGCGTGCTGAAGGCCTATCCGGTCTTCAACGCTGATCAGGTCGATGGTCTTCCCGAACGGTTCCATCCCGCCGCAACGCTGGAGGTTGTCGAGCCGGAAGGCCGCCAGGCCGAACTCGACACCTTCTTCGCGAGCATTCCGGCGGTGCTGCGTCACCAGGGCGATGAAGCCTATTATGAGCCGGTGGCCGATCGCGTGACGATGCCGTCCGCGCATCTCTTCTCCGGGTTCGATCACTACTATGCGACCCTTGCGCACGAGCTGTCGCATTGGACCGGCCACGCCAGCCGCCTGGACCGCGATCTCAAGAACCGTTTCGGCTCGGCCGCCTATGCCGCCGAGGAGCTCGTTGCCGAGCTATCGAGCGCCATGATCGGCGCCGAGCTTGGTCTCCCAGTTACCCATCTCGATAGCCACGCGAGCTATGTCGAGCACTGGCTCACGCTCCTTAAACAAGATGATCGCGCCATCCTCACCGCCGCAGCCAAAGCCGAGGAGGCTTCAAGCCTTCTGCTCAAGCTCGGTGGGCGGATCACCGCCGATGACAGCGACGAAGCGTCCCGCGACGCCGCGCTAGCCGCCTGAAGGAGGAGGTCATGGGCCGATCGGTCAGCTATCCCAGCGGGGCAATCGTCGCCTTCACGGTGCTCGATGTCGAGAGCGATGACGACTGGGAATTCGAATATGAGTGGCTGCACGAGGACCTGCGCGAGCGGGCAGGCAAAGCCTTTCCTTCCTTGGTCGCACACGACGGCTGGCGAGGCCGTGAGGACCGCGTTCTTATGCGCAATGCCTATGCCGATTTCGGCGTGTCGGTTTACGCCGGCCTGGTTGCGGTGTGGATCGTCGAGCGTGACGATGGCGCCTATTGGGATGCCGATTGGCGCACGGCTAGATCGCCTAGAGCACAGCGCTGGCTGTCCCAGATCGCCTCGCGCTTTGAAGCGTTGTTCGGCGACTTCGTCTGCCTCGGTCACATGTCGAACGGTGAGGGCGTCTACGCAAAACGGGTGGCCTGAATGCGCCAGTCACTTTGATCGTGGCGAGGTGCCTGTCCTCCCTGACGAAACTTGCTTTTGCACTCATGACCTGAAGCCATGCGAGAAAGGCCCTGGGCCAGCCGCCAGTCTGCCGCAACCCGGCTTGCGCAGGCCCGAGTTGGCCCGGCCCTGTGGGCCGTTGGCCTGCCCGCGCCAGCCTGCCCAAGCGGGTTTCCCCTGTCGGGTGCGGAGACTGCCTCAAGCTGGCCCTGACGGGCTCTCGCTGGCCCAGCCATGAGCGGGTGCGTCAGCCTCACGCCAGTCAGGAGGACAATACCCATGCACTCATCATTTTCTGACCAACTTGCCGGCCTCGATCTTTCCGGTTTTTCGATTGGTCCTGCCCCGGTTTCCACCAATGACTTTCCGGTCCATGAGGCGGTCGTTCAGACTCTCGAAGCGGTCTGGTCCGATCTCTTTGCAATGGTCACGGGAACTGCGCTGGAGGCCGATGCCGAGGACCTCGGCTGGGCGTTCGTCAACATCTTCCACCGTTCCGCGACCCGCAAATCGACCGCCGTCGACCGCGCAACCGACGAAGTCCGAGCGCTCGTCGCCACTGCAGATGGATCCGAAATTCACACCCATGAACTCGAGACCCAGGTTGAGCGTGCGCAGTGTGCCGAAGGGGCTATGCTCGCTCTCGAAGAGATGCGCGAAGTGGCCGCTGGCCTCTATCTCAACGAGTTTGGCTCCTCATGGAAGCCCGTGTCGAGTTCGCGCTTCAATCACAGCGCCATGCTGACTTCCGCGCTTGTGGAGGGCCGCGAGTTCGTCCGAGCCCGGTCCGAAGCCAAGCGCCGCGCCGCCATGCCAGAAGGTACGCCGGTGATCTTTGCCGGTGGCCGCACACGCCATCCAAACGAGCAGGACGCTCTCACTTTCGCCAACAACGTCTGGGCTACTCTGGACAAGGTTCACGACCGGGTTCCTGACATGGTTCTTGTCCACGGCGGTGATACCAAGGGCGTTGACCGTCTGGCATCTTCATGGGCGGAACGACGCAACATCCCGCAAATCAGCTTCTCCCTCGACATGCGCCTGGGGGCACGCGCAGGCTTCAAGCGCAACGAGCGTATGCTCTCGCTTGACCCCCGTTATGTCGTCGCCTTTCCCGGAAACGGGGTCCTGGAGCGCCTCGTCATCGAAGCCAAATCCCGTCGGATTACCGTCGTTGATCGCCGCGGTCCGCTTGGAACTTCTCCCAAGCGCGCGGCTCAGGATACCGACTGATGCGTCCGGTCTGCGCCAGCGCCATCGGCGCTGGCGCAGACCGTCAGAGGAAAGAGATCGCCAATTATCGGGGCAAGACGATCGGTCCTTGCCCCCACATTGCAGGAGAAATCTGATGACTGATTTTCAGGCGATCATGGCGGATTTTGCTGTCCGCCAGGCCGAGCGCGCGGCGCAGGCACAAAGTGAAATCCAACGGCTCAAGGCAGCTATCATTGCCCCGCTGCGCAATGCCGAAATTGCCCGCGTAGAAATCCGTTTCGATGGGTGCGGCGACAGCGGTGCGGTCGAAGAATGCGTCTTCTTTGACGCCGGCGGGGCGAGTGTTCCGTGTCCCGAAGTGACGATCGACTGTGCTGGAGAAGGAGACGACCAGAGCCTCAATTCCGCCCTCGAGCAACTGACTTACCTTGCTCTCGAACGCCATCATCCCGGATGGGAAATCAATGATGGTGCTTGCGGCGAACTGCTCATCGACGTGGCTACGCCGAGTTTCGTTCTGGACTGCCAGCTGCGTTACACGGCGACCGACGACCATTCGACTGATCTCTAGGAGAGGTGCGATGGCTCATTGCTACTATCACGCCCTATCGTCAGTCCGGAAATGGGGAGGGGTGGTGGAAGATTACCTGCCGCTCCACCAATGGTTTGACCAGTCGAAGGCGATCTTTGCTGATCCGCGGCACCGGGCCCTTCGGCACCATGCCGAAGGCATTTTCATGCTCGAAACGCTGTTCGGGCCTACCATCGTCAACGCCGACAACCGTGTCGTGCCTGTTCGCCTTGTAGGCGAGCAGCACGTCCGCGAGGACTTGGGTACGATTCCTTCCTTTGCGGATTGGGGGCGCCTAATCACGCCCCAAGACTGGATGTTGCGGGGGCACCGTCTGGACGAGCCTATACCGCTTGGCACTGTTGAGACTGCTGCTGGCGGTGCGTTTTCAGGGGGTCTTTCGTCCGCTTCGGGAGGAGCGTCCGTAGTCGAGATATGATGTCGCCTTAGAAGGTAGGCGAGGTCAGGGGGTGCGTCGCATCCCGATAATACGAAAAGTCATGGCTTGGCCTGTTGCAAGGCACTCGGGACCAACCCGGCCTGTAAGCAAACCTTTCCTGAAGCATCCCCGTCGAGACGCGCAACCCCGATCAGGTCCGGCCGAGTTGCCGGGCTGCGCCCGGCTGCCCGCACCACCCGAACCAGATCGAGGTTTCCCTTCGGTGCGCTTCGCCGTGGCCGCTTCCTAGTCGGGTTTGCAGCCGGGATGGACCCGGAATGCTCGATCAGGAGAAAGACCATGACCAATCTCGTTATCCTCGTTGGCCGCATCGCTCGCGACCCCGAAACCCGCACTACCCAGGGCGGCACCAACATCACCTCGATCTCGGTCGTCACCGACCGTCCCGCCCGCAAGGACGGCAAGACCTACAAGGACGAAAACGGCTACACCGCCAAGGACAGCGAATTCCACCGCGTGACCTGCTTCAACGGTCTCGGCCAGAACGTCGCCAAGTACTGCACCAAGGGCCAACTCGTGACGGTCGAGGGGAGCATCCACTATACGCAGTGGGAAGACCAGGACGGCACCAAGCGCTACGGCTGCGAGATCATCGCCGACAAGGTGGACTTCCTCACCAAGGGCCGGGCGTCGAACAATGAGGGTGCGCCCGACATCGATGAGGACTGAGCGCCTCCCGCCAACGACAAGGCTCCGATGGTTCGCGCCATCGGGGCCTTTTTTGTGCTCGCGGGCGTGAACGGCGGGGCGGGGCATCGAGCCCACACCCCGCCGCGGTTGAAGTGTCAGGCGGGGGAGAGCCGCTTGAGAGCATCGTCGATCCCGATGGCAAGCGATGCGCGGATGAGCTGCTTCAGTTGCGCAGGCTCGATAGTCTCGGCTCCGCATTCAAGAAGAACCTTGCCCAGTTCGCCGGACGCTTCATCACGGAGCCTGGCCTCCTGTGCATCGAGTTCTTCGCGCTGCTCGCGCAGCTTCTTGAGTGCATTACGCGCGCTCGGTTTGGACCTGGCCATCAGATTATCCTTTCGTTGGCCGTTGGTCCCCTCCACGCGCGACAGTGCCAGCATGGGGCCATGTAGGAAAACGGTTTTTGCCGCGATGCCAGTGCTTTTCACGCTGACGTTGGAGAGGTCTCTCTCGCAGAAAGGCCAAGTGTGATGAGGGCTTTGGGGCCGCGTCAAGGACGACGGGGCCCCACCATTTTTACCGGGCAAGCCCGGCAAAAATCGTTTCCCCCATCGCCGCTTCGCGGCCGCGCTATGCGCGGTCCCTGACCCGGCCCGTCACCCACATCTTCGCAGCTCCTGATGCGACGCATCGAACATCAGGAGGAAAGATCATGTACGCTTCACTGAATATCGCGCAGGGTTCATTCCAGGCAGATCAGGCAGCCTTCGTTGCCGCACTCGACAAGGCGCACGCCCGGTCCCTTCACAGCTACTTCACCCAATATGTACTGACCGATGGTGAGGCAGGTTACATCGCGGTCGATGAGGGCGATTACGGCGCACTGCCCAAGGCCATGCTGGACCGGGTCATCGACACAGTGCCTGGAAAGCTAAGCGATGAATTCTGAGGCTACACACAAGGAGGAAGTCCGTCAGGGCTTCCTCCTTTCTTTTTTGCTCGGGTCCCGTATTGTCGCTCCCGTAGGTATCGCGCGAGCATTCCGTGCAGCATCAGTCCTCGGCGTTCGACGCATCGAATTCCTCCAGCCGATCGGGCATATCGAGTACCTTCATGGCCGCCGCTGAAATGGCTTCGGCCTTCGTCGGAAAGGCTTCTGCCGAACTGATCGATACGCCGTTGGAATAGGTCACGGTTGCCTGGAATCCGTTGCCTTTGGGTGTCGCGCTCAGTGTAACGTCCGCCATTGCCATGCTCCCGGTGGGATGCCCGCGCTCCATTCTACCTGTCGGCGGACTCGATCGATCTTTAGCACGATCGGCAATCGAACGGCATCAACTTCATCCCTTGGGCTTGGGACTTCAAAACCGCCGATCCCGTGCTGGTGATGACACTGGGACCTACCCTCTAAGCTGGGGACAGAGGTGCACACCGTACGCGACAAATCGCAGGCGGGAGGCAGTAAAAAAGAGAGTAAAGCCAGCGTGTTGATGGAGTTTTACAAAAATGGCAGCTTCTCAATCAGAAATGAATGGTCGCCAATTCGCCAATCGGATTTGAATGGATGCAGCCAGGAATGGCGCATTCCTGCGCATCGCGCGTGTTCTTGACATGTTCTCTTTTCTGATTTAGACGGGAGCAGCCTTTCGCAGTGCGTTCCGGGCTCCTGACCACAAGGAGTCCGTGCATGACACGGCCAAAATCTCTCCAGGTACACGTCACCGTCGAGCTCGCTGAGCGGGTTCGTGCTGCAGCAAAGCGGCGCGATATCAGCGTCAGCGAATGGATCCGGTCGCTGCTTTCGCAGGCATGCGAAAATGATGATCTTGCATCGAAGCTCGAAACATCTGTGGATCGCGTCAGCCGTCAATCGGTGTTCACGATGGTCGGCGTCGATGCCCTTCTCGCAGGGCATGCCGATCACGGTCTGCGTGAGCGAGCCCATCAGGCCTACGCACGCAAATGCAAGGAACTGGGGCTCATCGCAAACGCCGGCGAGGGAGGTTCCGATGAAGCGTAACCTCGTCAACTTCACGCGCGGAAGTCAGCTGCTCGGGCACTTCAGCTTCATGTTTGCAGCAGGTCTCAAGGGCCCGCTGATCATTGCCGCCATCGTCATTTCCTGGACCAGCTGGTGGACCATTTCGGCGGGGCTGAGCGATCACGAAACCTACCTCGTCTGGATGCGAATTTATGCTGCCATCTACGGCTTCATGGAGTTCGATCCGGCCAAGCAGGTTGCACTCGAAACGGGGTTTGGAGGAACCGTCCAGCTCCCCATCATCATGCTCGATGCCTATCCGCCGGTGATCCGTGCGTGGGATCATCTGCTGGACTTGCTGGGCCACGCTCTGGTGCGTTCGGCCTTGCTTCTCGTGCCGGCCTTCGTGTTGTTCTACTGGTTCGCAGCGCGCTTCGGCAGCCGTTCGAAAGAGCGCAAGCATGAGCGCGGAGCCATGCTCGTTACGCTACCGGAACTGGTCGACGAGCTGCGCGGGCACAACCAGCGCGAGCGCGCCCGAGAGCTTTCGAGCGCCATGGGTTGGAAATGGCATCTCTGTTCGCCCAAGGAACTGTCCTCGGCATTTCCATACCGGCCCTCGCATCTTGCGACGGTTGTCTATCCCTGGCGGCTCGAACAGAGCCACGCCATGCTCATCGGGACCACCGGCATGGGCAAGACAGTCGCCATGTCGGACATGATTGCCGAAGCCCGCGCCAAGGGACAGCGCTGCGTCGTCTTCGACCTGACCGGCGCTTTCATCGAACACTTCTATGAGGCCGACCGGGACATCATCCTCAACCCGCTAGACGCGCGCTGTCCGCAATGGAGCCTCTTCGACGAATGCCGTACCGAAGGTGAATTCTGGGCGGCAGCGGAAGCCCTCGTACCCCATGACGGGGGCGGGGAGGCACAGTTCTGGGTCATCGCGGCGCGTGCCTTATTCGTCGAGTTCTGCCTCAAGCTGGTGGCCGAAGGGCGGGGCACCAATGCTGCACTTGCCCGCGAATTGATGACCGCCGATCTCTCGCGGGTCCACGCCATGATGCGAGGCACGATCGCTGATCCCCTGACCGCTCCTGAAGCCGCACGCATGGCGGAATCGATCCGGGCAGTGTTCAACGTGAACGCCAAGGCGCTGAAGCTCCTGCCCACTTCCGGGCGCCGCTTTTCGATCCGTGACTGGATCGAAGAGTGCACCTATGATGACGAAGGTGCTCACGCCAGAAAAAGTGGCTCGATGGTCTTCATCTCCGCGCGCTACGTCGACATGAGCGTGTGCGCGCAGCTCCTCACGCTCTGGCTCGATACGGCGATGAACACGCTGATGACGATGCCACGCACCAAGGATCTCAAATGCTGGTTCTTCATCGACGAGCTGGGCGCGCTTCATCGCCTGCCAGCGCTCGAAAAAGGCCTGCAGACGGCGCGTAATTTTGGCGGCGCGATCGTCACCGGCATCCACGCCTACGCCAAGCTCAAAGAGGTCTATGGCGAGAACATGGCGATGACGCTTGCATCGCTTGCCCGGACAAAATTGATTCTCGGTACGGCAGATCGCGAGACCGCCACCTGGTGTTCCGACTTCATCGGCCATCGCCAGGTTCGCGACATGGAAGAGGGCTATACCTATGGCTACAACAATGCCCGCGACGCCGTCAGTCTGACGCCGCGCAAGCATATCGAGCCGCTGCTGCTGCCCGACCAGTTGATGAACCTTCCGCGCCTGTCGGGCTTCATCAAATTCCCGGACGGCTTTCCCGCAGCACCGGTTCGCCTGAAACCAATAGACCGGGAAAGAATCGCGCACGTCTTCGTCGGCCGGGCCAAGGATCGAGAGCCCATCCGGCTGGTTGAAGGCAAACCTGAGGACGGCCAGGCAGGTGCCAATCCGCCAACAAACCAGAGCGAACATCCCTCGTCGAACGATGATGGGGCAGGCAAGCCTGTCGTCCCAAAGCAAGGTACTCTTCCGCTCGAACCGGCAGTCGAGGTCGATGCCAAGCAGTCACGCCAGCGGGTGGCGAAACAGGCCGAAAAGGACATTCCCGACGACACCAGGAAGCCGTCAGGCAAGTCCGGTCATCCGCGAAAATCGTCGCCCGAAGAGCGCACGGCAACGCCGCGTGGTTCCCGTCCATTGCTGCCCACGAATGCGGCGCTCCGCAAAGGCGATCATCCCGATGAGAAGGATCCATCGAATAGCGTGAAGGAGGGACAACGAAGCGACTTGCCGCGGGCCAAACCGCCCTCGGATAAGCCGCAAGCCGTCGATCGGACAGCCCAACGCCAGCTAGAGGCAGAAGCCCGCAAGCTCATGCTCGAAGACGGCGTTCCCGAGCAGGATCAGCCATCGCACGAGGGCCCCGATCTAGGCGATTTTGAACTGTGACGCACGAGGCAGACGCCGCCGGGCGGAGTGAGACTTGATGCTCTCTGTAGCCAATGTCCGCACTGCTGGCGGCGCTGCCAACTACTTTGCCGCCGACAATTACTACACCCGCGCCGATGCCGAGAGGTCGGGTCAATGGCTTGGTAAAGGCGCGGAGACGCTTGGACTGCGAGGCGTTATTGAAGCCTCGCAGTTCGAGGCTGTGCTCAAGGGCATGCTGCCCGATGGAAGCCGTGTCGGGACCGATAACAGGGCCCATCGCGCCGGCACTGACCTCACCTTCTCGATGCCCAAGAGCTGGTCCATCCTTGCCCTCGTCGGCGGCGACAGGCGTATCCTCGATGCCTATGGCGCCGCCGTCCGCGAGACGCTGGCCTGGGCCGAGAAGAATCTCGCCGAAACCCGCATGGATGTCCGAGGCAAGGAGCGAGTGGTCGCGACGCGCAATCTCGTGATCGGGCTGTTCCAGCACGATACGAACCGCAATCAGGAACCCAACGCGCACTTTCACGCCGTGATTGCCAATGTCACCCAGGGACCCGATGGCAAATGGCGAGCGCTCAGAAACGACAAGCTCTGGGAGCACAACACGCTGCTCAATGCCATGACCATGGCGCGCTTCCGCCTGGCGGTCGAAAAGCTCGGCTACCAGGTTGGGGAATACGGCAAGCATGGCAATTTCGAAGCGGTGGGCGTTCCTAAACCCGTGCGTGATGCCTTCAGTTCGCGCCGCGCCGAGATCCTCGACAAGCTTTCGACGATGGAGAGCAAGGGCCTCGCGGCCCGCAACGCGGCCAATCTGATGACCCGCGCCGACAAAGGGCCGGTGGCAGACCGCCAGGCCCTCGTGAGCCAATGGCGTGAGGCAGCCGCGCAGCTGGACTTTGATCCGAGACTTGTCATTGCACAGGCCAATGCACGGGCCGCCACCGACATTGGCTCCGTCTCCGGAATGGGAAATTCGGTGCGATCGATCGGCCAGCGGGCGCGCCTTCTGGCTGCGACCTTTGCGGAGCGTTTGGAGCTTCGTCAGGGCGACCCGCTTGTGCCTCGCGACATGGGGCGCCGGACGCCCGAGCAGATCGCGGCCGTTCATGCGGTTGCTTCGGCGATCCGGCACTTGGGCGAACGCGAGGCGGCCTTCTCGCGGACCGAGATTTATCGCTCAGCGCTTGGCTTTGCCTTGCCCACCACGCTCACCGACATCGAACACCGCGTCGACCAATTGCTGCGCCAAGGCCACCTGCAAAAAGGCAGGGGCGCAGATCGGAATCTTGTCACAACCCGCGATGCGATCGGGCTTGAACAGCGCATCATTGCGGCCGTCGAAAGCGGACGGGGACATGGCGCAGCCGTGGTCGAAGCTGATGTAGCCGGAGAGCGCCTTCAGGCACTCTCCCAGCTCAAATATGGCCTGACCTTGAACCACGGCCAGGAAGGGGCAGGGCGCCTGCTTCTCGCCTCCCACAATCGGATTGTCGCGATTCAAGGCGTAGCTGGCGCCGGCAAGAGTACCGTTCTCAAACCCGTTGCAGACATCTTGCGCGAGGAAGGCAAATCCGTGCTGGGGCTCGCAGTCCAGAACACGCTCGTGCAGATGCTCGAGCGTGACACCGGCATACCTTCGATGACGGTTGCGCGCTTTTTACGCCAACATCAGGGCCTTCTGGAAGGAGCGGACCAAGCGAGGCTAGCCGAAGCCCGCGCGTCTCTGCGCGGAACCACAGTGCTGCTCGACGAAGCCTCGATGGTCGGCAATGCCGACAAGGAAAAGCTTGTGCGCCTCGCCAATCTGCTCCAACTCGACCGCTTCGCGAGCATCGGGGACAGGAAGCAATTGGGGGCGGTCGATGCGGGCAAACCCTTCGACGTGATGCAGAAGGCGGGCGTCGAAACCGCCGTCATGAACACCAATCTCCGCGCGCGCGAGAAGGCACTGCGCGACGCTCAATATGCAGCCCAGGGCGGACATATCGATGAGGCCTTGCGGCATATTGGTCCGCATGTCGTCGCGTCGGGAAATACAGCCGCCGTCGACGCTGCTGCGGCCTGGCTCTCGCTGTCGCCGGCCGAGCGCGAGATGACCGCAATCTATGCATCGGGCCGCAACTTGCGCGGACAGGTCAACGAAGCGGTCCAGACCGGGCTCAAGGCCAATGGGGAATTGGGGCCGGGTTCCTTGCGACTCAATGTGCTGTCGCGCGTCAATCTGACGCGTGAGGAAATGCGCTATGCGCGCAACTTTGCGGCCGGCATGGTGCTCGAAGTCGACCGCCGGCAACGGGGGCAGGGCCTTCAGAAAGGGCGCTATGAGGTGATCGAAACCGATCCCGTCCGCGAACGCGTGATGCTGCGGAACGAGCGGGGCAAGCGCTTTGAATTCCGGCCAGGCCAAATGCGACCCCAAGGTGAGCAGGATCCGCTGCGTCTGTTTGAGGTTCGCCCACTCGAAATCCACGATGGCGATCGCATTCGCTGGACGGCGACCGATCACAAGCGCGGCCTACTCAACGCCGATCAGGCGCGCATCGTGGCGGTTGATGCGAAGGGTGTCACGGTGAAAACCTCGCTTGGCGCCGAGCACCGGCTGGGGCCGGGCGACCCCATGCTCGAGCGTCTTGATCTTGCCTATGCGCTCAATGCGCATATGGCCCAGGGCCTGACCTCCGACCGCGGGATTGCCGTCATGGACAGCCGCGAACGCAATCTTGCGAACCAGCAGACATTCCTCGTGACAATAACCCGTCTGCGCGATGGTCTGACCCTGTTTGTCGACAATGCGGGCAAGCTCGAAGCTTCGGTTGAGCGCAATCCGGGCATGAAGCGCTCGGCACTCGAAACGGTCGATCAACTGCGCGATGCGGCAGCAATGGGCCAGGCGAAGGGCAAAGCGAGGGACAAGGCGCCGGAACCCCGCCGCGAGCCGCCCGAACTCGATCGTTCAATCACCAAACCCTTCGAAATTGGGATCTGACGCAGCGTCGATCCGCATGGGTTCATATGGGACCGGTTGACTGTGAGTTCTGTTTTTGTTCTCATGGCGGCTATGTCCCGAATCGCCGATGAAATCCTGTTCACACATATCGAAGTCGCGCTTGCGGTTGCGTCCGAAGCAACGCTTATCGGGCTCGGTGCTGACGACCCGCGAACCCAGCGCAATGCTCGTGTTGACCTCGCGCGCCACCTGGTCGAACGCATGCAGGGTTTGGAGATCGAACGAGAGGGGAATGCCAGCAGGAGCTCTCAGCCCACTCTCTTTCCAGGCGATCTCTCGCCGATGGGCTGACCAGCATTGAGATGTGGCTGAGGTAATACTGGCTTATTGCAGGCGCGTCGGGCGATCTTTCCCCATCAGCTCAGCCACGCGTTTGGCGATGGCTTTCCAGGTGGCGATGCCCGCCTCGTCCTGTGCCTGCGCGAGCGCGCCGATCTGCTCGGCGATATGAAGCGGTGCGTTCTCACCGTGGGTCTTCAGGACCTGGTTGGCACAAGCCCAGAGTTCCCAATCGCTCAGCATCAGCCGAGACGTCCAACAAGGCCGAGCAGGAACGCTATCAAACCGTAACCCACGACACTGCACGCCAAGAGAAGTTCGATATTGAAATTGGAGCGAGGAGGGCGGGGTTGTCCTGCTGGCCAGATCTGATCGCAGATGAGCTCGTTGAACCCGGCGCGGCGTCCGCAGACTTCTACTTCGCGTCCGAGCAATCGACGTGCTCCACGCCCGGTGTCGAGCTCCCACACGCCGCCTCCCGAATGGAGTTCAAGTCCGAAGGGGCCTTCGGCAAGACGGCCTGTCAGATAGAGCACCGGGCTGAGCGGCATGCAGGACCTTTCCAGTAGCGATCCCAACGCAGCACCGTGCGTGTCTCGATCATCGAGCAGGAGAGATCGGCTCCGTTCGGCAGTCGGCACCAGGCAGCCGTCCGGTTGCCGCCTGCCGAACCTTCCGACCGGCATGTCAATCTCGTTCCACGAACCACGACATGCCCTGTCGAGATGGTCCCGCGAGGGCCGCCAAGAAGATCGACAAGAGCGTTACGCGCTTCGATAGCCGACGCGTCGGGGCAGGGCTGGTTGGTTCGGCATGTTCCGTCCATTTCGCGCGCTGCAATCCCGGCGATGCGGACGTGGGGGCCTTCGGCGCACCATATGGGTCCGTCGCCATCCCAGACATGCGTGGGTGTGCAGGTAAAGGTCTGGCCGGCAGCGACGATCGAGGCAGCGAGGAGGGCAAGCATTGGCGAGCTACCTAGCGAAGCGCGCGGCCGAACCAAAGCACGCGGCCGACAATATTGATCGTCCGCTTCTCCAGTCCGCGCCAACTGGGATAGGCCGGATTGTCGCTGAGCACCGAGACCCGCTTACCTTGCGGCTCGATAGCGACCCGCTTGACGCTGAGCATGTCATCCGTGCGCAGCACATAGATCCCGTCGCGAAGCCGCGACTGTCCATCATTGAGATCGACCATGACTTCATCGCCGTCATGCAGCGTTGGCTCCATCGAATCCCCGTGCACGGCGATGATCGAAAGGCTCGTCGCTTTGCTTTCGGTCAGACGGCGCAGCCACTTTTCGTCGAATCCGAACTGGGCGCATTTGGATTCCATTTCAGCCAAAGCACCGTGCCCTGCCGAGGCTTCGACATCGAGAACCGGGACATGGACGAGTTCGACGACCGGGCCGGATCGCCGCTCGGGCGCGCCAAGGATCTTCTCGTCCACTCCGAAGAAGCGGGCGAGCACGGAGCGGTCCTGCTCGTCCAGTTGCCGGGGACTGCCGCGACGGATGTATTGCTGGATGTAGGCCGCGTTGCGTCCAAGAAGGCGGGAGATCGAGGAGTAATTACAGCCTCGTTGCTGGATCAGATCGTCCAGGGCTTTGCGTGCATCTACCATCGCTGCAGGTCCTATCGCATCCGTCTAGGAAATTCGATCCTAGACTCTAGGAAGGCTTCCTAGTAAGAACATAACAAGAACGCAAGCGGAAAGCGAGTCGAAGGCGATGGAGCTGCTGGACCAGATTGAGGGCTATTTGGCGCGTAGCGGCACAAAGGCCAGCATGTTTGGTAGGCAGGCCGTCGGCGACCCCCGTTTCGTGCAGGATCTGCGCGAAGGGCGTCGGCCGAGGCGCAAGACGACGCAACGCGTTCTTAATTTTCTGGCGTCTACAGAGCGAGTTGCGTCCACGCTCTCGGATCCTGTTGACGTGTTGGCGGATTAGATTCGCATTGCTTTAATCACATCCGTCCAGTAGGTGTGCCCATACAGAAACTGGTCAGTCCAGCTTTTGTGGGGGGCTACGGGGCATGGACGGCGAATCAGGATTACGAAGAGGGGTCGAGAGCAGGCTGGAATTCATCGAATTCCGGTTGTTCTGGGAAGGTCACGTAAACCGAAGCGACATCGTCGAGACATTCGGGGTTTCAATCAATCAGGCGTCAGCCTGTTGATTTTCGCTGAGAGTTGACCCGGGATTTTCATCGAGAAGTGACCCGGTTGGATGTGTGTTTCCCGCGTTGCGGGTGGTGGGTCAAGCTGGTGATTTTTCCTTTCTTGTTTTGGGTGCAGCGGAGCTGGCCCGGAACCGGAAGCTGTTGTTGCCGGTCTCCAGGATGTGGCAGTGGTGAGTGAGCCGGTCGAGCAGGGCGGTGGTCATCTTGGCATCACCGAACACGCCCGCCCACTCACTGAAGCTGAGGTTGGTGGTGATGATCACGCTCGTCTGTTCGTAGAGCTTGGAGAGCAGGTGGAACAGCAGGGCACCGCCTGACGGGCTGAACGGCAGGTATCCCAGCTCGTCGAGGATGACGAGGTCGAGGCGCAGCAGGCGCTCGGCAAGCTGGCCCGCCTTGTTCATGGCCTTTTCCTGTTCGAGCATGTTGACCAGATCGACGGTGGAGAAGAACCGGGCCTTTCTGCGGTGGTGTTCCACGGCCTGGATGCCCAGGGCAGTCGCCATGTGGGTCTTGCCGGTTCCGGGGCCACCGATCAGCACGACATTGTCGGCGCCATCGATGAACTCGCCGCGATGGAGCTGGCGCACCAGGGCCTCGTTCACCTCGCTGGACGCGAAGTCGAACCCGGCCAGGTCTTTGTAGGCGGGGAACCGGGCCGCCTTGATCTGGTAGGCAATGGAGCGGACCTCACGCTCGGCCATCTCGGCCTTGAGCAACTGTGAGAGGATCGGAACGGCGGCATCGAAGGCCGGCGCGCCCTGGGCGATGAGATCGCTCACCGCCTGGGCCATGCCATACATCTTGAGGCCGCGCAGCATGACCTCGACGGCAGCGCTGGCGGGGTCATGACGCATGGCGCAACTCCCGCAGGTTGTCATAGCGTCCGACGTCCGCGAGCGGCTCCTGGGCAAGGCGCAGGGCTTGCGGCGCGTCGACAGGTGATGCCGGCGGCGCCTTGCCGTCGGTCAGCCGATGCAGGATGTTGAGCACATGGGTCTTGGTCGGAACACCGGCCTCCAGTGCCAGCTCGACGGCGCAGAGCACCGCCTGCTCATCATGGTGCAGGACCAGCGACAGGATCTCGACCATCTCCCTGTCGCCGCCGGGGCGCTTGAGCAGGTGGCCCTGCAACTGGCGGAACGCTTCAGGCATCTGGGTAAAGGGCGCACCGTTGCGCAAGGCACCGGGCTTGCGCTGGATCACCGCCAGATAGTGCCGCCAGTCATAGATGGTTCGCCCGGGAAGATGATGGCCCCGCTCGATGATCCGCTCGTGCTCACACAGGAACCGGCCCTCGGCGACAATGACGATCCGGTCAGGGTAGACCCGCAAGGACACGGGCCGGTTGGCGAAGGAGGCCGGCACCGAGTACCGGTTGCGCTCGAAGTTCACGAGGCAAGTCGGCGATACCCGCTTGGTGTGCTCGACGAAGCCGTCGAAGGTCCGCCCCAGCGGCATCAGGCTGGCGGCCTCCGCGGCATGCACATCGGCGACAGTGCCGGGCAGAACGCCATGCTGGATATGGCCCCATTGCGCGATGCAGCGTTCCTCGAGCCAGGCATTGAGTGCATCGATATCCGGGAAGCTGGGCCCATAGGGACCATGGGCCTGCCACAGCCGGCGACGGGCATCTTGGACGTTCTTCTCGACCTGACCCTTCTCCCACCCCGAGGCCGGGTTACAGAACTCGGGCTCGAACAGGTAATGACTGGCCATGGCCGCGAACCGGGCGTTGACCTGCCGCGCCTTGCCGCTCCCGATCCGATCCACGGCGGTCTTCATGTTGTCGAAGATCCCGCGCTGCGGCACACCGCCCAGCACCCGGAAGGCCTGCGTCAAGGCATCGAACAGCATCTCGTGGGTCTGGAGAAGATAGGCCCTGACGATGAACGCCCGGCTGTGCGACAGCTTGGTATGGGCCACCTGCAACTTGGTCTGCTTGCCGGCAATGATCGCCCAGTCCTCGCTCCAGTCGAACTGGAAAGCCTCGCCTGGCTGGAACACCAGCGGCACGAAGGTCCCGCGCCCGCTGGTCTGGGCATCGCGCTGGCGGTCGGCCTTCCAGCTGCGCGCAAAGGCTGCAACACGGCCGTAAGAGCCATCGAAGCCCAAGGCGACCAGATCTGCGTACATCTGCTTGACGGTGCGCCGCTGCTTGCGCGAGCGGCCAGCTTCGATCCGCAACCAACCGGTCAGCTTCTCGGCAAACGGGTCCAGCTTGCTCGGCCGGTCGGGCACCTTGAACCGGGGCTCAACCGTGCCCGCCCGAAGATACTTGCGGATCGTGTTGCGCGACAGTCCGGTCCGTCGCTCAATCTCCCGGATCGGCATCCCTTCTCGAAAATGCCAGCGCCGAATTACGCTCAATAACGCCATGTCGATCACTCCAATGTCCCCCGACGCAACAGCCAGGGGCAGGGTCAGAACATGGGTCACTTCTCAGCGGAAATTTATGCCTCTCCCGGGTCAACTCTCAGCGGAAATCAACAGACTATAAAATACCCATGCAGAGATACTTGATTTCCATGTAATCGTCGATTCCATGGCGCGAACCTTCGCGACCAAGGCCCGATTGCTTGACGCCGCCAAATGGCGCGACTTCGGTTGAGATCAGCCCGGTGTTGATACCGACGATCCCTGCCTCCAGCGCCTCTGCCACACGCCACACCCGACCCAGGTCGCGGGCGTAGAAATAGGCGGCAAGGCCGAATTCGGTGTCATTGGCGAGCGCGATGGCCTCCGCCTCGTCCTTGAAACGGATCACACCGGCCAGCGGCCCAAAGGTCTCTTCGCGGGCGAGTTTCATGTCTGCCTTCACATTGGCGACCACGGTCGGCTCATAAAAGCTGCCGCCCAGAGTATGACGCTTGCCGCCGGTGAGCAGCGTGGCACCGCCCGAAAGCGCGTCTTCAAGGTGCTCTTCCACCTTTTCGACCGCCGCCATGTCGATCAGCGGGCCAATCACGACGCCTTCGTCCATGCCATAACCGATCGGCATGGCCTTGGCCCGTGCGGCGAGCTTGGTGACGAATTCGTCATAGACCGCATCCTGCACATAGAAGCGGTTGGTGCAGACGCAGGTCTGGCCGCAATTGCGGAACTTGGAGACGATGGCCCCTTCGACCGCCGCCTCAACATCGGCATCGTCGAACACGATGAAGGGCGCATTTCCGCCCAGCTCCATCGAGACCTTCTTCACCGTGTCGGCGCATTCGCGCAGCAGTTGCACACCAATTTCGGTTGAGCCGGTGAAGGTCAATTTACGGACCTTGGGGTTGCGCGTTAGCTCCCCGCCGATGGCCCTGGCCGAGCCGGTTACGACGTTGAACACGCCCGCAGGCACGCCTGCTTCGTCAGCCAGCACGGCCAGAGCCAGCGCCGAATAGGGCGTTGCAGAGGCTGGCTTGAGTACCATGGTGCAGCCTGCCGCCAGTGCCGGGCCGAGCTTGCGACCGATCATCGCACTCGGGAAGTTCCAGGGGGTGATCGCCGCGACCACGCCGATGCCCTGCTTCAAGGTAACGATGCGCCGATCTGCCGCGTGAGACGGCACGACCTCGCCATAGGCGCGCTTGCCCTCTTCGGCGAACCATTCGATGAAGCTGGCGGAATAGGCGATCTCGCCCTTGGCTTCCGAAAACGGCTTACCCTGTTCGCGGCTCAGCAACTCGCCAAGGGCATCCTGATTGGCGATCATCAGATCAAAGAAGCGACGCATGATCTTCGCGCGTTCACCTGCGGTCTTCGCCCGCCAGGCCGGCAGCGCGGCCTCTGCGGCATCGATGGCGCGCTCGGTTTCCACTTGGCCCATGTTGGGGGCAGTCCCGAGCACCTTGCCCTTGCCCGGATCGCTGACGTTGATGGTAGCGCCATTATCGGCATCGCACCACTTGCCGTTGATGTAGCATTGCTGTCGTAGGAAATGTGTGTAGTCCACATCAACTCCTTTACATGTAGTTTCATTTCAATTCCGCAAGGCGATACTTATGCTTTTCTGCTCGGTATAGGAAAGCATTTCTTGAATCCCTTCGTCTCGGCCCACACCAGAATTCTTGTAACCACCGTAGTTCAGCCCCCGGTAGTGCGGGCCAACCGAGTTCACCCAGACAAACCCTGCCCTCACCCGCCGGGCCATTGCCAACGCGTCATCGATGTTGTTTGTCCAGATGGAGGCGGTCAGGCCGTACTCCACGTCATTCGCGATCCGCAAGGCCTCGTCAAAATCAGACCATTTCATGACTGACAGCACCGGGCCGAAAATCTCTTCCTGCGCAATGCACATCCCGGGCTTCACATCGCCGAATAAGGTTGGTCGTAGCCAAAAACCGCGTTTGAATTCGGGGCCTTTCGGACGTTCTCCCCCAGCAAGTAGCTTGGCACCTTCGGCTTTTGCAGTCTCGATATAGCGAAGCACCTTCTCGTATTGCCCCTGAGAATTGATCGCCCCCATTTCGCTGGCTTCATCCATCGGATTTCCCACCCGCATGGCGTCGATCCGCTCGGCCAACTGGGAAACGACCTCATTGTAAATCGATTCGTGAAGCAAAAGCCTGCTGGTCGAACCGCAGGACTGGCCCTGCCACGTAAAGTTCATGCCCTGGATCGCCGCAGTTACGATGTCTGAAACATTCACATCCGGGAAGACGATCATTGGATTCTTGCCCCCCAACTCAAGCGTGATATTCTTTACCGCAACTTCCGCCGCCATACGCTGTATCGCCATTCCCGTGCGGGCCGATCCGATGAAGGCGATCCGCTTCACCTGCGGATGAACGGCCAAGGCAGCCCCCACCTGCGGCCCAAGTCCAGTTACAATGTTGTATACGCCCGGCGGCAGGGCCTGCTGAGCGATCTCAGCCAGAAGCAGGGCGGACAAGGAAGCGGTTTCGGGCGGCTTCACAACCACCGAATTGCCAGCCATCAGCGCCCCTGCCGTGTGCCCGGTGGCAAAAAGGATGGGGTGATTGAAGGGAATGATGCGGCCCACTGTTCCATATGGCTCGCGAATGGTAAGATGCAGGTTGTTGGGCGTGGAGGGAACGGTTTCACCCTTCAGTTCATAGCCCAGCCCGGCATAATAGTTGATTCCGCCGACGCCAGTTTTTACGTCGCCTCGCATCGGGGTGATCGTGTTTCCGGTATCGCGGACTTCCACTTCCAGAAGTTCGTTCGCCCGTTCCATGATGAGTTCGCCGAACCTGCGCAGTGCCTCGGCACGACCGGCGACTCCCATTCCATTCCAGGCCTGCCAACTCCCTTCCGCAGCTTCGACGGCCTTTTCGACATCACGTGCTGTCCCGGCAGGAAACTTTCCAATGACTTCCTCGGTAGCCGGATCAATCGAAGAGATGAACTCCCCGCTCTCGCTCTCAACGAGTTCGCCACCGATTAGCATCCTTGCGGACTTAACCAGACTTTTCATAAATTTTCCCCAAATCTGGATTTTACGGAGTCGCGCCGATCCGATACGGCACCAAATGCACGACGGAACAATTACTCAGACGGCACGCTCGGNNGTCAACTATTGCCTGAAGACCTCGGGAGGTGCGCCCGCCACACCCCAGACGTCGCCTTTGTGTTCCGCCCCCCAGAACCTGGTTTCGAGGTCCTCATCGACCGGAAATTTCTGCATGTCGCCATAATATTCGAGGAAGTTTCCCGCCGGATCCTGATAATAACTGAAGACATTATTCCCAGGTCCATGTCGTCCAACACCCCACGAAATTGATACACCCAGGTCCCGAAGCCTGGCAAAATTGCGCATGACATTATCAATTGAACCGACATCGAACGCGAGATGCTGAAGCCCTGCCCGTCCCGTCTTCGAGCCAACCAGCGCAAGGGAATGGTGGTCCTCGTTGCCGCATTTGAGAAAGGACATCCCCAAATGCGTCCTGTCGGTCACTGAAAAACCAAGCAAGCCATAGAATGCCTCAGAAACTGATGAGTCCGGAGTCCACAGCACGACATGCCCAATGTTCTGCGGAGCCAGACTGTCGGCAACTGCCTCGCAGGGCCGATCAGGACGCGTCGGCACGACAAGTCGGATCTGCCGGCCATCGGGATCGGTAGTTACAAGTCCGTACGCCTCGCCTGGTGCCAAATCAGCTTCGCTCAAAGCATACACTACGTGGCTAGACGTTTCGATCTTGCGCTCAAGGCTCAGAAGATCTTCACGAGTAGCGACAGTGAGGCTAATATTTACGATCCCCGGTTCGCCGCTGCTCAGGAGGAGGTTATCGTGATCGGCGCAAGCCGTCCGGAAGGCGTGAGAATCATCCCGTTCCCCCATATCCTCCAGCAGCCAGACATCACGATAGAACGCAATGGCCTCGGCATAACAAGGTACCCGCAGCGCTATGCTGTGGATGCCTGTCACGCGGGGGCGGGGCGCGATTGAACTCATTTTCAGACACTCCATTAATGCAGCACTTCAATTGGCAAAAAAATCAAAAAGTAATACCAAGCTTGATTGACTGGAAACCTTGCGCCTACCAAATTGAGCTCGATATCCCGTGCCGGATTGAATAAAAAAACGATCAAGCTGCCGCTGCCTCACCGAAACTGACGCAACGGCTCTACCCAATGCCCCATGATGTCAGATCATGGGATCCAAGGTAATCACACTCAAATAGATTCATAATAGTAAACCTCAGCACAATCATATCGGCTTTCCTTCACTTGTTGCCCAGATATCCATCATCAAATCGTTAGGCCTGATGTTCTTGTCGAGAAGCTTGTCGGCAATTTCCGAGCCCATGATTGGAAAACCATTCTTCTCAAGCAAGCCGGCCTGAACAAGAACCGATGCCTGGTCCCAATAAATATGTTCATTGTATACCTTGCCCCCCTTGAAGGAGACTATAGCAACCATGGGAACCTTCATGTATCTACCGGTCGGCTCAATACCAGGAAGAAGATAAGGTATCTCCCGGTCATGGGTAAAACACATGATCATCTCATCGACGACACGGTTTACGCCCACGGTCCTGGAAATCGATATCATCCTCGTATCTTCGGGATGAACATCAACAAAGTGGTACTTGTAGAATCTCAAAAGCATATCGTGACCAACGCCCCCCGTAAGAGTGGGAGCAATGTTGACGTAGGGATTTTCGACCATGGTCTTGAGGGTCTCAGCCGCATTCTTGGTCACGAACTCATGATAGAGATGGGTCTCCCAGATGCTCTCGATATCGAATTTCGGACCAATCGCCGAACGAATGGTCGTCAACGCCCTCGTAAACGCCAATTCTGCGGCGCTCAGATCGTAAAATGCCCGATCATCATTGGCGAAGCCATGACCAACATTTGGATACATTTTAAGAGACATATTGTCCCGGTGCGCATCTACTAAGGCTTGCATCGCCTCAAATTCAGGCTGGCAATGCTCGTCGTCGGTTCCGTAGTGGAAACTGATCGGGATATTCACCTTTTTCAGTTCGTCCACATGATTGGCAATACCAACGCCGTAATAGCTGACCGCACAATCGATATCCGTCCTCGCCGCCGCCAAGGCGGCCAGTGTCCCACCAAGACAGAAACCGACCACGCCGACCCCACCGACATGCTGTGACATCTTCCGCATGGTGCCAATGGTTGCTTCGATGTCCTTTATCGCAAGATCAGCATCGAATTTCTGATATAACTCCATTGCGCGATCAAACTCGGCGTCGCTCAATTCGACGCCAGGCTGAATTCGCCAGTACAGATCCGGAACGAGGACGACATAGCCGTCCTCGGCAAACCTATCGGCCATTCGCCGCATATGTGATGTTACGCCAAAGGCTTCATGCAGAAGGACCAGTCCTGGGCCGGTCTGATCAGGCGGCAAGGCGACATAAGCGTTGAACCTGCCGCCGTCAGCTGCTTGGATTGCTAAATTCTTCATGTGCATCTTACTCCTGCTCCCGTTGAGGAATATTACCCGGACATCCAGCGGTCACGTATCGCCTATTTTGCTAATTCCCCGCCATCAACCAGCACGACCGCCCCGGTCATAAAGGCGGCAAGGTCGGAAACCAGAAACAGCACTACTCGCGCGACGTCATCCGGTACGCCTGCGCGACCGAGCGGAAGCGAATGGGCAAAGTTGTCCAAACCTTCGGCGACTTCTGGACCGAGCTTGCGCATCTGCATTACGCCGTCAGACGTGGTCATTGTCGGAGCGACAGCAAGAACCCTGATGCCCTTTCCAGCCAATTCGACGGCCAGGCTCTTGGTCACACCAACCACTCCATGTTTGGAAGCGACATAGTGGATAGCACTCACACCCGTGTTGAAGCTGTTCGTGGAGGCAAGATTGACAATGACGCCTTGCCCCTGCATCCGCAGCGCCGCCTCGCGACCCCCGAAGAATGTGCCGCGCAGATTGATATCCAGAACCCGGCTCCAGTCATCATCAGGCAATTCGAGCGCCTTGCCCGCAGGAAAAATACCTGCGTTGTTGATCCAGATGTCCAATCGACCGGTCCTGGCAATCGCAAAGTCGCCCAGCGCCGCAATCGAGGCATGGTCGCGCACATCGACTTTGACGCCTGCATGAGGCACACTCGTTTCGGCAAGGTTCGCGGCCACAGATTGCGCCTTGCCTTCGTCGAGATCGCCAATCATGACGGCTGCACCAGCTTCGGCCAGTCGGCGAGCAATCGACTTGCCAATGCCTGCGGCACCGCCCGTAATCACGGCCGTCCGGCCAGCGAGCGAAATCAAATCACCAAGCGCAACATCAGAATAATCTTTTACCGGCATCTCTCAACTCCCCATGGGACGGGTACTACGGTAGGCTGATCGTATCAGCCTTGCCTGTGCTCGTCGGTTTCAAACACGACCTCGATGCGTCGTTCGTAAATCCGCCACCGGCCATCGGGGCAGCGCCGATAGATGTCCTTGGCATCGGCCAGCGCCACTGCCACTGGCGGCGCTGTGTCCCGGTCCTGTGTGCGGTAGAGTGTGACGAAGCTGACGCCACGGATCTGATCGGGGCCGTCCATCACGAAACGGAAATTAGTGAACACATGCCGAACGCGGCGATCGGTCTTGCCAGCACTCAACCGGCCGTATGTATTCACGCCTTCCTGTCCGACATACTCTTTACTGGAAGATATAACAAATCGCCCGCCTTCAGTATAGAGTTCAGCAAGGTTTTCAGAGCAGCAGAAATCAACACGATAGGCATGCTCAGAAATCAATGCTTCCAACTCGGCTCGAATGGCGGGATCTGTAACAATATCTTCTGTAGCCATTATTTCTTCCTCTGCATTTTAGAATCTATTAGCTCAATTATCTGAAATTTCCCGGCGGAGTTTTCCCCATCTCCGGCCGCACTCCCTTGAGAGTTCAGCAAAGTTTTCGGGAAAATGATTATATGGGGGCCGCACCGGACCCGGGATACAGTATCCGGCTTCCGCGATGCGCGTCTTTTCAACCTGGATGTTGTAGGATGCAAAACCTTCCTGATCAGCCAGTATTGGCTGTATCGGTTGGTTGGTCCACGCAATTCTTTCACCCAAGCGGTTAGCCTCGGATATATTGTTGCGGTTAATTGCGTCAATTAGCGCCTTGGCGGGTTCCGGCCCCATGGCGGCAGCGGTTGCCCAGCACGAAGTCGTCGTCTCCGGAGAAATTTCGAAGAACTGGTTTACAACCATGTCGCTGGGCATGAAGTGGATGCGTCCGCTCGTTTCGGCGATGTTGCGCGCCAGATCGCGAGCGTGCGACGACTTGGCGCTGACAACGCTTGGAGCATTCCGGGCAACTGCCGCCCAGAATTCCGTCGGAAACGAAAAACGGAATGCGCGCGCGTTGGCATAGACCATAACGGGAAGATCGGGAAATGCTTCGGATACATCGCTGTAGAAACCAACCGCCATGTCCAGGGTGCATGGTTGCCACATGGGCAAGCCCAGCATGGTGGCATCGGCACCTTGCGCCTTCAAGAAGCTCAAGCGGTCGAAGACCTCGTGTCCTCCAAGCGCGGTCGCCCCGACGACAAGCGGGATTCGCTTGTCTACGGTTCGGCACACACAATCCACGAATGCCCGAAAATCTGCTGCGGAAAGAGTTGCACATTCGCCGGTCGTACCAAGAATGATCAAACCATCGGCCCCGTCGCGGATCAGATTATTGACAAGCCGTTCGGTTTCGTCGAGCGCAATCGTATTTTTCGCACTAAGGGCATCTGAACCCGGCACGGCGGGCGTCGGAATGATAGCGTAAAGCCCCTTGAAATCGGATGCTTGCATTGCCTTAAGACCTTTCTAGTACTTTATCTTATATTCCCACCTGACGGCTCAATTGTATCTCACGGCCCTCTAGCGCGGATTGCCTGATGGCAAGGCACACTTCCATAGTGGCACGCGCCCAGTGTCCATCGCGAAGCAGCGGTTGTTGGCCCGCAAAGGCATCGTACATTTCATCCACAAGTCCGCTTTTGTCCGGAAAGACTTTCGGTCCGGGGATGGCAATCTCCCGGATGCCCTCACGCCCGTAATGTTCAAGTCCACGGGCCGTCTGGCGCAGATCGCCATCGCGCCCTGTTACGATTGTCACACCGAAATGAGGATGTGCCCGGCTAGCCGGATCATCGTGCGACGGGGAAGGTTTACCACCCAGTCCACGCTGGGCCTTCAGCGCCGATTCGTCGGCGCCAGCCGGAAGCGCGCTAAGGGCACGACGCGCCGATCCATTTAAGCCAGATGGCTTTGACTCACCGAGCTCGCCGACCCAGTCATGGAATTGATCCGAATCGAAGAAATCGTAACCACTGTAAACAATGACCGCCACGGCGCCCCCTTCGAACTGGAGAAACGCTGAATAGGCCCCATCAGTCGGCCTGTCCGGATCGAGAGCCCACGAGGCCGAGCGGACGCTTTCCACTTTCCCGCCTCCAAGTAAGCGCACAATGTCCACCTGATGCGGAGCCTGGTTGTAAATCGCCCCGCCGCCGCTTTCGGTTCGGAGTTCCTCGTACCGACGAGGTCGGTAAAGAAAATTAGTATAATTGAAATTGTTGATCAATGCCAACGGTCCAATTGCACCTTCGCAAATCAAGCGCCGCATCTCGATAATTGGCGCATCAAAGGCGTGAGTATGCCCGACGACAAGAAGAACCTTGGCGTGCTCTGCCGCCTCGATCATGGCATCGCAGTCTTCCAAGGTCAGCGCCATCGGCTTTTCGACGATGATGTGTTTGCCTGCCCGGGCTGCAAGAACCGCATGTTCGCGGTGCAGTTGATGAGGGGTCGCGATATAAACGACATCAACATCTGAACAGGAGCAAAGATCCTCGGGATGCGCAAATGCTGGCGCAGAAAACTCGGTCGAGAATGCATCACGGGCATCCTCGCGAGGATCCGCACCGGCGGCGATAACAACGTGCGGATGGGTTTGGAAGCTTGGAAGCATCTGACGCGCTGCACCACCAAGGCCGATAACTCCAACGCGCATCTGCGGAGCTTGAACTGCTGGCATCGAGCTGTCCTTCTTCGGTTAAAGCCGGGCAGGGGCCGACTGGAAAGTTTCAGCGAAAAGTTCATCCACGCCGACGAGCCGCTGCGTGATTTCCTGTTCGTAAAGGAAGCGGCACAGTGCTTCTATCGTGGCGCGATTGGGTTCAACGCCATATGGCCAGAAATCCTCTCCAAAAAGTCGCTTAGTTGCAGCAACGTGATGTTGAATCCAAGGAACGCTGACAGTTGTCGGCTCGTCTATCGTCAAATCAGCCAGGCAAAGATTCTTGGCTTTTACGAATGCCTCGAACAAATTAGCTGCAATCCATGGATCACGCTCGTAAACATCCCGCCTGATAACGACCGTATGCATGATCGGAAAAATTCGGGTCTTTTTATAATACTCGCGCTCTACCGCCGGCACGTCGGCAAACAGATAGGCAAGCCGCGGATCGCCGGCCAGAAGCGCCGGTGGCACCTGCGGTGCGATCAGAGCATCTATCGCCCCCTCCAGCAGCAGGTCGTTCAAACCTCGCTCTACCTCGTGCTCGATCCTGATCTTGGGAAGGTCAAGATTGACGAGAGGTTTGCGGCCTGGCCCGGTTAACCCTCCAGTCACCCAGTTGATATCTTCCGGACCTACACCGTATTCGTGCTTGAGCAATCCCCTGGCCCAAACTGCAGCCGTCATGCCATATTCGGGAACGCCGACCCGTCTGCCTATGAGATCTTCAGGGCGCGCAATTCCAGCCGCACTGTTCACGTAGATAGCCCCATGTCGAAAAGTCCGTGCCGGGAAAACTGGAATTGCGACGAAAGGGAAGTCCCCCCGTGCGATTCTGATTACCGCCGTCGAGAACGACATCTCTCCGGTTGCAAATTCTCCGCGCAAGACCCTGTTGAAAGCCTCGACTGGTGGCAGGGCCGTAAAATGAAGGTCTATTCCCTTTACATCAACAAAGCCGTCATAAAGCCCCCTGACCCGGTCAGCAAGATGCCCAGCGTAACTTAGTGATAGCTTTCCCATTGAAATAGATCCTCGTATATATTCTATTTAAATATGAGTTTAAATAAATATGGACAAGGCGCCAATGCCAAGAACGGTCGCATCTAATACTGCGTGCCTTCGGACTATTCGCACTCCGTCATCGCAGAGACGAAGATGATCCATCCGATTGGCTGTCATTATTTCTGGTGCCGCGATGTCGCCGCGGTAACAAAAAATAGCAATGTTGCTTCGCACTGACAGCAGACCACCTTCTGCACTTATCGCGCGAATATTGCTCACAAACCTTCTGGTCCGGGTCGCGGGATTTTCCGCCCAAGCGAAGCGGGACTTGAGTCTTTCAACCCTTGTACGCAGTGAACCCATATTTTCATCGAAGTAGAACGCAGAATGGCTGATGCCGCTTTGATCCCAATTTTCTCGAATAGTTCTCACGGGAGCTTGATAGATTATATCTGGATCAAGCATATCGAGCCAATCCGAAAAACGTTGATCATCGAGTATCTCAGCCTCTCTCACCAGAAATTGCTCGGATATCCTCTCCGATAATTTTAACGCTTCTTGACAGTCCCGTTCTAATTCGTGCATTTCTTTGGAACCTTTCAATTTGATGGGTCGGTGACATTACGGCCCGAACCTTTCATCCATTTAAGCCATGTCTTGTGGAAAGAGCGAAGACCGCCCTCACCAGCATTTGAGGAATCTGCAATTCCAGGGCCGTCCCAGATCTCCTTAGGTGGCAATGGCGACATGTCTCCAAGACCCATCTGATAATTGTATCGCATATGATTCATTGCTGCGAAAATCGAACCGCCTGTGCGTGCGCCGCCCGGCCAGACAGATACATCGTCCTGCTCGAAGTTTCCGGATGGACTGAACGAACTCATCCCAATGCGGTAGGCCCGACGCTTGTATTCCTCGGATGCCTCCTTCGGAGCGAGGATCCAACTGACAATCTCCGTCTGCCGCGGGCCTTTCGGCATCCACAATCTAACAGTCAGAAAACCAGCCTCCTCCTTTCCGGATTCCTCGCTGAGGCCTATGTGCAGAAAAGAGAAATTCGGAAACAGAGTTCCATTGTGCAGAAGCGACTCCTCGGCCAGGGCAAATTGTTGCTCATTCAATGCCCCGGGACGAAAGTGGCGCTTAACTTCGGGTGGATAAGAGAAGAATGGCTTTTCACCAGGGCGCCTGCGAATGCTGACAGCATGCCCACTGATATCATGAACATGAACGCCCGCATCTGGTTTTGGTGCGCCAGCAGAAGAAAGGTCTGCTACTCCAATTTCAAGCGCGGATCGATGCGTCATCTGGGTATGGGCGCTGTCTCCACAAAAGTTTTCAGCCCCCTGTTTCCAATTTGCATCGACAAGCCAGCGATGCGGCTCGCCCAACACTTCCATTCCGCCTTCCGATAAATGGAAGTTAATATCCAGATACCAAGCATAGTCGCCAACATATTCTTCAAAGGAAGGGGCATCTTTATCCAGATTTGCGAATATAAGC
>CXWL01109172.1_pt1 | contig 32330 bp, 27 predicted proteins | sample 590931 | NCBI WGS metagenome assembly CXWL01 (sample SAMEA3498368, study PRJEB10139) | groundwater metagenome | biome: water well; material: biofilm material | place: Germany | collected 2015-04-27
CAATACGACCGCACCCCCATTCAAGGCGGGCGAATCGCTGGTGGTACGGGACAGCATCAAGGCGTCGGAACCGCGCCAGGCCTGGCAGTATCTGGTGGGCCAGCGCAGGGTGCGCCGCGCCCCGACGGTTGGCTACGACACGCCGGACTTCGTCGCGTCGGGCGCGAACTATTTTGATGAGGTACAGGGATTTTTCGGCCCTCCGGACCGCTTTCAGTGGAAGCTGATCGGTAAGCAGGAGCTTTATATTCCCTACAACACGAACAACCTGATCAGCGCCAAACTGGACGACGCGCTCGGCAAGCGTCATTACAATCCGGAAAAGCTGCGTTGGGAATTGCATCGCGTCTGGGTGGTCGAGGCGACTGTGGCGCCGGGCAAACGGCACGCCGTGCCCAAGCGGCGCTACTACTTCGATGAGGATAGCTGGCTGCTGGCCCTGGTCGATGGTTATGATGCCGAAGGCAAGTTGTGGCGCACGTCGCAAATGACCCCGTTTGTCGTGCCATCCGTGCCGGCCACGCTGGTAAAGCCGGCATTGGTCTTCAATTTGCAAGCCGGAACGATGAGCGGCGTGCAAATTCTGAACGACGAAACGTTCCGAGTCGTTGCGCGCAAACCTGACAACTTCTTTACCGGGGACGCGGCGGCGGCGGAAGCCGCGCGCTAAAGGTGCCCTTCGGCACTGCTCAAGTGCGAACGGTCTGTCAGGATAGGCCGTTAATTTCAACTTTGCCGCTGCGGCAAGCCATCACCCGACCGCGGCGGCCAACTTCATCGATTGATATGTATTCAAATACTTATGTTCGTGCCAGGACACTGGCTGCGCTGTGCCTGCTATATGGCATGGTGGCAAGCGCCTTAGGCCAGTCGCATGTCGACCCGCCGAAGGCAGATCTGTTGACTCGTCCGGCAGTGCTGACCAGTCGAGCCAACTCAGCCGTCTTGCTGACAGTGGTGAGTGCCGGCAGTCGGATGATCGGTGCAGGCGAGCGCGGCATCGTGCTGCTGTCCGACGACATGGGCAAAAGCTGGCGTCAGACCAATGTGCCGACCAGCGTCGCACTGACCAAGCTACACTTTCCCGATCCCAGCAACGGCTGGGCCATTGGCCATGGCGGCGTCGTACTGCATAGCGCCGATGGCGGCGTCAGTTGGGTAAAGCAGCTCGACGGCCTGCAGGCTGCGAAAATTGAACGTGCTGAAGCCAGCGCGGCGGGCGGGTCGGGCGAAGAGGCCCTAAGCCGTTTGCGCGATGCTGAGCGGCTGGTGGTCGAAGGCGCGGACAAGCCATTTCTTGACGTGTATTTCACCGATCGGAATCGCGGCTGGGTAATAGGCGCCTATGGATTGGCCTTCACCACGGTTGATGGCGGTCGGACCTGGCAGTCGTTGCGGGGACGCATTCCCAATCCGAAAGGACGACATCTCTACAGCGTGCATGTCGACGGCAAGAATATTTACCTGGCCGGCGAACAGGGCACACTCTATCGATCGGGTGACGGCGGCCAGACATTCACCGCCCTAGCGACGCCTTACGCGGGGACCTACTTCGGCATCTTGTCGGGGAACGACAACGCACTACTGCTGTTTGGACTGCGTGGCAATGCTTACCGCTCCGTGGACGATGGGGCGCATTGGCAGAAAATCGATACCGGCCTGCCGGTCACGTTGACAGCCGGTCTGCGCTTGACATCGGGAGTCCTGATCCTGGTCGACGAAACGGGCAGGGTATTGGGCAGTCACGATAACGGAGTCAGCTTCGCAGCCATACCCGTGCCGCAGCGCGCGGCATTCACCGACGTCGCGCAGGCGGCTGACGGCAGCGTGGTGCTGGCCGGTACGCGCGGCCCGGTCTTGATGGCAGTTGAAACAATTATGAAGGGCCTGGCCAAATGAACCATACACACATGTCGGACGACGCGCCGGTTATCCGCGAGCTGCGTGACTTTGACCAGAACTCGGGGACCCTCGCGGAACGCCTCCTGTTCAACAATCGATTGACGATTGCGATCCTATGTCTGATCGTTACTGTCGTGCTTGGCTACCAGGCGTTCGGGCTGTCGCTCAATGCGGCGTTCGAAAAGATGATTCCGACTAAGCATCCGTATATCGTGAATTATCTGGCAAACAAGTCGCAGATCGCCGGCCTTGGTAATAGCTTGCGGATCGCCGTGGAGGTGAAAAACGGCAGCATATTCGACCAGAAATATTTGGACACCGTGCGCAAAATTACCGACGAGGTGTTTTTGTACCCCGAGGTTGATCGGCCCTACATGAAATCCTTGTGGACGCCGGCGGTGCGCTGGACCGGGGTCACGGAAGAGGGGCTTGATGGTGGTCCGGTTATCCCGGACGACTACAACGGATCGCCTTCAAGCATGGACCAGGTGCGCCTGAACGTTGAGCGCTCGGGTGAAATCGGCCTGCTGGTGGCCGCGAATTACCGGTCGAGTATCGTGCTGGTCCCCTTGCAGGACAAGGTGGCTGAAACCGGCAAGGCCATCGATTATCGTGCACTCTCACAACGGATCGAGCAGTTGCGCGCTCGCTACGAAACAGAGAATGTGAAAATTCACGTGACAGGTTTCGCAAAGGTGGTCGGCGACCTCATCGACGGGATGCAACAAGTCCTGATGTTCTTCGCCATTGCGATCGCCATTTGCGCTGGCGTGCTGTATTGGTACACGCGGTGTGCGCGCAGCACCATGCTGGTGGTGCTCTGTTCACTGGTAGCGGTGATCTGGCTGCTTGGATTGCTACCGACCTTCGGATACGGGCTCGACCCATACTCTGTACTGGTACCGTTTCTGGTATTTGCAATAGGCATGAGCCATGGCGCGCAGAAGATGAACGGCATCATGCAGGACATCGGCCGTGGCACACACAAGCTGGTCGCCGCGCGCTATACGTTCCGGCGTTTGTTTCTTGCAGGGTTGACCGCGCTGCTGGCCGACGCCGTCGGATTCGCTGTGCTGATGGTGATCCAGATCGAGGTGATCCAGGATTTGGCCATTGCCGCCAGCATGGGAGTCGCTGTGCTGATTTTCAGCAATCTGGTTCTATTGCCGATTTTACTGTCGTTGTCGGGAGTGAGCGCCAAGGCTGCTGCCCGCAGCCTGAAGGTGGAGCCGGGCTCAAAGCATAAGTTCTGGGCGTTTCTGGACCGTTTTACCGAACGCAAATGGGCCAGCGGGGCCATTATTACCAGCCTAGTGCTCGGAATCGTTGGCACCGCGGTCAGCACCAAGCTCAAGATCGGCGACACGGATCCCGGCGCGCCCGAATTGCGTTTCGATTCCCGCTATAACCGGGACAATGCCTTCATGGCGCAGAATTATGCTGCGAGTAGCGACATGTACGTGATCATGGTCAAGACGCCGCAGTTTCATTGCGCGCACTACGATACTTTGCAACTGGTCGACGATCTCGAGTCGAAATTGCAGCAGCTGCCCGGTGTGGAGTCGACCACTTCCCTCGCGGCCCTTTCCAAACGCGCGGCAGCGGGCATGAACGAGGGCAGCTTGAAGTGGTATGAGATTCCCACTTCCCAGAATATGCTCAATTCCATCATCACGCGCGCGCCGCGTGAGCTGTTTAATCAGAACTGCGATGTCCTCACCTTGTATGCCTATCTGAAGGATCATAAGGCCGATACGTTGACCAGCGTCGCGGACACCGTGGAGGAGTTCGCCCAGGCGCATAACAGCGATCAGATCCGCTTCATGTCGGCGGCCGGCAATTCGGGTATCGAAGCGGCCACCAATATCGTCGTCAAGCGTGCCAATGTGGAAATGCTGATCCTGGTATATGTGGCGGTCATCATCCTGGCGTTCGTCGCGTTCCGCTCTTGGCGGGCGGTGGTTTGCGCGATTCTTCCACTGATGTTGACCTCGGTCCTGTGCGAGGCATTGATGGTGTTTCTAAATATCGGGGTGAAGGTTGCAACGCTGCCCGTGATCGCGCTTGGCGTCGGCATCGGCGTCGACTATGCGCTCTATGTGATGACCGTGACGCTGGCGCAGCTGAAAGCCGGCAAGAGCTTGTCCGAGGCGTATTACAGGGCATTGCTCTTTACCGGCAGGGTCGTGGTGCTCACCGGTGTGACCTTGGGGATTGCCGTGGCGACGTGGGCATTTTCGCCGATTAAATTCCAGGCCGACATGGGAATCTTGCTCGCGTTTATGTTTGTGTGGAACATGCTTGGCGCGCTGATCCTGTTACCCGCGCTTGGTCACTTCTTGTTGCGCCCCGCCCGAAAGGCAGGGGCGAAGGCCGACGAATCGGCTGTTTCGCTGTCATCGGTAGCCTGACCGTCGGGCGCCACGGCGCGCCCGCGCCTTGCCGTCCGGCCAGCGCTGTCCTGCAGTGCGCCGGACAGCGCGAAGTGCAGTGATTGACGACTAAACGAAAAAAGCCCTGCGGCATCTTCTCGGATGCCGCAGGGCTTTTAGCATGCAGTCTGGCGAAGCTGCTGAAAAAAATGTGCTCGTCAGCCGCCGCAGGTTACCTTCGGCACGGAATCGAGCGTTGCGGCACGGGTAGGCAGGCCAAGCTTGCTCAGCAGGGCGCGGTCGTCGCTCGCTTCCGGGTTGTCGGTGGTGAGCAGCTTGTCGCCGTAGAAAATCGAGTTGGCGCCCGCCAAGAAGCACATCGCCTGGACCGCTTCGCCCATCTGGCGCCGGCCGGCCGACAGCCGCACGCGCGCCTTCGGCATGGTGATGCGGGCAACCGCGATGGTGCGCACGAATTCGAACGGGTCGAGCGGATCGAGGCCATGCAGCGGCGTGCCTTCGACCTGCACCAGGTGGTTCACCGGCACCGACTCAGGATACGGATTCAGGTTGGCCAGCTGGGCGATCAGGCCGGCGCGCTGCTGGCGCGATTCGCCCATGCCGACGATGCCGCCGCAGCAGACCTTCAGGCCGGCGTTGCGCACTTTGCCGAGCGTGTCCAGGCGGTCCTGGTATTCGCGGGTCGAGATCACGTTGTTGTAGAACTCGGGCGCGGTGTCCAGGTTGTGGTTGTAGTAATCGAGGCCGGCCTGCTTCAGGCGGTCGGCCTGGCCTTCTTCCAGCATGCCGAGGGTGGCGCAGGTCTCGAGGCCGAGCGCCTTCACTTCGCGTACCATCTCTTCGACCTTGTCCATGTCGCGATCTTTCGGGCTGCGCCAGGCGGCGCCCATGCAGAAGCGCGTCGCGCCGTTGGCCTTGGCCTGGCGCGCAGCGTCCAGCACGGTGTCGATGCCGAGTATCTTCTTCGCTTCGACGCCGGTGTCGTAGCGCGCGGCCTGCGGGCAGTAGCTGCAGTCTTCTTCGCAGCCGCCGGTCTTGATCGACAACAAGGTCGCCAGTTCGACGTCGCCGGCCGGGAAGTTCGCGCGGTGCGCGGTCTGGGCACGGAACATCAGCTCATTGAACGGCAGATCGAACAGCGCCATCACGTCGGCCAGCGGCCAAGTGGTCACTGCTAGCAGCGTGATCGCTTTTGCGGGACGGTGCAGCTCGACGGTCTTCAGTTCTTGCAGGGTAGTTTGCGACATCATGATTCCTTCTCGTTCAGATATGGTTGCGGCGGGCTGGCCAGTTCGGCAGCCCGGTCAGATTCAGGTACTCGGCGGCGGAGGCCGCGCAAGGCCGCGCCAGGCGCGGTATCCGGCCCAGCAGCGGTGCGTGGATGCGCTGCTTCAGCGCATCCACGTTCTCGTCGGCGAAATTCATTTCAGCTTGCGTTTCGTTGGCAACCCAGCCCACTAGTTTCAGCCCGCGCGCGGCGATCGCTTCCACCGTCAGCAGCGCATGGCTGATGCAGCCCAGGCGCAAGCCCACCACCAGGATCACCGGCAGGTTCAGTTGCTGCGCCAGGTCGGCGGTGTCGAAAGTATCATTGAGCGGCACGCGGAAGCCGCCCACACCTTCAATCACCACAGCGTCACACGCGGCGGCGATCTCGAGGTAGGCAGCCAGGATAGGCATGGGTTCAACGGTCACGCCTTCCATCGCCGCGGTGATGTGCGGCGCGGCCGGTTCCAGCAGCATGTAGGGCGTGGTCAGCGACTGCGGCATGGTGACGTTGCCGGCGGCGATCAACTGGTCGGCATCCTCGTTGTGCAGTACGCCGTCGCGCAGTTCGGCGCCGGCGGCCACCGGCTTCATGCCGCATGCGCGCACGCGCTGCTTAACCAGCGCGTGCAGCAGCGCGGACGAGACCAGCGTCTTGCCGATTTCAGTGTCGGTACCGCTTACGAAGCAGCAGAATCTTGGGGGCCATGCGCTGGCGGCAGTCGCTGGAGCGGCGGCCGATGCGGGCGCAAAGTCGGGCGCGATGGCAGCCGCCTTAGCCGCAAGGTCCAGGCTGATTGCGTTTTTGTCAGAGCTCATTGCTGGTCCTTTCCAACGCGTTCAGCGCTGCAATCAATTGCTCCACCTCGGCGCTGGTGTGGCCTGCGGCCAGCGCCACACGCAGGCGTGCCGTACCTGCGGGCACGGTCGGCGGACGGATGCCACCCACCCACAGGCCCTGCGCATACAAAGCCGCCGCCGCCCGCATCGTTTCGGCATTGTCGCCGATGACGATGGGCTGGATTGCCGTTTGCGACGGAAGCGGGTGCCACCGCTGCAGCTGCAGGCCCGTCTCCATTTGTGCGATCAGCGCTTGCAGGTGCGCGCGGCGCTCGCGGCCTTCATCGCCGGCGATAATATCCACGCTGGTCAGAAGCGCGTGCGCCAGCGCGGGCGGCGCGGCCGTGGTAAAGATATAGGGACGCGCCTTCTGGATCAGGGTTTCGATCACCACTTCATGCGCGGCGACGAAGGCGCCGCCGACACCGGCGGCCTTGCCCAGCGTGCCCATGTAGACCAGGTAGGGCGAGCGCAGATTGTAGTGCTCCAGCGCGCCCCGCCCGTTCTCGCCCAGCGTGCCGAAGCCGTGCGCATCGTCGACCACCAGCCAGGCGCCGTGCTGCTCGCACAGGGACAGCAGTTCAGGCAGCGGTGCCAGGTCGCCATCCATGCTGAACACGCTGTCGGTGACCACAATCTTGTTCGACGCGCTGCTCTTGGCAAGCACGGTAGCGAGCGCCGCCACGTCCGCGTGGCCGTACACGTTGACCGCCACGCGCGACAAGCGCGCGCCGTCGATCAGTGAAGCATGGTTCAGCGATTCCGAGAAAATCTCGGTGTGCTTGTCGCCGGCCGCAAGGCCGTTAAGCACGGCCAGGTTGGCCATGTAGCCGGTGCAGAAATACAGCGCCCGCGGCGACATCAGGTAGGGGCTGACGAAATCCGCCAGGCGCTCTTCCAGCTGCGCGTGCGCGCGGCTATGGCCGCTGATCAGGTGCGAGGCGCCGCTGCCGGCGCCATACAGCGACACGCCCTCGCGCAGCGCTTCCGAAATGCGCGGATGGCCGGCCAGGCTCAGATAGTCATTGCTGCTGAAGCACAACATGTCGCGGCCGTCCACCTTCAAGCGCGGGCCGCAGGGCGTTTCGACCAGGCGGCGCTTGCGTATCAGGCTGCGCGCTTCCAGGTCGTTCAGTTGGGTTTGCAGTCTATCCAGCAGTTCCATAATCGGCCTTAGATCGTCGTTTCAAACACAGCCAGCGTGCGGGTGCCCAAGCCGTCGATTTCTTCATCGCTGAGGATGTAGGGCGGCATCAGGTACACCGTGGAGCCGATAGGCCGCAGCAGCAGTTCCTGGCGAGCGGCTGCGTCGAAGAAGCGGCGCGAGAAGGCAGCGTCCGCGCCAATCGCGTCGAACGCCCAGATCATGCCACGGTTGCGCGCGTTGCGGATGCGCTCATGGTTGGCCAGCGGTTCCAGCGCCTTGCTCAGGCGCGCCGAGCGCACGCGGTTGTTCACCAGGACGTTGTCCTCCTCGAAGATGTCCAGCGTGGCCAGCGCCGCGCGGCACGCCAGCGGGTTGCCGGTGTACGAATGCGAGTGCAGGAAGCCGCGCGTGATGTCGCTGCTGTAGAAGGCCTGGTAGATCTCGTCGCGCGACAGCACCAGCGACAGCGGCAAATAGCCGCCGCTGATCCCCTTGGACAGACACAGGAAATCCGGCCAGATACCGGCCTGCTCGCAGGCGAAGAAGGTGCCGGTGCGGCCGCAGCCTACCGCGATTTCGTCCAGGATCAGGTGAACTGAGTGCTGGTCGCACAGTGCACGCACCAGTTGCAGGTAAAGCGGATCATGCATCGCCATGCCGGTCGCGCACTGCACCAGCGGTTCGATGATGATCGCGGCGATCTTGTCGCCGCGTTCGTTAAACAGGCGCTCCACGTCGCCGGCGGCGCGGCGCGCCACATCTAGCGCGGTTTCGCCGTCGCCAGCCTGGCGCGCGTCGGGGCACATCACTGTCTGCGTGGCGCGCAGCAGCGGGCCGTAGGCGTCCTTGAACAGCGCCACGTCGGTGACGGCCAGCGCGCCTATGGTCTCGCCGTGGTAGCTGCCCTTGAGGCAGACGAATTCCTGCTTGTCGCTCCAGCCCGCGTTGCGCCATGAATGGAAGCTCATCTTCAAAGCAATTTCAACGGCGGAGGCGCCATCCGATGCGTAGAACGCGTGGCCCAAGTTGTGGCCCGTGAGCGCGGCCAGCCGTTCGGACAGCTGTATCACCGGTTCATGCGTGAAGCCGGCCAGCATTGCGTGCTCCAACATGTCCAGCTGTTCTTTCAGCGCCCGATTGATGCGCGGGTTGGCGTGGCCGAACAGGTTTACCCACCAGGAGCTGATCCCGTCGAGATAGCGTTGGCCGTCGTGGTCGTACAGCCACGCGCCTCTGCCGTGGCTGATCGGGATCAGCGGCACAGTTTCGTGGTGCTGCATCTGGGTGCACGGATGCCACACACTACGCAGGCTGCGTGCTACCCAATTCGACTGGTTCAAGGTTGCCATAATTAGGCTTCGATTCGGGCGATCGCGTCCGTAAACGAGAGATTCGTTGGCTGCAGTGTAGTGTTGGTAAGGGCGCTTTGGCCGACCGCCAGAGGACGCGTTGTCTCGCCGGTATTTACAGGCAATGTTGTCAGTCCGCGATAGACGGGATTCGATCCCCACTCGGGCGTACCAATCGCCAGTGTCATGCCTGGTAAGGCACGCATCAGGCTGGTGAAGGCGATTTCGGCTTCCAGGTATGTCAGCGTTGCGCCTATGCAAACATGGGCACCGTAGCCGAAGGACAGGTGCATGCCTTCATTGCGGGTGATATCTAGTCTATCCGGAGCCGAGAATCTCTCGCAATCGCGGTTGGCGGAGCCGATCAGAGGGATCACCAAGTCGCCTTTTCTGAGCTGCTGTCCGTGCATTTCGACGTCGACTGCTAAGACCCTGCCCGTGAATTGGACAGGGCTGTCATAGCGGAGCAGTTCCTTGATTGTCGATGGCATCAGTTCCGGCTGGTCTCGCAGGCACTGCAGTAGTTCAGGGTGCTGCAACAAGTGAAATAGCCCATTGCCCAGCAGATTGCGGGTCGTTTCGTGGCCAGCAAAGAGCAAGGTACAGCATTGCGCCAGTAATTCTTTGCTGGTGATCACGCCACTAGTGTTCTCGGCGCGGATCAAATCGCTAACCAAGTCGTCGCCCAGGTGCTCGCGCCGAGCAGGCAACAGGGCGCGGAAGTACTCGTTGAGTGACACCAGGCTGCGCTGTGCACGGCGCGCAACATCGAGCGACGGAGTAGGGCTGCCGATGAACTGCGCAATTTCGTCCGACCAGGCAACAAAATCCGGCTGATCCGCCGCGTCTATCGCTAGCATGTCAGCGATGACCAGCGCTGGCAGCGGTCGCGCGAACTCCTTCATAAAGTCGAACTGTTTCTGCGTTGCAAGTCGGTCTAGAAGTCTATCGACAATATTCTGAATTCGAGGTGCGAGGCCTGCCAGCGCCGCGGGCTTGAATCCCGCATTCATTACCTTGCGCAGACGGGCGTGATGTGCACCGTCCAAGAATAGCAAAGAGCGGGCGAAGATTCGTTTGAATTCACGTAATTCCTCGCGCGCACCAGGGTCAGTGGAATTGACCCAGCGCCCCGCACGCTGGACCGAAAAGCGGGTGTCTCGCAGGACGTTGAGAACGTCCGCATAGTTCGGCAGGAGCCAGGCGCCGCCGCAGAATTCCGTGTCCCAATGAATCGGTCCTGCTTGGCGCAAGTCCCGGTAGAGCGGGTAGGGATCTTTGTATGAGTATGCTTCAATCATGATGCGGAGCACATAGTGTAGCTACCCAACGGCTGCCGTTGAGTCTCCGATGCCCGATGAGCATTGCCGGTCTCGGTTTCCATCAGTGTCCTTTCGATACAAGGCCTCACGAAATCGAAGGCTGGGAAAACTATCGCTCAAACGTGAGGCGGTTCAAAGTATCGACTACCTGCATTTCACCTGGAGAAAAGCTAGCGCGACTAAATTTTTCCGCCTTGCGTTACAAGGCACCCGCGTGCGCCGAGGAACTGCCAGTACATTCCACGGATCGCTTTGCCATTGTTCATTCGGATGCGTGCAATAGTTTTGAAGTCCGGTGTCAGGCGTGCTGTCAGCCACATTAGTTCGACGTTGCGTTGCGCTTCGAGCTCAAGACGACGAGTCGATTGAATCCGATTGAGATAGGCGTAGACATAGATTTCTAGAAGGAAAGCTGGGTGGTACGACGGGCGACCAGTGACGTCCGGCTCAACGCCAGAAAAGATCCAACTCGCCAATAGATTCTGATCGGCCAGCTCGACGCTGGCCATTACCTGCGGAGACTGAGCCGACTGAGACCAACGCGCGCTCGATGCGCGAAATATGGTGTTTACCATCGCTGATGGGGACACTTTGGATGCCGATGTTCGTACCGGCAAGTCTTGGCGTAGGTTTCGGCGCAGGTTTAGCGTAGTCTAGAACTTCAACAGAGGAGAAGGTACCGATGCATCATCGGTCTATTCATTGAATGAAGGTAGGCGGGTGCAATCTGGGTCGAGAACTGGCGCACAGTTCTTGGCAAATGGCGAGATGGTCAGCGCAGCCTTCTCGTCGGCTGACCAGCGCCTGCGGCGCTCCTGGCTTAGCGTCACAACTCGATTGTTTGCTTGTTTCTAGTCCGCGCGGGGATTCGAACCTGCGACAAACGAATTATAGGAAGGCCGCTGCGTACGACTCGGAGCAATCACTGGCGTTGTACTGCAGCGTCGGTTCGTAACCCTTGTAAACACAAATGTTAACGTAGCAATCACGCCAAACTCTTTCCGAAATCGCGCGGCGAGTCAAGCGCATGCGTAAGCCGAAGCGCCACTCGTGCAGTATTAGCGGACTCGAAATCCGGCGTACAGTTATGCTGTACCGTGAGTTCGAATCTCACCCTTTCCGCCATAAAATCAAGCATTTAGCTTGTTGAAAAAAGCCCTCAGAAATGAGGGCTTTTTTCATGTGCGTGTCCCGTCCTAGAATAAGTTATCACTTACGTGCCTTATTTTAGGGAGATTGAAAATGTCCGAGGGAGCCAAGCGCAGCCAGCGCAACTATGGCATGGCTTTTCACTGAGGTGATCGCTATTTTTTCACCGTAGCCGACGGAAAGAACACTTGCTGGCCATCTACCTTGAAAGCGGCGATCGCTTTTTGCCCTTCGTCCGATGTGATCCAATCAATCAGCTGCGTAGCGCCCTTATAGTTGATGGACGGATATTTCGTAGGATTGACAGCGATAATTCCGTACGGGTTGAACATCCTGCGGTCACCCTCCACAGCAATTATCAGCCCCGTCCTTGCCTTGTAGGCGCTGTAGGTTGCGCGGTCAGTTAAGGTATACGCACGCAGCTCTGCAGCCATATTCAAGACCTCGCCCATCCCAAGTCCCGCAGAGACGTATGCCGAATCGAGCGGCTGCGTACCGATCTGCTTCCAGTACGCTTTCTCCATTTGATCCGTGCCGGAATTGTCGCCTCGCGAAATGAACTTGGCTTTGCTTTCGGCGATCTTTCTCATCGCGATGAGCACGTCCTTGCCTCCCCTGATGCGAGCAGGATCGCTCTCCGGGCCGACAATGATGAAATCGTTGTACATCACATCTTGCCGGTTCACGCCGTGCCCCTCCGCAACGAACTTGTCTTCTGAGGGGCGAGCGTGAACCAGGGTCACATCAACGTCGCCATTCTTGGCGAGCTCCAGCGCCTTACCGGTACCCACTGCAATTACCTGCACTTTGCTCTTTGTCTTTGCCTCGAACTTCGGCAACAAATATGTCAGCAATCCCGAGTTTTCCGTGCTCGTGGTAGTTGACATTTTTATAACTTGTTGCGCTTGACTCGATGGGGCAATGAGTACATTACCGAGAAGCACAGCCCAAAGCGTGAATGTGTAGCAACGGCGGTTCATTATTTCCTCTTTTCTGGGACGGCCCTTGGGCTGGATTGAAATTGTATGAGCAGTACACGCGCTAGCTGGCTGTGCACCGGGTTTAACGGAGGCGGCGTGAGAGCCTGTCGTGAGGCAGCTGTCAGATCCGGGTTGAACGGCTCAACCTGCGTCTCCTCCAAGTGGGGGCGGTGGTACTGTTGCACCGAGATGTGCGGCAATCGCCGAGAGAACGATCGGGGCAAGTCCTTCGCCGTTTGCTGTATCGATATGGGCGTACAGCTGGCTGCGCATGCGCGGCGCCCAAAAGCGCCGCAAGTGGTTGGCGATTTCGGCGGACGCCTCTTCCTGGTCCGGATAGGACTCGAAAAAGGTGCCGATCTGGTTGGCCATGGTCACAAGGTTGTCAATTTTCATAAAGTTGGTCCAATACGATGTTAATGCCATGCGCGTAAGCTACGAAATCGTCGCCGCGGGCGAAAGCGACCAGGGTCATGCCACATTCTTGCGCGGTGCGTGCCGCGAGCGCGGTCGGCGCCGAGATCGCAACCAGCGCCGAGATGCCGGCGGTGGCGGCCTTCTGCACCATTTCCACGCTGGCGCGGCTGGTGATCAGTGCAAAGCCGTCGGTAAGTTCGGCACGCGACTGCGCCAGGGCGCCGATCAGTTTGTCGAGCGCGTTGTGGCGGCCGACGTCCTCGAATCCACGGTGCAGCGCACCGGCCGTATCGCACCACAGTGCCGCATGGGTCGCGCCGGTGACGCGGTTGAGCGGTTGCAGTTGCTTGACGCCGGCCAGAGCGCGCCGGATCGCGCCCGCCGACAGTGCCCGGCTCGGCGCCATCCAAGGCAGGGGGCGCAATACCTGCGCTAAGCTGTCGACGCCACACAGGCCGCATCCGGTGCGCCCGGTCATGCTGCGCCGACGGTCCTTGAGCTTGAAGAAAGCGGCGCTCGCAATGTCGATGCGCGCCGTGATCCCACCGCAGCCTTGCTCGACCTCGACGCCGTAGAATTCGCGCGCCGAATTTATGATGCCTTCGCTGATCGAAAATCCGAGGGCAAATTCCTCCAGGTCGGATGGCGTGGCCATCATCACGGCGTACGAAATTCCGTTGTACTCCAATGCCACCGGTACTTCCTCGGCCAGTTCATCGTCCGCCTCGCTCCACGTGCCTGCGCGCAGGCGCGATACCAGCCGAGCACTGGTCGCATTCGCGGTGGCCGGCATGCCGGTAGCGCAGCTCATGCGACCGGCGCCAGCTGCAGCGCCTTCGCTTCCGCCAGCCCGAGCTGCACTTCGTTGAAGCGCGCGTACTCGAGCTGCCATTCGGACTGCTGCTGCACCGGCATCACCTGCACCGCCGTCACCTTGTATTCGGGGCAGTTGGTGGCCCAATCCGAATTGTCGGTGGTGATCACGTTGGCACCCGATTCGGGGAAGTGGAAGGTGGTGTACACGACGCCTGGTTGCATGCGTTCGGTGACCTGCGCGCGCAGAACCGTTTCACCGGCGCGGCTGTGGATGCCGACCCATGCGCCGTCCTTGATGCCGCGCTCCTGCGCATCGTGCGGATGGATTTCCAGCCGGTCTTCCGCGTGCCAGCGTACATTCTCGGTGCGGCGCGTCTGGGCGCCGACGTTGTATTGCGACAGGATGCGCCCTGTGGTCAGGATCAGAGGATATTTGCGCGTCACTTTTTCGTCGGTGGCGACATATTGGGTAATGATGAAGCGTCCCTTCCCGCGCACGAACTGTCCGATGTGCATGGTCGGGGTGCCTTCCGGGGCCTCGTCGTTGCACGGCCACTGGATGCTGCCCAGCTTGTCGAGCCTGGCGTAGCTCACGCCGCTGAAGGTGGGCGTCAGCCGTGCGATTTCATCCATGATCTCGGACGGATGACGGTAATTCATCGGGTAGCCGAGCCGGTTCGATAGCTGTACCGTCACTTCCCAGTCGGCATAGCCGGCCTTCGGCGGCATCACCTTGCGCACCCGCGAGATGCGCCGTTCGGCATTGGTGAACGTGCCGTCTTTTTCGAGGAACGAGGAGCCCGGCAGCAGCACGTGGGCATACTTGGCGGTCTCGTTGAGGAAGATGTCCTGCACCACGATGCATTCCATGGCTTCCAGCGCGGCCGTCACATGCTGGGTGTTCGGGTCGGATTGGACGATGTCCTCGCCCTGGCAATACAGGCCCATGAAGCTGCCGTCGAGCGCCGCGTCGAACATGTTGGGGATCCGCAGGCCCGGCTCGGCCTGCAGCTCCACGCCCCACGCCGCCTCGAACTGCATGCGGGTGGTGGTGTCGGACACATGCCGGTAGCCGGGCAGCTCGTGCGGGAAGGACCCGATGTCGCACGCGCCCTGCACGTTGTTCTGTCCGCGCAGTGGATTGACGCCGACGCCTTCGCGGCCGACGTTACCGGTGGCCATGGCCAGGTTGGCGATCCCCATCACGGCGGTCGAGCCCTGCGCATGTTCGGTCACGCCCAGGCCGTAATAGATGGCGCCATTGCCGCCGGTGGCGAACAGCCGCGCCGCTTCGCGCACCTGCTGTGCCGGCACGCCGGTGACCGACTCCATTTCCTCCGGCGAGTTGGCCGGCAGCGCGACGAAATCGCGCCATTGCGCAAATGCACGCTCTTCGCAGCGCTCGGCGATGAACGCTTCGGCCAGCAGCCCTTCGGTGACGATCACGTGGGCCAGCGAACTGACCATGGCGACGTTGCTGCCCGGACGAAGCTGCAGGTGGTATTCGGCGCGCACGTGCGGTGACTTGACCAGGTCGATCCGGCGCGGATCGATCACGATCAGTTTCGCGCCCTGGCGCAGGCGCTTCTTCATGCGCGACGCGAACACCGGGTGGCCGTCGGTGGGGTTGGCGCCGATGACCAGGATCACGTCCGTTTTTTCAACCGACTTGAACGTTTGGGTGCCGGCCGATTCGCCCAGCGTCTGTTTCAGGCCATAGCCGGTAGGGGAGTGGCATACGCGGGCGCAGGTATCGACATTGTTGTTGCCGAACGCGGCGCGCACCAGCTTTTGTACCAGGTAGCCTTCCTCGTTGGTGCAGCGCGACGACACGATGCCGCCGATCGAATCGCGCCCATGCTTGGCCTGGATGCGCTTGAACTCGGACGCCGCGTAGTCGAGCGCCTCGTCCCACGACACTTCCTTCCACGGATCGGTGATTTTGCTGCGGATCATCGGTTTGGTGATGCGGTCCTTGTGGGTCGCGTAACCCCAGGCGAAGCGGCCCTTGACGCAGGCGTGGCCTTCGTTCGCCTTGCCGTCCCTGGTCGGCACCATGCGCACCAGCTCATTGCCCTTCATTTCGGCATCGAGCGAGCAACCCACCCCGCAGTAGGCGCAAGTGGTGGTGATCTTGTGTTCGGCCTGGCCCAGCCAGATGATCGATTTTTCCTGCAGCGTGGCAGTCGGGCAGGCTTCCACGCAAGCGCCGCACGAGACGCATTCGGACTCCATGAACGACTGGTCCTGGCCGGCCGACACCCGCGCCTCGAAGCCGCGTCCGGAAATGGTTAGCGCAAACGTGCCCTGTGTTTCTTCGCAGGCGCGCACGCAGCGGTTGCAGACGATGCACTTGGACGAGTCGAAGGTGAAGTAGGGGTTCGACTCGTCCTTCGCCAGCTTCAGGTGGTTGGCGCCCTCGTAGCCGTAGCGCACTTCGCGCAGGCCGGTCACGCCGGCCATGTCCTGCAGTTCGCAGTTGCCGTTGGCGGGGCAGGTGAGGCAGTCGAGCGGATGGTCGGAGATATACAGTTCCATCACGCCCTTGCGTACCTCCTGCAGCTTGCGCGACTGGGTGCGCACCACCATCCCCGCTTCGACCGGAGTGGTGCACGAGGCCGGGTACCCGCGCCGTCCTTCGATCTCGACCAGGCATAGGCGGCAGGAGCCGAACGGCTCCAGGCTGTCGGTGGCGCACAGCTTGGGGATATTGACACCGTTTTCGGCGGCGGCACGCATCACCGAGGTACCCACCGGAACCGTGACGCGGTTGCCGTCGATTTCCAGCGTGACGAACTCGGTGGCGACGCTGAGCGGGGTGCCGAAGTCGCGGCTGATGATAGTTTCGAGCATTCTGTTCTCCTAGGCGGCGCGTTGATCGTCGCCGACCTGGCCGAAGTCTTGCGGGAAGTGGTTCAGGGCCGACAGCACCGGATACGGCGTCATTCCGCCCATCGCGCACAGCGAGCCGTGCAGCATGGTGTCGCACAGGTCGCGTAGCAGGATCACCTGCTGCGTGCGTTGGGTGCCGGCGCGAATCTTGTCGATCACTTCGACCCCGCGCGTGGAGCCGATGCGGCACGGCGTACATTTGCCACACGATTCGACGGCGCAGAACTCCATCGCGTAGCGCGCCAGTTTGGCCATGTCGGCGCTGTCGTCGTGCACCACGATGCCGCCATGGCCGAGCACCGCCCACAGCGATGCGAAGGCCTCGTAATCGAGCGGGGTGTCCCATTGCGACTCCGGCAGGTAGGCGCCAAGCGGGCCGCCGACCTGCACCGCCTTGATCGGGCGCCCGGAGGCGCTGCCGCCGCCATAGTCGTACAAAATTTCGCGCACGGTGGCGCCGAACGCCAGTTCGATCAGGCCACCATGCTTGATATTGCCGGCCAGCTGGACCGGCAGCGTGCCGCGCGAGCGGCCCATGCCGTAGTCCTGATAGAACGCGCCGCCCTTGTCGAGGATGAGGGGGACGGCTGCCAGCGACAGCACGTTGTTGATCACGGTCGGCTGGCCGAACAGGCCGGCCAGCGCAGGCAGGGGCGGCTTGGCGCGCACCACGCCGCGCTTGCCTTCAATGCTTTCGAGCAGCGCGGTTTCTTCGCCGCAGATGTAGGCGCCGGCGCCCTTGCGTACCTCGAGTTCGAATGAACGGCCGGAGCCGAGCAGGTTGGCGCCGAGGTAGCCGCGCGAGAGGGCGGTGGCGATGGCCTCATTCAGGATGCCGATCGCGTGCGGATATTCGCTGCGCACATAGATATAGCCTTTGGTGGCGCCGACCGCGATGCCCGCGATCGTCATGCCTTCGATCAGCACGAACGGGTCGGCCTCCATCACGATGCGGTCGGCGAAGGTGCCGGAGTCGCCCTCGTCGGCATTGCAGACGATGTATTTCTGCGTCGCCTTTGCCTTGAACACGGTGTTCCACTTGATGCCGGTCGGGAAAGCGGCGCCGCCGCGTCCGCGCAGGCCCGACGCCGTCACCGCGGCCACGATTGCGGCGGGCTCCATCGCCAACGCGTTTCGCAGGCCCCGATAGCCGTCGTGGCCTTCGTAGTCGGCCAGCGACACAGGGTCGGTAATGCCGGCGCGCGCGAACGTCAGGCGGCTCTGCCGGGCCAGGTAGGGAATCTGCTCGACCGGGCCAAGGGCCAGCGCATGGCTGCCCTGGCCAAGATGGAAGCCGGTCTCGAACAAGGCCGGCACGTCGGCGCTGTCGACCGGGCCGAAACCGATGCGGCCTGCAGGCGTCTCGACTTCGACCAGCGGCTCGAGCCAAAGCAGGCCGCGGGTGCCGTTGCGGACGATCTCGACGTCGAGCTGGCGGCGCGCCGCTTCGGCTGCAATGGCGCTGGCCACGTCGCCGGCGCCAAGGGCCAGCGCGGTCGAATCGCGCGGTACGAAGATGCGGATGGTCATGCGGCCTCCCTGGCTTTGGCGATGAGCGAATCGAAGCGGGCCGGCGTCACGCGGGCGTGGACGGCGTCGTTGACCATGATCGCCGGCGAGGTCGCGCACTGGCCCAGGCAGTACACCGGCTCGAGCGAAAAATTACCGTCCGCGCTGTGCGCGTGCAGGCCGCAACCGAGTGCTCGTTCGGCATGCGCCAGCAGCGCGTCGCCGCCCATGCTCTGGCAGGCTTCGGCGCGGCAGATCTGGATGACGTGGCGGGCCGGCGGCACCGTGCGGAAATAGTGATAGAAAGTGATCACGCCGTGCACTTCCGCGCGGGACAGGTTGAATGCTGCGGCAATTGCCGCCACGGCATCGGGCGGAACGAAGCCGGCCGTGTCCTGGATGGCGTGCAATATCGGCAGCAACTGATCCTGCCCGGTGCCGCTAGCGGCAAGGATTGCGTTGACGTGCCCAGCCAACGCGGCCGGATCGATCGTGGGGTGGTTCATGCTGTCTCCTGTGGTGGGGAATCCGCTTGCATATGTTCTGTAAAACATATATAAAAACATAAATCACGGTTTTTACGTACAGTAGCACTCACGAAAAAACCATTCAATATGAAAGAATTTACATATGATTAGAGTAGAGATCCAGCCGAACTGGGCATTGCGCGACGCAAAAGGGGGGACGACTGCATTGCCGGCGTTGCTGGCGCTGCTGACTGCCGTGAGCAAGCTGGGCAGCATCAGCAGGGCGGCGACCGAATGCGGCTATTCCTATCGCCACGCTTGGGGCCTGCTGCGCGAGTTCAGCGCGCAGTTCGGGGCGGAGCTGGTGTTAAAGGTGCGAGGCCAGGGCACGGTGCTGTCGCCGCTGGCAGAAAAGCTGATCTGGGCCGACAAGCGCATCACTGCGCGGCTGACGCCGTTGCTCGACAGTCTGGCATCCGAGCTGCAGCAAGAACTGGCCAGCGTATTGCCCGATCCTGCGCCGCAAGCGCTGCGCGTAACTGCATCGCACGGATTCGCGATTGCTGCGCTGGTGGCGCAACTTGAAAAGCAAGGCGTCACGGTCGATGTCAAGTACCGCGGCAGTACCGAGGCGGTGGCGGCGCTTGCCCGCGGCGAATGCGACTTGGCCGGATTCCATGTGCCGGTCGGTGAATTCAGCGCCGCCGCGGCGGCCAGCTACACGCCGTGGCTAAATCCAAAACAGCACGCGCTGATCCACCTGGCGTACAGGACGCAGGGAATTTTCGTCGCGCAGGAAAATCCGAAAGGCATCACCGGTTTGGCGGATCTGGCGCAGGCAAGCGTGCGCTTCGTTAACCGACAACTCGGATCGGGAACTCGGGTTCTGCTTGACTTGCTGCTGGCCAGACAAGGTATCGCCAGCTCATCGATTCTCGGATACGAAAGCGCCGAGTTTACGCACGCCGCAGTGGCTGCCTTCGTCGCCAGTGGCATGGCCGACGCAGGCTTCGGCGTGGAGACCGCCGCGCGTCGCTTCAACCTCGATTTCATCCCGGTCATTCGCGAACAATATTTTTTGGCTTGCAATGTGAAAGCATTTGACGCGCCGATGGTTTCAGCTGCCCAGCTCGTCATGGAGAGTTCTGAATTCAAGGCCACTCTCGCTGGGCTACCGGGATATGATGGCGCACTGTGTGGCATGCATGTAAAAATGGAATTTTGATAGGCTATTCGATCGGTTCATCTCGAGGGAAAACTGGATACTACCGGCGGTCGCGACGCGTCAGAACAGACTCTTGGAGCAGTAGTCGCAATATGATTTCCCACGGCCTCGGGACATGGGGCGACGTTGACGCATCGAACGGGAACTTCGGTGGGATGGGATCACTAACGCGCGACCAGGCGCGGTTACTGGTGTGGAGGTCGTTGCAAACTGAAAACCGGAAGTCATGGCGGCGATTGCCGCACTCGAGAAGTTTCGTCCAAGATCATGGCTGAATCTGACCCCGCGCCTCGCGCGGCGAATGGAATGGGAATAGGTGGTGTCGCGTGCGCCGCCGTTTCACATCCCGACATAGACTTGAATTTGTCGCAACGGCTGAGCGTTGGCGCATCTGCGGCCGGGTCTTTGCGGCGTCCGAAAATATAGTTTGAACACCTCGACCGAAAAGGGAATAAAAATGAGCAAACTTACAATGTGTTTGGCCGTTGCGTTGATTGGCGCCAGCGCTTCAGTGATGGCCATGGACGATAAGAAGATGAACAAAAACATGGACATGAAAATGGACATGAAGATGATGGATACAAACGGCGACGGAATGATCTCGAAAGACGAGTTCATGAAATATCACGAAATGATGTACGACAAAATGAAAAAAAATAAAGCCGGCATGGTCGATATGAAGGAAATGGAAATGATGCACCGCGATATGGAGATGAAGCACAAGGGAAAACCCATGGGCAAGGACGACATGATGAAGAAGGACGGAATGACGAAGTAAATCGGGTTGCGCTTTCTTGGGATTATCGGTGGAATTATTAAGCCGGCTTGATGGTGAGCGCGGGAGTCATCCGGCGTTTTAGCTCATGGGGCTTTAGCGCGGCCAAGATGGCCCGGTGAATTCTTTTCCAGTGGGTATTGGGCGCAAAAGTCGCAACTCTCCGCAGACTCGAAATCCGGCGTACAGTGATGCTGTACCGTGAGTTCGAATCTCACCCTTTCCGCCATGTTGTTGTCTAGGGTCATCCCAGACTGTCGAGAAACCCGCTGTTCCCTCAAGGGAGCAGCGGGTTTTTTGTCTTAGGTTGTCCGGTATCGTCCGCTGCCATCCAGCGTTTTTGGGGGGCGGTTTTAGGGGCAATCCCTAATCTTATCGATGGGATTGCCCCCAAAATGCCTAAGCGCGTCGTCCCCCTGCCCCTGCTTCAGGTCAAGAATGCGAAGCCCAAGGACAAGCCGTACAAACTGTCCAATGGCGGCGGCTTGTATCTGGAGGTGACGGCTGGCGGATCCAAGCGCTGGCACGACTGTGCAGCCGACAATTACAGACGGAATGATTAACTGACAGCGGGAAGCAGAAACCTTGCTTCGGATCACCACAGCACAGGCACGGCGGCCACCTTGCGCACCGCCTCTTCGCGCACCTGCGACGGGGTCTTCCCATGCACGTTGCGAAAGCAGCGCGAGAAGTGCGAATTGCTCAGGAAGCCGCACTGGAGCGCAATATCGATGATCGAATTCTTGGTCGTCACGAGCAGGTTGAACGCATTGTTCAGGCGCAGTTCGAAGGCGAAGGCGAGCGGGCTCATTTTCAGTTCGGCCTGGAACAGCCGTTCCAGGTGGCGCACGCTGACGTTGACGTGCTTGGCGATGAATTCGGCCGGCAGCGGGTCGGACAGGTGGCGCTCGATCAGCAGCATCGCCTTGCGCACCCGGATATTGTCGGTCTCCTTGGTGAACAGCGGCTGCGGCTGCGGCGTCCTGGACGGCAGCGGCGCATGCTCGATCATGATGCGCAGGGCCTTGGCCGCGCGCGCCTTGTCGCAGTGGCGCTCGACCAGGAAGGCCGCCAGATGCACCACGCTGGCGCCCCCCGCGCAGCTGAGGCGGTCGTTATCGTCGATATACAGCTCGTCCGAACTGACCGCCAGATCCGGGAACTCATTGGTGAAGTCGGCGTGCACATACCAGCTCACGCAGCTGCGCCGCCCCTTCATCAGGCCCAGGCGCGCCAGCACGAAGCTGCCGGTGCAGATGCCGACCATGGCCACTCCCGCCGCCGCCGCGCGCAGCAGGTAGTCGTTCAGCGCCGCCGGCATCTTTAGGCAGCTGAGCAAGCCGCCGACCACCACGATGTAGTCGAAATGGCCAGCGTCGACCAGCTCGGAGGTGGGCATCACCTCGACACCGCAACTGGCCTTGATGGGCCGCATGTCGTGGCTCAGCACTTTCCACTCGCAGTGGATCGGGCGGCTGCGGTCGCCGTCGTCGGCCGCCAGCCGCAGCGTGTCGATGAAGGCGGAAAAGGCCAGCAAGGTGAAATTGGGCGCGAGCATAAACCCGACCGACAGCTTGCTCTTCCTCGGGGTACTGGTGTTCAACAAGGTATGTCTCCCTCGCGTTCGCGATCGGCCGGGCAGGGCCGGCATACGCTTCCGTACGCGGTTCCTGGCGCCGATCGCTGCGCATTGTTGGTGCATGAATGATCCGCACCGTCTCCGCAGCACTTTTTGTGCCACCTTATGTTTTATCGGGAAATCATACACGGGGCCGCGACGGGCAACAACCGATTTCAGCGGCGCCGATGGCGCAATCAGTCAAGCGGCGCCCGCCGCGCACCAGGCGTGACGGGCTGCCCCGGCCCGGTGCGAAAATTGCGGCGCCGCGTGCAAGATGTCGCAATCAGGCAACTACCCGTCCTATCCAATCAATTGACGATCGGCCGCAATCCCAATAATTGAGTCCTACGATCTTGATGCGGGAAAGCGCGATATGGCACAGAAGAACTACTCGTTTTGGAGTCTCCTTCAGCAGGGCTTCAAGCGCCAGGAAGGCTGGGACCAGGCGTGGAGAAGTCCGGAGCCGAAGCCTGCCTACGACGTCATCATCGTCGGCGCCGGCGGCCACGGCCTGGCCACTGCCTACTACCTGGCCAAGGAGCACGGCATCAAGAATATCGCGGTGCTGGAAAAGGGCTACCTGGGCGGCGGCAATACCGCGCGCAACACCACCATCGTCCGCTCGAACTACCTGTGGGACGAGGCGGCCAACCTGTATGAGCACTCGCTCAAGCTGTGGGAAGGCCTGTCGCAGGAGATCAACTTCAACGTGATGTTCAGCCAGCGCGGGGTGTTCAACCTCGGCCACACGCTGCAGGACATGCGCGACATCGAGCGCCGCGTCAACGCCAACCTGCTCAACGAGATCGATGCGCAGGTGCTCAGCGCGGCCGAGGTGAAGCAGCACATCCCCCTGATCAACGCCAGCGCCAGCGCGCGCTATCCGATCATGGGCGCCAGCTTCCAGCCGCGCGGCGGCGTCTCCCGCCACGACGCGGTGGCCTGGGGCTTCGCGCGCGCCGCCAGCAACCTGGGCGTGGACATCATCGAGCAGTGCGAAGTGACCGGCATGGATATCGAAGGCGGCCGTATCCGCGGCCTCCAGACCTCGCGCGGGACCATCCGCGCCGAGCGTGTCGGCTGCGTCGCGGCCGGCCATTCGACCACGCTGGGCAAGATGGCCGGCATCCGCATGCCGCTCGAAAGCCATCCGTTGCAAGCCTTCGTGTCCGAATCGCTGAAGCCGGTGCTCGATACGGTCGTCATGTCGAACGCGGTGCACGGCTACCTGTCGCAATCGGACAAGGGCGAGCTGGTGATCGGAGCCGGCATCGACAGTTACCTGAGCTACGCCCAGCGCGGCAGCCCGCACATCATCGAACACACCGCCGCCGCCATCATCGAGCTGTTCCCGATGTTCTCGCGCGTGCGCATGAACCGCCAGTGGGGCGGCATCGTCGACGTGTCGCCGGACGCCTGCCCGATCATCGGCAAGACCCCGGTCGAGGGCCTGTATTTCAACTGCGGCTGGGGTACCGGCGGCTTCAAGGCCACGCCCGGCTCGGGCAATGTGTTCGCCCACACCATCGCGCACGACCAACCGCATCCGCTCAACGCCGCTTTCGCGCTGGAGCGCTTCCATTCCGGCCACCTGATCGACGAACACGGTGCCGCCGGCGTCGCGCACTAAAGGAGAACACGCCATGTTGATGTTTCATTGCCCGCACTGCCAGGAAGTGCGCGAAGAACAAGAGTTCAGCTATGCCGGGGAAGCGTTCATCGCGCGCCCCGCCGCACCCGACACCAGCAGCGACGCCGAATGGGGCGACTACGTTTTCATGCGCAAGAACAGCAAGGGCTGGCACTGGGAGCAGTGGTTGCACGCGGCCGGCTGCCGCAAGGTGGTCGCGGTCAAGCGCCACACCTTCAGCCATGACATCGCGGGCACCTGGACGCTGGCCGAAGGCAAACGGATCTACCTCGAGGAGCAAGCGTGAATTCGCACCGCATCAACCGTCCCACCGCGCGCATCGAGCGCAGCAAGCCCATGTCGTTCACCTTCGACGGCAAGCCGTTCCAGGGCTTCGCCGGCGATACGCTGGCCTCGGCACTGCTGGCCAGCGGCGTACGCATGATCGGCCGCAGCTTCAAGTACGGCCGCCCGCGCGGCATCGTCGGGCACGGCGCCGAAGAGCCGAACGCACTGGTCCAGCTGGAGCGCGGCGCCGTCACGGTGCCCAACCTGAAGGCGACCCAGGTCGAGATGTACGAAGGGCTGGACGCCTTCTCGACCACCGGCTGGCCTTCGCTGAATTTCGACGTCAAGAGCGTCATGGGCCGCGCCGCGCGCTTCATGCCGGCCGGCTTTTACTACAAGACCTTCATGGCGCCGGCAAAGATGTGGCCCCTGTACGAGGACGTGATCCGGCGCGCCGCCGGCTACGGGCGCGCGCCGGCCGAGCCGGATCCCGAATACTACGACCACCTGCATCACCACCCGGACGTGCTGGTGGTCGGCGGCGGCGCCTGCGGCATTTGGGCTGCGCTGATCGCCGCGCGCGCCGGGCTGCGTGTCATGCTGCTCGACGAACAGGCGGAAATGGGTGGCTGGCTGCTGTCGGAGCAGGACGCGGTGGTGGACCAGTATCCGTCCGCGACCTGGTTGAACAGCTGCCTTGCGGAGCTGGACCGGCTGCCCAACGTGACACGCCTGGCGCGCACCACCGCCTTCGCCCTGCACGACGCGAACCTGGTCCAGGCGGTCGAACTGCTGCAGGACCACATCGCACCCGGCGCCCGCGATCCGAGCCAGCCGCGCCAGCGCCTGCACAAGATCCGCGCCCGCCAGCTGGTATTGGCGACCGGCGCCATCGAGCGCCCGCTGGTGTTCGGTAACAACGACCTGCCCGGCGTGATGACCGCCGCTGCCGGCCAGACCTACCTGAACCGCTACGCCGTGCGGGCCGGCCAGCGCGTGCTGGTCATGACCAGCAATGACTGGGCCTACGGCGCGGCCGCCGACCTGGCCCAGGCCGGCGCCACGGTGACCCTGGCCGACACCCGCGCAGCGGGCGCGCTGGCGGCGCGCGCCAGGGCGGCGGCCGAAGCGGGGGTCGAGATCCTCAACGGCCACGGCATCGCCCATGCCATCGGCGGACGCAGCGTCTCCGGCGCCCAGCTGATGAAGCTCGACCCCAGCAAGAACATCGCCATCGGCGCCGGTCCGCGCATCGATTGCGACCTGGTGCTGTCGTCCGGCGGCCTGTCGCCGAACGTGCATCTGTTCTGCCACAACGGCAGCCGCCCGTCCTGGGACGAGGGCAAGCTCGCTTTCATCGCGCCGCCGCAAGGCCGCTCCGGAATCGCCTGCGCCGGTTCGGTGACCGGCGAATTCGACCTGCGCGCGGCGCTGGCGCAAACCACCGCCGTCGTGGCCGGAGTGTGCGCAGCGCTCGGCCGCGCCGCCTCGCCGGCAGCGCCGCTGGTGACCGGGGGCCGGATGCCGGTCGATGCCGCGCCGGCGCGCCGCATTTTCCGCGTCCCGGACGGCAAGCGCGAGGGACATGGCGCGAAGGCCTTCGTCGACTTCCAGAACGACGTCGCCGCATCGGACATCGAGCTGGCGGTGCGCGAGAACTACCGCTCGATCGAACACGTCAAGCGCTACACCGGCCTGGGCTTCGGCACCGACCAGGGCAAGCTGTCGAACGTGAACGGCTTCGCCATCGCCGCCGACGCCCTCGGCAAACCGATCGCCGAAGTGGGCACCACGACCTACCGTCCGGCCTACACCCCGGTGGCGTTCGGCGCGTTGGCCGGCTCCATGGTGGGCGACACCTTCGACCCGACCCGTTATGCATCGGCGCAGGAGTCGCATATCCGGCGCGGCGCCAAATTCGAGGTGGTCGGCCAGTGGATGCGGCCGTGGTACTTCCCGCAAGCGGGCGAGGACCTGCACGCGGCCGTCAACCGCGAGGCGCTGGCCACGCGCAACAGCGTCGGCATGATGGACGCTTCCACGCTCGGCAAGATCGACATCCGCGGCCCGGACGCGCGCGAATTCCTGAACCGCGTGTATTCGAACGCATGGAGCCAGCTGGCGCCGGGCAAATGCCGCTACGGCCTGATGCTGGACGAAAACGGCATGGTGATGGACGACGGCGTGACCGCCTGCCTGAGCGAGGGCCACTTCATGATGACCACCACCACCGGCGGCGCCGCACGGGTCATGGGCTGGCTGGAGAAATGGCTGCAGACCGAATGGCCGGAGCTGAAGGTCTACCTGACGTCGGTGACCGACCACTGGTCCACCAGCGCCGTGGTGGGACCGAACAGCCGCGCCGTGCTGGAAAAGCTGTGCACCGACATCGACCTGTCGCCCGAAGCGTTCAAGTTCATGGACTGCCGCGCCGGGACCGTGGCCGGCGTGCCGGCGCGCGTATTCCGCATCAGCTTCTCGGGCGAGCTGGCCTACGAAGTCAACGTCGAGGCCAGCTATGGCCACTACATGTGGGAGTCGCTGATGGGCGCCGGCGCCGAATTCGGTATCACGCCCTACGGCACCGAAACCATGCACGTGCTGCGCGCCGAGAAGGGCTTCATCATCGTCGGCCAGGACACCGACGGGTCGGTCTCGCCGATCGACCTGGGCATGGGCTGGGCGGTGAGCATGAAGAAGGCTTTCCCCTTCCTTGGCAAGCGCTCGCTGGCGCGCGCCGATACCGCGCGCAGCGACCGCAAGCAGCTGGTCGGCCTGATGACCGAAGACCCGGCCGTGGTGCTGGCCGAAGGCGCGCAGATCGTCGCCAGCGCGCAGCCGGGCCCGAAGGAGCACAGCGTCGGGCGTGTCACGTCGAGCTACCACAGCGCCTTCCTGGGACGCTCGATCGCGATGGCGCTGATCGAAGGCGGCGCCGCCCGCCAGGGGGAAGTGTTTTACGCCTGGGATGGCGGCAAGGTGAGCGCCGCCAAGATCGTGTCGCCCGTGTTTATCGATCCGGAAGGGAAACGTCAAAATGTCTAAGCTGAATTTGCAGGTTGTTCCGGCCATCGAGCCCCAGGCGCGCGGCGCGGCCACCTTCGCGCCGTACGCGCAGACCCCGCTGCACCGTTTCGGCCTGGCCGCCAAGGCGCGCCCGCAGGACGGCAGCCGCGGCGTGTGGATGAACGAGGTCCCGCTGCTCGCCTACCTTACCGTGCGCGGCGCTGCCGCCGATCCCGCTTTCCAGCGCGCGGTCCAGCAGGTGCTGGGCGTCGAACTGCCGGTGGCGCCGAACTCCTTCCTGGCGTTCGCGCACGGCGTCGCCCTGTGGCAGGCGCCGGACGAGTGGCTGCTGGTGTGCGCCCGCGCCGCGCGCAGCGCCTATCTCGCCGAGCTGGAGTCGGCGCTGGCAGCGGTGCACGCGCAAGTGGTGGACAACTCAGGCGGCCTGACCATGGTGTACCTGAGCGGCGCCAACCAGGTCGAGCTGCTGCGCCACGTCAGCGTGTACGACTTCGAAACCCTGGCTCCCGGCCGGGTCGTCAGCACGGTCTGCACCAAGGCCAGCATCATCGCCTTCCGGCACGACGGCCACGGCATCTTCGTGGTGTTCCGGCGCAGCTTCTCCGATTACGTGTGGCGCCTGCTCGACAAGGCGGCCCGTCCCTACGGCCTTGGCATCGGCGAACTGGCGTTCCGCGCTTCGCATCCGGTGCTGCGTTTGCTCTGACCCGGGAACCGCCATGCCATTCAGCGTCTTCGAAGTATTTCGCATCGGGATCGGTCCATCGAGCTCGCATACGGTCGGGCCGATGCTCGCGGTGAGCCGCTTCCTGGGTTCCCTGCAGCCGCAACTGGCGCGGGTCGCGCGGGTGCGGGCCGAGCTGTACGGGTCGCTGGCGCTGACCGGCGTCGGCCACGGCACGGACGGCGCGGTGCTGCTTGGCCTGCTGGGCGAGCTGCCGCACCTGGTCGATCCGGCCAGTGTGCAGGAGCGGATCGCCGAAGTGTGGCTGGAGGGGCGTCTGGCGCTGGCGGGCACGCACGACATCGCCTTCGACTGCGCCACAGACCTGCTGTTCCACAAGCGCGACAGCTTGCCGCAGCATCCGAACGGCATGCGCATGACGGCGTTCGATGCCGATGGCGCGGTGCTGCTGGCCCGCGCGTATTTTTCCATCGGCGGTGGCGCGGTCAAGGACGAAGACGAGATCGGCGCGGCGCTGCAGGGCGCCGGCGCGGCGCACGGCGAACCATGCCCGTTCGCCAGCGCGGCCGAGCTGCTGGCCTGGTGCGAGCGCAGGCGCTGCAGCATTGCCGATGTCGTGCTCGAGAACGAGGCCGCCTACCAGGACGCCGCCACCACGCGCGCGCGCCTGCTTGAAATCTGGGGCGTGATGCACGACTGCGTCGAACGCGGCCTGCACACGGAAGGCACGCTGCCGGGCGGCCTGAACCTGAAGCGGCGCGCGGCGGGCATGTTCCGGCAAGCCGGCCACGGGGCCGACGGCAAGCTGCCGGTCGACTTCGCGATGATGGACATGCTGAGCGCCTACGCGATGGCGGTCAACGAGGAAAACGCCGCCGGCGGCCGCGTCGTCACCGCGCCGACCAACGGCTCGGCCGGCGTGATCCCGGCGGTACTGAGCTACTACAGCCGTTCCAACCCGGACGCCAGCGACGAGGGCATCCTGCGCTTCCTGCTGACGGCCGCCGGCATCGGCATGCTTTACAAGCGCAATGCTTCCATCTCGGCCGCCGAAATGGGTTGCCAGGGCGAGATCGGGGTGTCGGCCTCGATGGCCGCCGCCGGCTTGGCGGCGGTCATGGGCGGGACCTGCGAACAGATCGAAAACGCGGCCGAAATCGCGATGGAACACTTCCTCGGCATGACCTGCGACCCGCTCAATGGCCTGGTGCAGGTGCCGTGCATCGAACGTAACAGCATGGGTGCGATCAAGGCGATCAACGCCGCGCGCATGGCCATGATGAGCGACGGCAGCCACCTCGTCTCGCTCGACCAGGTGATCGAAACGATGCGCCAGACCGGCATCGACATGCAAAGCAAATACAAAGAAACCTCGCTCGGCGGACTGGCGGTCAACGTCGTCTACTGCTAAGCGCACACTATCCGGAGATCCTATGTCGAACAAAGCCTTTTTCACCAGCAGCCTTTCCGAATCCGACCCGGCCGTCATGGCCGCGATCAGCGGCGAGATGCTGCGCCAGCGCGACCAGATCGAAATGATCGCGTCCGAAAACATCGTCTCGAGGGCGGTGCTCGAAGCCCAGGGCTCGGTGTTGACCAACAAGTACGCCGAGGGCTATCCAGGCAAACGCTATTACGGCGGTTGCGACCAGGTCGACATCATCGAAACGCTGGCGATCGAGCGCGCCAGGGAGCTGTTCGGCGCCGCCTACGTGAACGTGCAGCCGCACTCGGGCGCGCAGGCCAACGGCGCGGTGATGCTGGCGCTGCTGCAGCCCGGCGACACGGTGCTGGGCATGGCCTTGTCGGCCGGCGGCCACCTGACGCACGGCGCCAAGCCTGCGTTATCGGGCAAGTGGTTCAAGGCGGTGCAGTACGGCGTGCGGCGCGAAGATAGCCGGGTCGACTACGCCGAAGTCGAGCGGCTGGCGCTGGAACACCGGCCCAAGCTGATCATCGCCGGCTTCTCGGCCTATCCGCGTGAACTGGACTGGGCCAGGTTCCGCGCGATCGCCGACGCGGTGGGCGCCTACCTGATGGTGGACATGGCCCACATCGCCGGCCTGGTGGCGGCCGGCCTGCACGCCAGCCCGGTGCCGCACGCGCACGTGACCACCTCGACCACCCACAAGACGCTGCGCGGGCCGCGCGGCGGCATCATCATGACCAACGACGAAGAGATCGCGAAGAAGATCAATTCGGCCGTGTTCCCCGGCCTGCAGGGCGGCCCGCTGATGCATGTCATCGCCGGCAAGGCGGTGGCGTTCGGCGAGGCGCTGCAGCCGGACTTCAAGCGCTACATCGGCAAGGTGGTCGCCAATGCGCGCGCGCTGGGCGAAGTGCTGGTCGCGGGCGGGGTCGACCTGGTCACCGGCGGCACCGACAACCACCTGCTGCTGGTCGACCTGCGGCCGATGGGCCTGAAGGGCAACACGACCGAGCACGCGCTGGAGCGCGCCGGCTTCACCTGCAACAAGAACGGTATCCCGTTCGACGACGAAAAGCCGACCGTCACCTCCGGCGTGCGTCTCGGCACATCGGCCGGCACCACCCGCGGTTTCGGCGAAACCGAATTCCGCCGCATCGGCACGCTGATCCTGGAGGTGCTCGAAGGCCTGCGCGCCAACCCTGGCGGCGACGCCGCCGTCGAGCGTCGTGTGCGCGCCGAAGTGTCGGCGCTGTGCAAAGAATTCCCGATCTACTAACCCACATCCTGGAGCAGCCATGAGCACCTTGCACGACGAAGCGATCATCATCGATGGCCTGATCATCGCCAAATGGGACAAATCGATCTTCGAGGACATGCGCCGCGGCGGCCTGACGGCGGCCAACTGCACGGTATCGGTGTGGGAGGGCTTCAAGGACACCGTCGACAATATCGCCGACATGAAGAAGCTGATCCGCGAGAACAGCCACATGGTGTCGCTGGTGCGCAGCAGCGAGGACATCCTGGCGGCGAAGAAGGACAACAGGACCGGCATCATCCTCGGCTTCCAGAATGCCCACGCGTTCGAGGACAACCTCGGCTATATCGAGGCGCTGGCCGACATGGGCGTGCGCGTCGTGCAGCTGTGCTACAACACGCAAAACCTGGTCGGCACCGGCTGCTATGAGCGCGACGGCGGCCTGTCCGGCTTCGGGCGCGAAGTGATCGCCGAGATGAACCGGGTCGGCATCATGGTCGACCTGTCGCACGTCGGCGGGGCCACCTCGGAGGAGGCGATCATGGCCTCGTCCAAGCCGGTGTGCTATTCGCACTGCCTGCCGTCCGGCCTGAAGGAACATCCGCGCAACAAGAGCGACGAACAGCTGCGCTTCATCGCCGACCGCGGCGGCTTTATCGGCGTGACCATGTTCCCGCCCTTCCTCAAGCGCGGCATCGAGGCGACCGTCACCGACTACGTGGAGGCGATCGACTACGTCATCAACCTGGTGGGTGAAGACTGCGTCGGCGTCGGCACCGACTTCACCCAGGGCTACGACAAGGGCTTCTTCGACTGGATCACGCACGACAAGGGCCGCCACCGCAAGCTGACCAGCTTCGGCACCATCGTCAACCCGCTCGGCATCCGCACCATTGGCGAATTCCCGAACCTGACCGGCGCGATGGAAAAGGCCGGCTGGAGCGAGGCGCGCATCCGCAAGGTGATGGGCGCCAACTGGGTGCGCACCTTCCGCGAAGTCTGGGGCGCGTGAGGCATACGCCAGCGTCCTTCACCAGCCATTCAACAATCCACCGAGAGGAAATTCCCATGATGCCCAGCCTGCCCATCGACGTCGACGAACAAACCGGCGTGTGGACCACGGACGGCCTGCCCATGCTGTACGTGCCGCGCCACTTCTTCACCAACAACCACGTGGCGATCGAAGAGGCGCTGGGGCGCGAACGCTACGCCCGGCAGCTGTACGACGCGGGTTACAAGTCGGCCTATTTCTGGTGCGCGAAGGAGTCGGTCACCCACGGCCTGTCCGGCCTGGCCGTGTACGAACACTACCTGAAGCGCCTGTCGCAGCGCGGCTGGGGCCTGTTCGCCTTCGAGTCGGCGGACGCCGAGACCGGGCACGCCCGCATCACCCTGCGGCATTCGTCCTTCGTGCTGGCCCAGCCGGAAGCGCATGGCAAGCTGTGCTACATGTTCGCCGGCTGGTTCTCCGGCGCGATGGACTGGGTCGGCAAGGACACCGGCCGCGCCTACGCCACCACCAGCGGCGAAACCCGGTGCGCCGCCGAGGGCCACGACCACTGCGTGTTTACCGTCGAACCGAAATAAGAGGCTTGCATGCGTTACCCGAATCTGTTCGCGCCGATTACGATCAACAAGGTCACGATCCGCAACCGCATCATCAGCACCGCGCATGCCGAGGTGTACGCGGAAAACGGCGTGCCGGGCGAGCGCTATATCCGTTACTACGAAGAGAAGGCCAAGGGCGGGGTGGGCCTGTGCATCTGCGGCGGCTCCAGCCCGGTATCGATCGACAGCCCGCAAGGCTGGTGGAAATCGGTCGACCTGTCGAACGACCGCGTGATCGAACCGCTGGCGCGGCTGGCCGCGACCATGCACAGGCACGGCGCCAGGATCATGATCCAGGCCACCCACATGGGGCGCCGCTCGAACTATCATGGCGAGCA
>CXWL01003262.1_pt1 | contig 32282 bp, 29 predicted proteins | sample 590931 | NCBI WGS metagenome assembly CXWL01 (sample SAMEA3498368, study PRJEB10139) | groundwater metagenome | biome: water well; material: biofilm material | place: Germany | collected 2015-04-27
TGCGCCCGGGTTCATCTTCACCACCAGCCTGTCGCCGGTGCTGGTTGCAGGTGTGCTGGCCAGTGTCAGGCACTTGAAAGCCTCAAGCGTCGAGCGCGAGGCGCAGCAGGCCGCGGCGGCTTTCCTCAAGGCGCGCTTTGCCGAGGCCGGCCTTCCGGTGATGAACTCGACCACCCATATCGTGCCGCTGATGGTCGGCGATCCGGTCAAGGCCAAGAAGATCAGCGACATCCTCCTCGCCGAATACGGCGTCTATGTGCAGCCGATCAACTATCCCACCGTCCCCAGAGGCACCGAACGCCTCAGGTTCACCCCCGGCCCCGCACACACAACCGAAATGATGAGCGAACTCACCCAGGCCCTCACCGAAATCTGGAGCCGGCTCGAAATCCGAAAAGCCGCATAACCCAGCTGATCACCACAAACAGGCCACAAGCTGGCTGTTGTTGCCTGACATCCGTCAATGTCCGTGGCCCTTCGGCAAGTTTGATGGCATAAATGACTGCATATTACGGGTGCCGGATTACAAATATGGCGATTGCAACGCGTTACGGAGTGTCTTCGATTTCCCCCGCCCTCCAAGACTTCACCCCTTTCTCACTTTTTTCGGTTAAGGTGGGTCGATGAGTGCTGAAAAGCTCCCTACACGCCCGCCCCGACCCCGGTCCGCGGTCAGTGCCGGCGTTGGCATGGCCGGGCTGGCGGGGCTGGTCGTGTGGATGGCGATTGCGATCCGTTACGGGATGAGCGAGCCATATGTCGCGCTGATGAATGTGGTGTTCTGCGGGGTGCCGATGGTGCTTTGGTCGGTGCTGGTGGACAAGGTTCACCGCAACCCGACGACGGGCATGGATTGGGATTCTCCGCCATCCAAACTAGCCGACATCAGCGAAATTTCCTTCACCAAGTTGGCTGGACTCTGGGCTACATGGGGTTTGATCGCGGCCATTTATTGCGTTTTCCGCTTCTACTGGCGCGACAACTATCTAATCGCGATGGCGGTGTTCGGTGTCGCCGCCGTCCCGCTGTTCCTGCTTTCCATTCCCTATGTCTTCTGGACGGATCGTCGCCTGAAGGAGCCGCGCGACGGCGCCTGGCATCTCGGCGCCTGGCTGACGGGGCAATCGGGCGTGGCGAGTGAGGCGATCTGGCATTATCTCCGGGCCTGGGCGGTGAAAGGCTTTTTTCTCGCCTTCATGGTTTCGATCGTGCCCGGCGGCTTTCGCAATGTAGTTGAGGCAGATTTTGTGCTGATCCAGAGCGATCCGGTGGCGCTGGCGCAATGGCTAATCACGCTGATGTTCGTCATCGACGTCGCGTTTGCGACGGTCGGCTATCTCCTGACGCTGAAGCCGCTCGATGCGCATATCCGTTCGGCGACGCCCTATGCCGCAGGATGGGTCGCGGCGCTGATCTGTTACCCTCCCTTCATCCTGATGAACGATGGCGGGCCGCTCGATTATCATCCGGGATCGGCGGAATGGGCTTTCTGGTTCCAGGGCCATCCGATCCTGCTGGCGATCACGGGTTTCGCCCTCGTTGCGCTGACCGCCATCTATGCCTGGGCGACAATCGCGTTCGGCCTGCGCTTCTCCAATCTCACAGACCGCGGCATCCTGACGCATGGACCCTATGCATTTACCAAGCACCCCGCCTATCTGTCGAAGAACGCTTTCTGGTGGGTCGCGGGGCTGCCGTTCCTCGTGACCACCGGCAGCCTGGTCGATGCGATCCGCAACACCGCGCTCCTCGCGGCGGTCAGCGGCGTCTATTACTGGCGCGCAAAGACCGAGGAATGGCATTTGTCGGCCGACGCCGACTATCGCGCCTATGCCGGGTGGATGGCACGGCATGGGCTGGTCACACGCCTTTTGACACCAGCCAACTGGCGGCATGGCGGAAGCGCCGAAGCGCCCGCCACGCAACCCGCCGACTAGCTCATGCCGTCTTTTCGAAGGCGACCGTAATGTCGAGCTGGACTTCGTCGGACACGAGCGGGATGCCGTAGTTCACGCCAAACTCGCTACGCTTGAGCGTCGTCTTCGCGACAAAGCCGACAGTTTCCTTAGCGCCCGGGAAGGGGGCCTTGCCAGCCCCTGTAAAGTGGGCGTCGAGCGTCACCGGCCTGGTAACGCCATTGAGTGTCAGGTTGCCAGCGATCTTCGCTTCGGTACCGTTCACAGCCACGCTCGTCGAAACGAAACGGGCGTCCAATGGGGTCGGGCCGAAGAAATCGGGTTTGCCGCCATCCTTGCCCGCACGCAGCAGGTGGGCGGTCAGCCCTGCACTGGCGGTTGTCACCTTCGAGACTGGAATGGTGATGTCGACCTTGGCCGCCCCAGGATTCTTCGGATCCAGCACAAGCGTGCCCGTCACATCGCCGAAAATGCCGAAATAATCGCTGAAACCCAGATGATCGACGCGCCAGCCGACCAGCGTATGGTTGGGATCGGTCTTGTAGCTTCCCGCCGTTACGCGCGCGGGATCCATCGTCCCGGGTTTGAGCGGGCCGCCTTGCGCCAGCAGCGGGACGGCGGCGAGCAGCGGCAGCGCAATGAACAACTTCTTCATGAGGGAACTCCTGAACAAAAAAGGGGCGGCACCAGTGTCGATGCCTCCCGCTTTTGAGTCAACAAACCAATTCTTGGGCGCCTGAACTTCAAGCCTCATTTTCCGCCAGCGCTCCGGCTCAATAACCGCGAAACACAACTTGACTTGACGATCCCCAATAATTGTCTGATCCAACTCCAATGCGTGTGCGGCGATCATTGACTGTTGGCGCCATATTGGCCTCTGCCTTGCTCGTGGGGTGCCAAGAGCGTGCCGATGATGCGGATGAAGGCGCAGGCCGGCATGGGCGCTATATCGGGATTGGCACCTATTCGGTCGGGGAACTTTGGTCGAAAATGGCGCAGCAGCGCAAGCCGCGTGACGGAGCATCGGCAACCATTGCAGACGACGAGCATGTCATCGTGGTGGTGGACAGTCAGACCGGAGAAATTCGAGAATGCGGGGACTATTCGGGTCGTTGCATCAGTATGAATCCGTGGGCGAAGGGCATCGCCCGCGCGCACGTCGCGCCGGTTAAACTCACCAAGCATGCCTCTGACCTCGCCGCTGAAGCGCAGGCGGCAGATACGAACGAGGCTAAGGCCGCACCCCGACCCTAAGACCGATCAGTTCTTCGCCTTGTCCACCAGCTTGTTCTTGGCGATCCACGGCATCATTGCGCGCAGTTCGGCGCCGACCTTTTCGATCGGGTGCGCTGCAGCGGCCTTGCGGCTGGCCTTGAGCTCGGGCTGACCGGCGCGGTTGTCAAGGACGAAGTTCTTGACGAAGCGCCCGGCCTGAATGTCTTCCAGCACGCGCTTCATCTCGGCCTTGGTCTCGCTTGTGATGATCCGCGGGCCGGTCGTGATGTCACCATATTCGGCGGTGTTCGAGATCGAATAGCGCATGTTGGCGATGCCGCCTTCATACATCAGGTCGACGATCAGCTTCACTTCGTGAAGGCATTCGAAATAGGCCATTTCGGGGGCATAGCCGGCCTCGGTCAGCGTTTCGAAGCCCGCCTGGATCAGATGGGTCAGGCCGCCGCAGAGCACGGCCTGTTCGCCGAACAGGTCGGTTTCGCATTCCTCGCGGAAATTGGTTTCGATGATGCCTGACCGGCCGCCGCCGACGCCGGAGGCATATGCTAGGCCCACATCGTGCGCGTTGCCGCTGGCATCCTGATGCACCGCGATCAGGCAGGGCACGCCACCACCGCGCTGATATTCGCTGCGCACGGTATGGCCCGGCCCCTTGGGCGCGATCATGATGACGTCGAGATCGGCGCGTGGTTCGATCAGGCCGAAATGGACGTTGAGGCCGTGCGCGAAGGCCAGGCAGGCGCCCACCTTCATGTTGGCGTGCAGGTCTTCGGCATAGATCGCGGCCTGATGCTCGTCGGGCGCGAGCATCATGATGATGTCCGCCCATTTGGCGGCGTCTGCGTTGGAGAAGACCTTGAACCCGGCCTCTTCGGCCTTTTTCGCGGTCGCCGATCCGGCGCGGAGCGCAACGCCCACCTCCTTGACGCCCGAATCGCGCAGGTTCTGCGCATGGGCATGGCCCTGGCTGCCATAGCCGATAATGGCGATTTTCTTGTTTTCGATCAGCTTCAGGTCCGCATCACGATCGTAATAGACACGCATTCTCTTCTTCCCTTTTTCCAATATCGTCATGCTGAACTAAGGACGGTAGTTCTGTAATATGTTGATATTGCTTATATAATATCGACATGATTTGCCTGTGCAGGAACTGTGTAGAATAAATTAGGGTTCCGTGCAGATTCTCGTAGTTTGAGCATGCCTTAGCATGTGGCAGCGAGGATGGCTTTTGTCCATCCTCGCTGTTTGCGCACGAGGCTCATCGGCTCCGCCCCGGTGCATCGCGCTCCATGCTTTTCTCGTGGGCTTTGACCCGCTTGTCCATTTCTTCGTTCAGCATCACCAATGCCCGTGCATGGCGAAGCCGCTGGGCGTTGGTTGCGTCTTCCGCGATCTCTGCCCGCGCCCTGAGCATCGCTTCGATCTCGGCGGTCTTGAGCGCCTCAAGGTCTTTGAACAGCTTAAACTCCGAAGTCGGGAACGTCATTGTCCACCCCATCGGCCAATGGTCGATCATGGTATCCAGCACGGCGGAGTTAATAACAGCATCGGGCAAGGCATTGGGCGGCTTGCTCGCATAGTAGGTGCGCGTGGCGATCTCCGCGATGGTGGCAAGCGCCTCGTTGACTTGGGCCTGATGGGTGGAGTTTGCAGCCTCCATCGCATCAACCCGCGCAGCAAGCCTCGCCACGCCTTCGGCAATGTCGGTCAGCAACCCCAAAAGTGGATCGTCCTGCGCATCGCTCATCGTCCTGGCCCTCCTCGGTCTAGGTCGCGACCCTTTGTCCGGTCACGATCCCGCTCATCATCCTTACGCACCTGCTTGCCCAGTTCCGCCATGCGCGCGCGGAGACGGTTCGCTGCTGTGTCGGTGCCGCGATCCTGATCCGGTTCCTTGTCCGCAGCTTCGGGCGCTGATGATGGCTCACGCCCCAGTGCCTTGTCGAGACGGCCCCGCAAGGCCGCGATGCGGTCAGGATCGGCGAACAGGCCGCGCGCCTTGGCAACCATATCGCGCGCAACCTCGCCAAACCGGAACTCGCGCCGCTCGGCAAAAGCGCGCACTGGAGCATCGGGGAGCGGATAGTCGCTCGCCATGTCCTTCGACCGTTCACGCGACAAGGTGCGGACAAGTTTGCTCTGATCGGCAAAATCATCGCGGCCATAATGAAGCTGCATCCCGTCTCGGTGGCGGGTAAGGCCAACATAGGCCGAATGCCGGTCCATCCCCGGCGTCGCCAATATATGCGCCTGATCGACCGTCACGCCCTGCGACTTGTGGAAGGTGGCTGCATAGCCGTGGTCTATATGGGCATAGTCTTTTAGGTCGAAGGCCACGCTGCGCCCGTCATCGGTGCGAACGGCCATATGTCCGGGCGTCACCTGCTCAACCATGCCAAGCGTCCCGTTCTTCACCCCCATGCCGCGCTCGTTTCGCAGGAACATCATCCGGTCGCCGCTGGCAAAGTCGCGGCTACCGCGTTCGGTTTTCACGTCCACGTCTGCGCCTAGCTCGCCATGATCGCGCAGCTTGTCACGGGCCGCGTTATTGAGGTCGCGCACCTCGGCATTGGTATGGGTGAGGATAATACGGCTTTTGTTTGGGTCGCTGGTGCGGGCATGATCCCAGCCCTCGACAAGCTCGGCCCGCGCGGCTTCGCGCGTCTCGGCGCTGTGAACCATGCCGTTGTCGCCATAAACATGGATTGCCTCGCCCGTCCGTCCGGTGGCGAGCGCGCGGGTTGCACCCCGCTGCCAATCGTCGCGCTGCCGCCTGATCTCGGTGATTTCGACCGCGCCATGCGCTTCGGCGAGCGAGCGGAACGCTGCCCCCGCTTCGATGGCTTGCAACTGCTCGGGATCGCCGACCAGCACAACCTTCGCGCCCGCATCACGCGCCGCCGACAGCACCCGCTCCATCTGGCGCGTTCCGGTCAGGCCCGCCTCGTCGATCACCAGCACGTCGCGCTCGCTCAATTGCTCGCGGCCCTGCTTCCACTGATATTCAAAGCTTGCGATTGTCCGTGACGTGATACCCGAACCAGCTTCGAGATTTTCAGCCGCGATGCCCGACAGCGACGCGCCGCGCACATTATAGCCATCACGCTCCCAGGCATCGCGCGCGACGCCCAACATCGCCGATTTGCCACTCCCGGCATAACCGACAACAGAGGCCAGGTCGCGTTGGCCGGTGACATGATCGAAGGCATCGCGCTGCTCGCCGGACAGGATCAACCCGCGCTCGGCTGCACCGTCAAGCGCAGCATGGCGGCTTTGACCGGCCACGCCGTGGCGCTCGCTGGTCGCCAGCACTGACGCGGACAGGCCAAGCCGCTCCTCGACCGCAATCATGTCGCGGCTGGTAAATCGCTCCTGATCCTTCCCGTCCTTGCCCAATGCGACAAGCTCCGGGGAACCCCGCACCGATGCCATGACGGAATCGAACTGATCCTTGCCGTCGCTGTGCCGAAACGCGAACTGGGCAAGATCGCGCAGCGTGAATGTCGCTTGGGAATGGGTGATGGCATTGAGCGCAATGGCCGGATCGGCAATGATCTTGTCGCCATTCTCGCGCGCGATCCGCATATGATCGTCGGCGCGCTCGGCATCCTCGCCGTTCATCTCGCGCCGCGATCCTGCCGCACCAATCTTGTGCTGCGGTTCAAGCGGGATGCCCTGCGCTTCGAGTGTCCGGTGATCGACCCGCGCCTCAAGGCCAAGCTCGGCCAGCCGCAAGTTCACATGATCGGCCCAGTTCTCACGCCATTCCTGCAACAGCTCCTTGCTGTTCCAGTCGCGCTCCTTCTGGCCAAAGCCGTCTGGTCCGACTTCGCGCATAGACAGCATCACATGGGCATGGGGTTTGGGGCTGCCATCTGCGGCCTTGTCCCAATGGACATTGAGGTCCACGATCATGCCGCGCGCCACAAACTCGCGGGAGACAAAATCGCGCGCCAGCGCGATGCCATCAGCCTCGTTCATCTCCCGTGGAATCGAAAATTCAACATCGCGCGCAAGCTGCGCGTCCTTGCGAACCTCGCCCGCCTCAACGGCATTCCAAAGGGTTTCGCGGTCGGCCAGTCGCTCCGGCGCACCCTGCGGCAACATGATCTCGGAATGGACCACACCGGCCTTGTTGGTAAAGTCATGGTCGCGGCCAAGCCGGTCGTCGGTCAGCCGTTCGGCGGCGCGGTAGGCAGCCGACGCAACCGCGCTCGAACCATTTGCACGACTGACAACTTTGGCAGAGAAATGGTAGATCGCCATGACACTGCAAAGTCTCTCACTTTCAAGCGACGTTGGCAACAACGTATAAGCGCGCACTCAAAACTGTCTTCGCCATTTTTGGCGTGACTTGCTTCGCTTTTGGAATGGCATGGTTGTCTGCGGCGTGATTCGCGCTTACGCTGCATCCAACGCTACCAGAAATCGGAGGTGCGCCATGCGCAAAGTCCGGGATTATGACGCTGAACTGAACGCGCTTCGCGACAAGGCGAAGGCGATCAAGGCGCGCAAAGTCGAGCAGCTTGGCGCGCTCGTGGTCGCAACGGGTGCCGACGCGCTCGATCTCGAAGTCATCGCCGGGATGCTCCGGCATGGTGTCATGGAAGCCCAGGTCGATTCCGTAAAGGAGAGCTGGCGCGCCGATGGTGCCATGTTTCTCAAGTCACGTGGGCGCAAAGGTAATGGGCCTGCTGGTGGCGACGGAACAGGCGCTGGCTAGAAACACGGCGGCGCGGCGGCGGGCTGAATCAGGCCAGCGCCGCACCGACACAAGGGAGTGGGTGGTGGAACGACGCGAGCGGACAAGGCACCTGATTGAGCTGGGCGGACTCGTCCAGAAATCCGGCTTGGTCGAACTCGCGGGTGATGATCGCGCCACCCTTTACGGCGCGATGCTCGAACTCGCGGGTCGCGCCGGGGATGATGACGGCGCGAACGCGATGGCACTGTGGAAGCGGCGGGGCAAGCGGGCGTTCGATGCCGAAGCTGCGGAAGTCGCAGTTTCGGAACATGCCACGGCCAAGGAGGATTGATCGGTGAAAGGTCGGCTCCTCGGATGCGCGTTGATGCTCTTCGCCGGGGTGCTGGTTATCGCGTGGTGGCTCCCCAAGACACACACCGCATTCTGGCTCATCCTGATCGGTGGCCTCGCGGCGTGGATCGGGGGCATCTATCTCAAGGTGCGGTTCAAACGCCCTGACGCTACGCTTGGCTCCGCCCAGTTCGGATCGCGAACCGATGTGAACGCGCTGGCGAAGAACAAGGGCGATCTGCTGATCGGGCGCGATACCTTTGGCCGGTTGCTCCGCTATGACGGCCCTGCCCATCTCATCACGATTGCCCCGACGCGCTCGGGTAAGGGTGTCGGCACGATCATTCCAAATCTGCTGACCGCCAACCGTTCGGTCGTTTGTATCGACCCCAAGGGTGAAAATGCCCGTGTGACACTGCGCCAGCGCGAAGCGTTCGGGCCGGTTCATTGCCTTGATCCGTTCGCTATCTCGGGGACACCAACGGCCCGTTACAATCCGCTCGACCGGCTTGATGCCGGCAGCCTCGATCTCGCCGAAGATGCGATGACGCTCGCCGATGCGCTGGTGTTCGACGAACATGAAACCGAGGCGCATTGGAACGAGGAAGCCAAGGCGCTGATCTCGGGGATCATCCTTTACGTTGTCTGCCATGATGATCCCGCACACCGAACCCTGACCAGCGTTCGGGATTATCTCACCCTAGCGCCCGATGATTTCGCGGCGCTGCTCACGGTCATGCAGGCGAGCGACGGCGCGGGCGGATTGATTGCGCGGGCTGCCAACCGCTACTTGAGCAAATCGCACCGCGAAGCGGCGGGAGTGCTGTCGGGAGCGCAACGCCACACCCATTTTCTCGACAGCCCGCGCATCGCGCAAGTGGTGAGCGGTTCCGATTTTGCCTTTGCCGATCTTAAGGACAGCGTGGCGACGGTGTTCCTGATCTTGCCGCCTGACCGGCTCGATACCTATTCGCGCTGGCTGCGCCTGCTGGTAGCCCAAGCCATCAACGAGATGGCGCGGTCGTCCGCCAAGCCGCTGCGCCCGGTGCTGTTCCTGCTCGATGAGTTTGCCGCCCTCGGACGGCTGCAACCCGTCGAACGCGCAATGGGCCTGATGGCCGGTTACGGCCTGCAACTCTGGCCGATCTTGCAGGACATTCACCAGTTGCGCAGCCTCTATGGAAAGAACTCCGGGACGTTCCTGTCCAACGCCGGTGTCCTTCAAGCCTTCGGAGTCAATGACTATGACACTGCCGATATGCTGTCGAAGACGATGGGGCGCGAAACCATCACATACGAAACGGGCGGGCAGAGCGAGAAGGATGTCATGGTCAAAGACCCCGAACGATCCTTGAGCAAAACCCAGCACCTCGCCGCGCGCAATCTCATGGACCCGAACGAAATCATGAAACTTGCGCCCGATACGCTGCTGCTGATGCGCGTCGGCGAAAGCCCGCTGATCGTGAAGAAATTGCGCTACTACACCGACAAGGAGTTTGCGGGGCTATTTGACGAAGCCTGATCGCGGGGCGGCGAAGCCGCCCCGCTGGGCGTTTATTCGCCCATATCGCCATCGACAGTCTTGGCCTTGGCTTTGGCGAGGATCGCGAAGCCGTCCGCGATCAGGTCAACCGAGTAGTGGGTGTGCCCGTCAACCTTGTATTTTGACTGGCCGATGCGTCCGGTAATGCGGACAAGATCGCCGATGGTGGCGTTGGCGAGTCGGTCGCGCAATTTGGCGAACAGGGTGATGCGATGCCACTGCGGATCGGATTTCCATGTCTCGCCTTCGCGGCGGTTGTAATTGGTGGCAACCGAGATGTGGGTGACTTTCTTGGCGGCGTCGATCCTGCCGAGCCGTCCGATGATATGAAATTCGACGATGTTCTGCACGGTCTGTCTCCTGATCGTGTCAGGCGAAATGTCCTGACGGACATGACAGGGCCGCGCGCCGCCTGCGCGCCAGCCAAAAAACGGAGGCTCCATTCATGGAAACCGTAGGCGCAACGCGCCGGTTTTTTGCTTGCGGGTATCAAGGCGGTGCAAGCGGCCAATTTCCGTCAATCAAGGACAGAAGCTGATATGCGGTCGGGGAGATGATGCAGATAGTTGAACTGGTTTTCGGTGACTGAGAGGTCGATGCTGTCAGACGCGGCTATACCAGGTCGCTTTGCCACTGCCGTGCTGGACAAGGTGGCTGGCCGATACCAGCATCTGCAAATGCTTTTTCACCGTGTTGCGGTTTGCGCCTGTCACATCGACAACCTGGCCGTTGGTGATCCGCCCATGCGCTTTCGCCAGTTCGAGAATCTGCACGGCAAGTTTCGGCAACCGCTCGACCATCAACCGTTCGCGCGTGATCTTCGCTTCAAGGCGGGTCTTTTGCTGCCGGAGCGACTGGAGGAAATAGACGATCCACGGCTCCCAAGCCGGGGCGTCACTACGGATCGTCCCCTGCGTCCGGCGAAGCCCCAGATAATAGCCTTCCTTGCTCGCCTCGATCACGCTTTCGAGCGACGAATACGGCACATAGGCATAACCGCTACGCAGCAAGAGCAAGGTGGTCAGCACCCGCGACAACCGGCCATTGCCATCCTGAAAGGGATGGATTTCGAGAAAGACAACGATGAAGATCGCGGTGACGAGCAGCGGGTGAAGCTGCTTCTGATCCAGCGTCTCATTCACCCATTCGACCAGCTCGATCATCAATCGCGGCGTGTCGAAGGGCGTCGCCGTCTCGAACACGACGCCGATTTCCTTGCCCTCGGCGTCGAAGGCGCTGACGTGGTTGGTGTTGGTTTTGTAGCTGCCGCGATGCCGCGCATCCTTGCTGCTGTGAACCAGCAAGTCACGGTGCAGTTGCTTGATGTGATTCTCGGTCGGCGCAATCGCATCGAACGATGCGAAGACGGTTTCCATCACTTCGGCGTATCCCGCGACTTCCTGTTCGTCACGGGTGTCGAAGTGGCGGATTTCGATATTGGAAAGTAGCCGCTCAACGTCGCTGTCTGACAGTTTGCTCCCCTCGATCCGCGTCGAAGAGCCGATGCTTTCAATCGTCGCCACGCGCCGCAGCGCCGATAGGCGATCAGGCGCAAGCGTCCCCAAGGCGCGCCATGCGCCTTTGAACTCGTCGATCTCCGCGATCAGCGAAAGCATTTGCGGCGTGATTACAAGCGAGGAGGAGTTGATAGGCATATCCATATCCATATTAATATCCATAAATATCCATAAAGGCAACCATATCCGCAAATCGACCCATAAATATCCATAGCCTTTCGCTCATCGGCGCGGCAGCCATAAGCTGCCGCGCCAGTGGAGGCCGGATGCCAACGCAATCGGCCTTGGCCCGTCCCAAGGGACGGGCCGCGAAAATAGCGGGGCAGGCCATCTCCCGCCCCGCAGCGGCTACGCCGCTTCCTGCTCCTCAAACTCGGCAGCTTCGTCGTCCTCGCCGTCCTCGTCGTCAAACGGGGGACGCTCCTGCGCCACCTCTGTGGACGGCTCCGCGATCACAAGCGCGGGCGGCAACCATCCACGCCCTGCCATCCGCTCGGCGGCGGCAGCGGCAAGGTCGCCTTTCTTCATCTTGGCGCAATTGTCGGCAGCGGCCTTCCCCAGCGCCTCGGTCATGATCTTGGCAATCACAGGCTTTTTGAGCCGGTTGTAAAAGGCGACCGGCGCTTGCCATTTGCTGCCCATATCGACGCCGCTAGCAAAGGCGATCTGGTCGAACCTTTGGTGGCGACAATCACGGCGCGAACCGGACGTCTCGCCGCCGTTGATCTGGCGGGCGACAAGCAATGCCAGCAAGCGGCCTTTGGCGTCCGCGTCCATCGCCTGAATGGCTGCGAACCGATTGACCTCGGGCAGTGCGGCGAAGTCGCCGCCGCCGATCTCATCGACCGGCACAATATCGGCCAAGGTCATCATGTCGTCGGGGACGGCGGCATTGAAGCCTTCAAGCCGCAGCGACAGCGGCGAGTAGTAGGACGGTTCGCTGTGGATGCCCTGCCCGACAAGGCAATCGAGCAAGATGTCGAGCGCCAGCGCCGGATTGGTGGCAACCGCTTCCTGCACGGCCAGCGTCTTGATCTTCGATAATGTCTCGATCATCGCCCCCGAATAATCGGGCTTGATGGCGGGCGCATCGCCACTGCCGCCCTTGGCAATCCGCTTGGTGCGGATTGCCTTGGCCTCGATCTCGCCGCCATTGCCGACGAACAGCACGATTGCGCTTTCCGCCTTCTGCGCGTCGGTGAACACGCACAGGCGGTTTTCAAGGATGCGGGCTTCGCGCTCCAGCCCGTTGAACACCCTGTCGCCCCACTGATTGCCCTTGCCAAGTTCAGCAAGCCGCGCGTCGGCTGCCTCCTGAATGCGGGCGCGCTCGGCCTGTTCGGCTTCGGTCGGCTCACGCTTCCCCTCGGCGTGGACAGTGACAAGGTTGTAATAGTCGTCGGGTCGTTCGAGCGATGCCCGAACATCGCTCCACCCTTCCGCACGATAGCCCGCTTCGATCTCTGCCATCTTGGCGGTCGCCAACGTCTCAACCAGTTCGGGGTCGTCGGCATAACCGTCGCCCCCTTCCGCGAACAGGTCGGCGGTGATCGTCCCGCCCGCTGCGGCAAAGGCATCATGCCCGACGAACAGGAACAAGGCATGGCTCGTGCCGATCTTCTCCTCGGTCAGCATCCGGCGGATTTGATGGGCGCTGTTGCCGAACCGCTTTATCGCTTCAAGCTGGCGGTCGTGGTCATCGGTCAGGGTCAATGCTTGTGCCGCCTCCATGCCGATCTGATCGCGCGCCAGACAGACAAGCGCATCGGGGTGCAATGCCGACAGTCGCAACACCTTCTTGACGTAGGACAGCGCCACGCCAAACCGCGCGGCAATGTCCTCGGGCGACTTTCCCTCGGCGCGGAGGTCGCCATAAGCGATCACCGCATCGGCAACGTGCATGTCCTCGCGCTGGACGTTCTCGGCCAAGGATAGTTCCAACGCCTCGGCCTTGTCGCGCACGTCCACGCTGACCGGATGGCTGGCAGGAATCGCCCTGGCCTTCTCAAGCTGCTTGAAGGCGCGGTAGCGTCGGCCTCCGGCGGCAACCTCGAAACGATTGCCTTCGGCGTAAACGACAAGGTTCTGCAACTGACCATGTGCCAGCATATCGGCGGCAAGCTGGTCGATGGCCTTGGGCTTCACGCGCCGCACGTTGAGCGGCGACAAACGAAGCTGCGAAAGTTTGACGGTCTGTAGGGTCATCGGAAACACTCCTGAAAATGGTTGGAAACGGGGCAAGTCAGAACATCTCAAGCTGGTCGCGCATCGGGATCCAGAACCCGATGTCGAGCGGGCGCTGTTCACGGCGGGGCTGCATCGGTTGCGCGGCAAGCCAGCCAAGCCGTTCGCCCATGCTGACGGGCGCGATACCCGCAATCATGATCTGATCGGGGTCGGGCGGCGTGACGCTGGCAAGGTCTTTGCGTTTCATGGGGCTGCCTCCGCTCAATATTCATCGGACAGCATGATGGTCAGGACGCGCCGCGTGATCGCTGGGTTCGCCGCGTCGTCGCTGGCGAACTGCATCTGGCGGTCGTAATAATCGAGTTTCCAGAACACCCGTTCGCGCTCATCCTCGCGCAATCGCAGGCGCTCGGTCGTCCAGACACCATCCGCAAGTTGGTAGATCGTCCCGAAATCCCGTTCGCCGTGCGGGTCGTTGTCCTCGTCGAAGGCGTCGAATGTCTCGATCAACTCGCGGACGCATGATTGATCGGCATCGGGCAGCGACCGAAAGCCGACCGTTGCAACGGCGGTGCAAGCAACGCCCATCGCGCGCCGTGCCAAATCGTTCAGACGGGCGATACGCTCGCGCTGGCTGGCGAGGGTCGCGCTCATTGCACAAGCCCCCGTGTGTAGTTGGCCCGTGCTTGATTGGCGCTCCGCGCTCCGCGCCCTTCGCAAATCAGGATAAGCACCCCGAAATCTTCGCGCTCGCCAAGCCGGTCGGCGATCTTGCGAACGCACTCCAGCGGCAAGCCGTTCTCGTTGGCGACACCGCGCAAATAATCGTCGCGGCACTCCGCGCCACAAGCACGGTAGTTCAAGAGCAAATCGGTCATCTGAAACCTTCCTTCCTCGGCAGGATGCCGCACTGGCTGCGACATGCGGCTCTGCCTTCCGGCGAGGATGGGAGGGGGAGGGAAAGCTGAATCGTTGCCCTGGAGCGGGCCAGCGGGCTAAGCCCGCCACACGGGGGCGACTATTCCGCTTTGGGAAACGAGAGGGCAAAGCCCTTGGCGTTCCCGCTGAAAAAGAAAACGGAGGCGATCAGCCTCCCTCAGCCGCAGCGCGGCATACAAACGGCACCCTCGCATGGCGTGACGCCGCCAGATGCCCTGCTGGCGAGCGCCGAGCGGACACAGGTGTTGCGCGACCAGCGCAGCTCCGCCATGTCCGCGACAGCGTGAGACCGGCGGGCGTCCGGCAAGGAGAGAAGCGAGAGTGCCAGCGGGTCAGTTCAAAAACGCCGCGCCCTCAGGAACGCAGCGGGAAAGAGTGCGACTTTGGAAAATCCGGCTCAATTTCGGAACGCTCCCGATCGTCACCCGAAGGGCCAAGACTACAGGCTCGGTGCGCGCAGCGCGTAGAGCGGGCCGCCCGAAGGGCAGCGCCCACCGCCTATGCGTCTGGAACTTGGGGGCCGTAAATCAGCTCGTCCAAGCGAGAAGCCGCCTTGCGCAAATAGCTAATGAGACTGCGATCTTCAGTCCAAAAATCGAGCGCCTGAATTACCAAGCCGTTTGCATAATCGAAAATGGTGGAATCAGCCTCTTTGAGACCCGTCATTGCGTCCATCACCGCTTTGCCAGCACAATGGTAGTGATTTCGCCAACCCCCTGTTCACGGATCTGATTGAGAATATTCAGGTCGCCGCAAGAGCTGACCCAATCCGCAGCCTCAGTTCCCGAAACATGCTAACTCCGCTGAAATGCACATTCGCGATTCTAGCCAAGACGTCTCCATGGCTGCGTAACTTAAACCAAATGGCCTCCGGCAGTCCCAGAGCGGTTCATTACCCACTTGCCAAATCGTCGTTCATAGATCATCTCGGCTTTGTTATGGTCAAGAATTTTTCACTTCTTATGGTGTTTCTTGCCAGTTGTTCCAACAGTCAAACCGAACGCGAAGCCGCTGTTCCTCATGAAGTTCGGACGATGTTGGTGGGTGAGATGGCAGGAGCCGATTTGGTGACCGGCGTAGGTACCATTCACTACAGGCGAGAAACTCCACTCGCCTTCACATCCGATGGGAAGATCGCAAAAATATTGGTCGAAGAAGGCGATTCGTTCAGAAAAGGGCAGATATTAGCGGCGCTGGATCTGACCACGACCAATGCAACACTTGCTGTCACCCGCGCGTCCCTTGCGCAAACGCGATCTGACTTTGAGAGGGCAAAAACGCTCTTTGCGCAGGGATGGATCACCAAAGCGCATTTAGAGAAGGCCCAGTATGAGTTTGCGGTGGCCGGTGAGAACGTCAACGCGCAGCGTTTCCAAACAGCCAACGCGCAGATCTTGGCATCGCGCAATGGTGTCGTATTGGATCGCAAGGCAGATCCGTCTCAGACAGTATCAGCAGGTCAAACGGTTCTATTGATTGGCGAAATCGACAGCGGTCTGGTGTTGCGAGTCGCGCTTGCAGACCGCGACGTAAGCCGGATGAAATTGGGAAGTACCGCAGAGGTCACCTTCGCTACGCTAGGCGGCCGCAAGTTGAGTGCAAAATTGATTGAGATCGGTGGCCAATCAGATCCTGCGACAGGAAAATTTGACTGTCTGTTTCTGCTCCCAATGGATCCAGCGTTGCGCGCTGGGCAATTTGGCAGGGTGTCATTCCTGCTGACAAGCGATGTGACGGCTGGTTTTACGATCCCGGCATCATCCCTTAGTGACGTACGCGCAGACGAAGGCTTCGTTTTCGTTGTCAATGGAGCCCACCAAGCTGCATTGCGAAAGGTAAGCATCCAGGAAATTCGCCCCGATGGAGTATTAGTTCGCGCTGGCTTAGCTTCCGGTGAGCGATTGATTATATCAGGGGTCGACTGGGTCCAGAGCGGTGAGAATGTTAAGGTATCGGCCGCGGATCGATGAACACTCCGATCTTCGCGATCAAACATTGGCGCCTGACGGTCGTAGTATTGGCACTCATCTTTGGTCTGGGTTGGCAAGCCCTCCGATCAATGCCCAGGTCGGTCGATCCCCATGTGGACTTTCCGTTTTCGACGGTCACGGTGATCTTGCCTGGAGCCAGCGCGGGCGAGATGGAAGAAAGCGTCGCAAAACCCATTGAGGATGTTTTGCAGGGGTTGGAAAACGTACGTGAAGTCCGCTCAAACAGTTCGGATGGGCTAGCAGTCATTTCAGCCGAATATGATTACGGCACAAATCCTGAGCAATCGCTCGATAAGGCCATAACGCAAGTTAACGGAATTCGTTCATCGTTGCCGAGTGGAATTGCCAAGATCGAATTTACCCGGCCACGACCAACCGAAGCAGCAGTAATCCAGTTGGCGATGGTGAGCGATGGAGCATCATGGCGTCGCCTCGAAAAGTATACCCGGGACCTTACCGAGCGGATCGGCGTCATCGGCGGAGTTCGAAACACCTTGGTAACAGGTCTGCGCAAGCCTGAGGTCCAGGTCGTCTTGGACAGCGGAAAGCTCGCCGAACTCAAATTGCCTGCCTCGTCTGTTACTACTGCGATTGCAAACGCTGGCGCCGACGTCGCCATAGGGGCAGTGCACCTGGATGACCGCCGCCTCAACCTCGTCACCGGAGGTGCGTTTCGCGATCTTCAAAGAATACGCGACATTCCACTGCGATCCGATCTTACCGGTAATGTGCTGAGCGTCGGAGACGTCGCTCAAGTGGACTGGGGTGTACCCGAGCAGACGACTGTCACGCGCTATAACGGGAGGCGAGCGGTGTTCGTGGCTGTGCGGCAAAAAGACACCGCCAGCGCTATTCCACTCCGCGATGCAGTGGTCGATGAAGTGCGATTGTTTCGTCAGACACTTCCTCCGGATATCAAGCTGGAAGTCGGGTTCGATCAAAGCCAGGAGATCCGACAACGTCTTAATGAGCTTGGGCGTGAGTTTATGGCTGCACTTGCATTGGTCCTGCTCACGCTTTCCCCCTTGGGCAAGCGGCCCGCGATCGTCGTGATGGTCTCCATTCCTGCTTCAATGGCAATTGGCGTATGGATCCTCTCCGCACTGGATTTTGGGCTCGATCAAATCAGCATTGCCGGTTTCGTCATCGCCTTGGGGCTTGTGGTCGATGATTCAATCGTTGTGGTCGAAAATGTTGCTCGACATTTGCGATCAGGTGTTGAGCCTGAACAGGCTGCCGTGGCTGCAACAAACGAGATTAGCGCGGCTGTCCTAGGCTCAACCGGGGTCCTTATCTTTGCATTCCTGCCACTGGCCTTTCTGCCCGACGCGGCTGGAGATTTTGTGCGGGGTTTGCCAATTGCGGTCATCGCTACCGTTGCAGGTTCATTGATCATCTCGCTGACTGCAATCCCTGTTCTTGCTAGCCGACTGCTAAGGCGAGGTGAGCACGCCGCATCGAGTTTGGCTTTGAATTGGATCAATGGCGGAATCGAGCGGTTCTACGAACCCTTGCTGCGCAAGGCGCTGGATCGACCCGGCAGGGCAATCGTGCTGGCCGTGGCGCTTTGCCTTGCCGCAATGTCAGCTATCCCCCTGGTCGGCTTTAGCCTTTTCCCGGCCGCTGATGTTCCCCAACTTCTGGCGCAAGTTGAACTGCCAGCAGGTAGCGGTGTGGCAGCTTCGGACCGGGCAGTGCGGCAAGTATCGCAGATAATTTCGCGCGAGCACGATGTCGTCGCGCGCATGGAGAGCGCCGGGAGGGGAAATCCGCAGGTTTTCTACAATCGCCTGCCACGCGATGAACAGGCCAATTACGGCGAAGTGTTTTTCACCCTGAAGAACTGGGACCCAGTCGACGGGCCAGCGCTGATTGAGCGATTGCGGACGCGTTTTGATCGGTATCCGGATGCGCGCGTAACCATCGTTCAGTTTGAGAATGGCACGCCAATCGAAGCGCCGATAGTCATTCGGATCGAAGGACCGGAACTTGTCACGTTGAAGGCGCTTTCCGCCCGCATAGCTGCCATCATGAAGGAAACTGAGGGGCTGCGGGACGTGAGGGATCCGATGGCGGCTGATCGTCTCGATCTCGTTCTGAACATAGATGAGGCAAAGGCCGCTGCACTCGGGATTGCAGCCGGCGAAGTGAAGCGGGCAGTGCGGCTTGCCATAAGCGGCGAACGCGTCGCCAACTTTCGCGATGCCGATGGTATAAGCTACCCAGTTACAGTGCGGCTTCCGATCGAAGATCGGCAAGATTTCTCGGCATTGAGCGCGATCGATCTCTCGAGTCAAAGTGGTAGAAGCATTCCGCTAAGCGACCTTGCCGATCCAAAGCTGACCAGCCAACCCAGTCAAATCACCCGAATGCGGTTGAGCCGATTCGTAGCGGTCTCGGCACAGACTAAACCGGGTGTACTCGCGTCGGAAGCGAACGCGCTGGTCCTGTCGCGTCTGACGACAATCAAGCTACCGCCGGGGTACCGGCTGCGCGTTGGCGGACAGGCCGAAGACGCTGCCCGAAGCACAGCGGGGATCGGCGGCATTGCGCTGATTACTTTCGTTGGTATTTTAGGAATTCTCATTCTTGAATTTAGAAGATTCAAGAACGTTCTTATCGTGCTTGGCGTAATCCCGCTCGGTTTGGTGGGGGGTATCTTCGCCTTACTATGTACGGGCAATTCTCTTTCTTTTTTTGCGGCAATCGGTTTTGTGGCGCTCATCGGAATCGAAATCAAAAATGCCATTTTACTGGTTGATTTTACCAGTCGTTTGCAAAATCAGGGAGTGCCCTTACGCGAAGCAATTGAAGAGGCAGGGCGGGTGAGATTTCTGCCCGTCTTACTCACATCAGTTACTGCTATAGCAGCCCTGTTGCCACTAGCCGTGTCAGGACAGGCGCTCTACTCACCGCTCGCATGGGTGATTATTGGTGGACTTATTTCATCGACGATCATGTCACGCATAATCATACCGGCGCTGCATTTCTTCATTTCAAGGCATTGACTCCGATATACAAATCGACGATCAATAGTTTGAATATTGATAAGGACGCGTGGAGAGTAACTCGCAGATCTGCAAAGTCTTTTTTTGCTGTCGCGACCGGTTGCATTTTGATAGTTTGCTGGATAAGTTGCACAGAGATTCATCCATATTGAGCTACGGAATGCCACATCTATCAATGGAGATTCCCTTGAATAAGTCGGCTGCAAACGCATTGGTAATCGGGGGAACAGGATTCATCGGCAAGCCAATCTGCGATTTCCTTTCATTGTCAGGATTCTCGGTTGCAACATTTGATTTGAGTTACCAAGCTCCAGATAGCCCGTACCCGCACTTCAGAGGGTCAATAACTGACCCAGTGGCGCTTGATGCAGCTATTCGTGGGCAGGATCATGTTTTCCATCTCGCTGGAATGCTGGGAACCACCGAGTTAATTGATCAAAGTCTGCAAGCCGTTGATGTTAACATTGCTGGGACTGTGCATGTTCTTGATGCTTGCGTCAGAAACCGGGTCACGAGCATTTTTTACCCGACCAAGCCTAATACATGGCTGAATACCTACTCGATCACCAAGCGTGCTGGTGAGGAATTTTGTGAGATGTACGCAAGGGAATTTGGGCTCAAAGTTCGGGTCTTACGGTGGTTGAATGCATATGGCCCAGGCCAAAAAGTGTACCCGATCAGGAAGGCCGTTCCGGTCATGATCCTGCAAGCGCTTTTGGGCGACGATTTGATAGTCTGGGGTACTGGGGAGCAGCCGGTTGACTTGATTCACACCAACGATCTCGCCGAAATAACTGTCAAGTATACATTGTCGTCAGATGTGGACGCAAAGACCCGCGATACTGGCCTGTCTCATCGGATGACTGTGAATGAGATGGCTGCCTTGATTTGCCGCCTTGCTGACTCAAGCAGCAAGATTCGCCACCTGCCGATGCGGAAGGGTGAATATCAGGACATTCCTGTTGAGCTTCTGCCAGGCCCGTCAGCTAGCGATCTTTTGGGGATTGCGCGGAACGCAATTCCTCTTGACCAAGGCTTCATGGAAACAATCGACTATTACAGGACGTTGGGGACGGAGAAGTCGAGAAATTCCCTCGATTTCTATGCCGCCATCGCGTAGATCGTTCCAAGTTGTGTCTACGGTTGCAATCCTGCTTGGGTCACCAAATTCAAGGGAAGGAGTGCTGTCCGACATTGCCAGGAGCAGGGTTGAGGCTGCGCGATTGCTCTCGACGCTGGTTGACTCGGTCAGGCTAATGGTAACCGGCGGGTTTGGGGCGCATTTCAACACGTCGGAGTGGCCCCATCGCGAGTTGGTGCATGGTGCCTTGGCATCGCTGAACGTCGAATTTGACCCGCTGCTGCCTGGTTCTCTGGAGAGCGGCAACACGATTGAGGACATGTTCCTGATCGGCGAGCTGCTGGAGCGGGAGCGGATAGATTCGTGTTTTATCATCACCTCAACATTTCATGTGAGCCGCTGTCAGGTGATTTTTGACTGCATTTGCAGCGAGCGGACAGCCGTCTTTGTCGCGGCACGCGATCCGGATGATTTGTCGGAAGACTTGCTCAGGCACGAACGGGCTTCGCTGGAGGGGATCAAGGCTGCAGGTGGTATCCAGTGGAAGGACATCTGGTATCCGCAGCGATTGGCTAAGAGGCGTTTGGTGGATTTCAAAACGCTGCAATCCAGACGCCACAAGTCAGGTCCTGACCCTAGTACCTCGACGTCACCGCACTCATGAGTGAGCTAGCCTGCGCCGCGCCAATGAAAGTAGGGTCATAAGTAAGTGAGAAGGCTGTTCCGCTATCGTCGAGCGAGACGTGCAGGTGGACGGGAATTCGATCCTCTACATTTATCAAGAAATAGGGGACGATCGAAACCAACCGATTGGAATCTGCTGGACGAACGATATTTCGAACGTCACGCACTTGCAGGGAGGCATTCAAGGCCGGAAAACGTCCGCGCCTCTTTGCAAATTCCGATATTATGTCATCCAGTCCCACATCCATATTTTGGTAACTGCGCAGAGACTGTCGGGCAATCGACTTTGGAAAATCAGAATATTCCATCGTTCCGTAAGCAGGTATTCTCCAAATCACATGCCGATAAAAGCATCCAACAACATCCATTTCATCACTGGATACCCTGTTGTTGGAGGTCGTAAATATGTAATTGTTTCTGCACGAATCAACGGAGCCTAGACCATGTTCGAAAGCGAGCAAATGCTGGCTTTGCGACATTCTGTTCAAGAATTCCGAATTCTGGCCTTTCTGATCCGACAGATTTATAAACTCCTCGATCATTGCGCATTTTACGGGACTTCTCTCGATCAGCGAAAAATCACACACTTTTTCGTCATCTGAGAGATAGTCTAGCCAATAATCCAGCTGCTTGCCGCTCCGAGCGAGATAGTCAGCCGTCTTCTTCCGGGCGTATTCGAAATACCTGAAATCAACCTGACTCGGGGGTGCGCCGTCCAGTGCCTGTTCGATCGTGGTCAAGAGCATCGGCAACGATGGTGCATCCAATGCTGCGTGATGGAAGCAGAATATCACGGACGTCCCGCCGCTCTCGTGTGGAAGAAGGGTCACGCGCGATGGCAGCTCTTGGTCGAGTTTAAATATATGGCGCTTTTCGATCGCGATCACGCTCGCCACACACGCCGCTTCATCCTCGGAAACGCAGCGCTCAAAATACCATTTGAAGAAGCCGGGGTTGGCGTGTTCAATATCTGTCGGCGGCCCGGAACGATCAAATTCTTCAACGGCTACATGAACTTCGCTGCCCCCCACAAAGCGCTGCCAAACTTGCCCCTCCCAGCTTTCAAATGCTGCACAGAGCGAGGCATGCCCGTTGAGAGCCGCCCGCAATTGCCGTTCCAACCTGCCGCAATCATTCGTCTCTGGGACAAAAATTGCGAATGCTATGTTTATGTCTGGCGCTGGATCGCCGCCAGCTGTTAAACCGAGATGGTAGCGTTGTGCGGGTGACAGCGGGTACAGCTCTTGCTTCATGTGGCTTATCCGATTGGCTCTGACATATGCTATACGACGCCCTCAGGAAGAGAGCTTGGAAGGCCCATCGACCTGGCAATCATGGCGAGCATCACCTCGTCGGCACCGCCCCCAATCGATGTTAGTCTTGCGTCCCGGTAAAATCGCGAAATTTCCAGCCCCTCGGTAAAACCCATTCCGCCGTAGTACTGGAGGCAACAGTCCGCCACGATCCGCTGCAACCGTCCGGATTTCAACTTGCTCATGCAAACGAGTGGCGTCACTTCTTCGCCGTTGATATACATTTCGACCGCGCGATAAGTTAGCGATCGCAATGCTTGAACTTCAGTAAGGAGCTCGGCGAGTTTGAATTGTATGGACTGATTCTGGATGAGCGTGCGACCATAGACGGATCTCTGCGAAGCGTATTGAACAGTGTCATGGATGATACGCTCCATCATGATTAAGGCGCTTCCCGAGGCCCAGATTCGTTCCTCGAGAAAACCATGCATCTGGTAAAGCAGTCCACGATTTTCAGTGCCAATTCTGAAGCGATCAGGGACCCGCACCTCGTCGAAAAATATCTGGGCGGTATCCGATGCCTTCATGCCAAGCTTGTCCAACCGCCGCGCGACCGTCACGCCGGAGGTCTTCAGCGGGACGCAGATCAGGCTCTTGTTAAGCGTGGATTGCCCTTCGCCCGTATTGCAAAGCAGGCAGATCCAATCGGCCTGTGTGCCATTGGTTGTCCACATCTTACCGCCATTTATCACATAGTCGCTGCCATCCCTACGCGCGCTGGTCGTTATGTTGGCGAAGTCCGAGCCCGCTCCAACTTCGGAAACGCCCAGGCACGCGACCAATTCCCCCTTGATCGACGGTGCAAGAAATTGCTCGCATATTTCGTCGGATCCAAACCTCGCAAGCGCGGACGTCGCAAGATCGCATTGAACACCGACAGCGAGATTGATGGAGGCGCATTGCGAATGCCCCATGGCCTCACAGAAGGCGAGCTGAAAGCTATGATCAAGCCCCAAACCTCCGTACTTCACTGGCCGATTAATTCCGAGCAGTCCCAGTTCGGCCAACCTGGCAAACAAGTCATGCGCGGGAAAGGTTCCCTCCTTCTCCCATTCATCAACGAACGGATTTACATGATCGTGACAAAATGCCGTAACCGTCGACATGAGCTGGTGATGTTCGTCCTGGTACAACATGTCACTCTCTATCTCGGTCATTCGATCAAAACTGCTTGCCCATGTTCTGTGATATAGCAGATACGTTGCCTTGCACATATGATGATTTTGCGATAAGAACCTAAATAGCAAGTAAAAATAGAATGACGCGCCGCTGACCGGATGCGATGAAATATCCTATGGAGCCGTTATGGTGGATCTTGATTCTATTCTGCGAGATGCGGTGAATCGGATTACCGTGAATCAGTACGCGAGCCTCCCGCTCGATCTCTCGCTGAGCGAGGTGGGTCTCGATTCTCTCGGCCTGAGTCAAATCGTCCTGAGCATAGAGGAGGGAACCGGCTGGCAGCTGGATGACCAAATGCTTGATGATTTGCTAAATGAGAAAACTATTGGGGGTGTCCGTGATCTGTTGTTGGGTCACTATGGACGGACGTGACCATGAATAGTGACACTCTGGTCGATTTGTATCGCAAATACGCCCAGCAAGACTCTGAGCAATTTTTTGTCCGTGGCGAGAAAGGCGGTTCGACAGTCGATCTTTCGTTTCTAGAATTTTCAGAGCTGGTTAGCCATTTTATCGGCGGATTGGGTGATGCCGGAATCAAGCGAGGCGTGCGGGTTGCGCTGATCTTGAATACGTCGATTGACTATGTAGCGCTAATTTGGGCAATTGTATTGCGCGGCTGCACTGTAATTCCACTGCCGCCACCAGCACATGATGCAAGTAGTGAAGAATTCGATTCGCATCTTGGCACAATTCTGCAAGTCGCTGCGCCAGCATTGGTGGTGACTGAAGGCGACGTCGCCATTCAGGTTGGCGATGCACAGTTCCGGAATTTGGCCAGTCTCTGCGGCGCTTTTCCTGTCAATGTCGAAGATCTTGGCGGTGAGGTTTGCCCGGACGATATTGCCGTAATCCAATTTACCTCTGGTAGCACCGGACAACCAAAAGGCTGCGCATTGAGCCATCGCGCTGTAGCAAGCAACGTGCAAGCGATCCGCGATCGATTGCCCTTTGAAAAAGGCGATGTGCTGGTCAGCTGGTTGCCGCTGTTTCACGACATGGGGCTGATGTCGGCGGTGTTTCTTCCGGTAGCGGCGCGCGGGGCATTGAACCTACGTTCCTCGTCCCGGTTCATAATGAACCCACTAGTTTGGCTGGAAGATCTGGCTCGCTGGCCGCGCAGTCATACTCCGGTGCCCAATTTTGCGATGGCATTGACTCTGCAGAAGTTGGCCACGCGTGGTGGCGGGCAATTTGAACTGTCCGGCGTGAAGTCGATCGTTTGCGGCGCTGAGCCAATCGATGCAAATTTGGTGCGGGAATTCTTCGCTACCCTGCGAACATCCAATCTCCACGCAGGGGCGTTCCACGCAGCCTATGGCATGGCTGAAGGTACCTTGATGTTTTCGAGTAACCCGGGCGGGCTGGCGTCGCGCCATTTTGCTGGTTATGAATATGTCAGTTTGGGAAGACCTATACCTGGGGCGGCGGCGCGGTGCGTTGACAGTGACGGGAAGCAGGTTCCGGACGGCGACACTGGTCAAATACAAATTAAATCTCCATCTCTGATGTCGGCGTATTTTAACAATCACACAGAGACTGCTCTGAAATTTGTAGACGGATGGATGAAGACTGGCGATATTGGGAAGATTGTCGATGGCAATCTGTTCATATTCGGACGTAGCGATGACATGATCATTGTCGGAGGCCGGAATATCTATCCGGCCGACATTGAAGCCGTCGTTGCAAGGGCGATTTCGATCTCGCCAACCAAAGTTGCCGTATTCGGGACGAAGGGCGAAGGTGCATTTCCCGCCATCAACATTGTGATTGAGTACCGAGCAAACGAGCAAGCGCGCGAAGCGGCAAAAGCGGCTGCGATCACAGCCTGCATTCGAACGTGCGGCATCGCTCCTACCTACTTCGAGTTTGCCACACGCGGCGGCATTCCGCGAACGACCAGTGGCAAGATCAAACGCTCTGCGCTCAGGGCGCGATCTTCGGCTACGCAGATGGCATGATATTCGCTTGACTCAAATTTGAACGCATTTGTGTAAGTGAAGCACATGAACAGGCATCGCATTGCGCCCCTTTGAATTCGCCAGCGGCGAAGGGGTGACAAGTGCGGTGAAGACGCGGGCAAAGGGGTGCTTGAGGCTCAGCGCACCTATTTCCTTTACCCGCTTGGCCTGCGTCCCGATCAAGTGCGCCAGCGGCGCATCGGGATACCGGCGGAAACGCTTGCATGGCAGGTCGCATTGAAGCTCGATGCGCCACAGGTCCGCCAAGCAAGCCACACCGAGACGCTCGACCAAGAATGCCAGCGGCATGTCGGCGACCGGTGAAAGGAGATTTACCCTTGTGGTGTTCGCGCCCGGTGAGTTGGCGGCGCGAGCCGCGCCTTTGCCCCCGCCGATGCGCGGGCCGTCTCGTTATTATCAGCCGGATCGTTCACCATCGGCTCCCATCCGCTCATGCCCTGCAACACGCGGTCGGCATGTTTGATGGTGTTCACATGCCCATAATGCTGCTCGATCATCTTGACCGACGTGCCCATCTGCTCGGCGAGGATATAGACATCGACACCTTCGCTAAGCCGGAAGGTGGCATAGGTATGCCGGAAGCAATAGGTCGAACGCGGTGTGCCGTTCGGCCCGATTTTGAGATCAGCCTCGGTCAGCAGTTTCTCAACGGCGTCTTCATACAGGAATTTGACGGGCTTGCCGCTAATGGTGGTGAAGACCGCATCGTCCTGCTCAGTAGCTTTCGAGATAGCGCGAATGCGGTCGAGATAGTCACCCACACTTTTGGGCGCGACCAGCTTGCGCGACTTGCCTTTGCCCTGGACAAACAGGACGACGATTTCTTTCCCGTCGCGATCCTTGGCGGGCATCATGTCGCGCCAACGCAGATTCTTCGCCTCGGGCGGTCGCATCCCGGTGTTGCACATGATTAGCATGAAATTGTAGCACATGGTGCGCGCCCATGCGCTCGGCGCTTTTGTGGCCTTGGCAATCCATGCGCGCCCAACCGTATGCAGCTTGCGATATTCTTCCAGCGTGAATTCATCGCGCCGCATTGTCTTTAGCTTCGGCTTGCCCTCGAAGCGCTGGCTGGCGGGAACATAGCGTTTGCTGATCGCAAAGTTCATGGCGGCATTAAACGCGCCCATCTCGAACTCGATGGTGGCATCGCTGATCTGGGGGCGGTGTCGGCCTGTCCCGTTCTCGCGTCGCCATGTCGGATATTGCTTCCAGCGATCCGGCCCAATGAGGTGAACCTGTGTGCTGCCGACATAGGCGTCAAGCGCACGAAGAAGGACGTTCTTGAGATTTTTGACCCGTGCGGCGGAAATCTCGCCGGTGTCCGCGCGGCGCTGCTGCACGGCGATATATTCCTCCGCCACTTTCCGAAACGAGCGATTGAATACGGGATGGTCATGCTTGAGCAGAACGCGGATTTCAGCGTCTTTATCGACGGCCAGCTCGCGGGCGGCTCGCAGGTCGGTAGTGCCTAGCGCAATGGTCTTATAGCGGTCGGCCTTCGGGAGCTTGATGCGGCAGTAGAAATTGCTGTGCGCCACGTCGCCTCGCCGGAAGATGATGAGGCCGGGTTTGAGTTCTTCCTTATCGGTGATAAACGCCATCGCCATCCTCCACTGTGCAGAATCCGTGCAGATCGGCGGCGTAAGTGATTGATTTGCCGTAGCTGTGCAGGCTCTGTGTGGATGCTTATAGATGTTTTTCATGTTTAATCATAGAACTTTAGATAAATGCTCTCACCCTGAACTTGTTTCAGCATCCATACAGCGCACCCCGAATGGACCCTGAAACAAGTTCAGGGTGACGGGTGTGGCAACTCATTCAAACCGCCTCTTTCCCCCGCGCCATGGCAACGACACCGGTGCGCGCGACTTCGACCAGCCCGATTTCGCGCATCAGCTCGATGAAGCGGTCGATCTTGGTCGAGGCGCCCGTCACTTCGAAGACGAAACTCGAAATCGTCGTATCGACCACATTGGCACGAAACACTTCGGCCAGTCGCAGCGCCTCGATCCGGTGATCGCCGACGCCTGCAACCTTGACCAACGCCAGCTCGCGCTCGACATGATCGCCCAGCACGGTGAGGTCAGTGACCTTGTGGACGGGTACCATCCGGTCGAGCTGGGCTGCGACCTGTTCGATCACTGCGGGCGTCCCGCTGGTCACGATCGTGATCCGGCTGATCGAATCATCCTCGGTGATGTCGGCCACCGTCAGGCTCTCAATATTATACCCGCGCGCGGTGAACATGCCGGCGATCCGCGCCAGCACCCCCGGCTCGTTCGACACGGTGACGGAGAGCGTGTGACGCTCGTGCGGGCCTTCCTTGATATGCATCAGACCAGCGCCTTCGCTTCGTCGGACATTTCGCCCGACACTTTCTCATCGCCGAGGATCATGTCGACATGGCTCGCGCCCGAGGGGATCATCGGGAAGCAGTTGGCGAGTTTCGCCACCATGCAATCGACAATCACCGGCCCGTCATGGTCGAGCATGGCCTTGATGCCCGCCTCCAGATCGGCGGGATCCTCGATGCGGATGCCCTTCCAGCCATAGGCTTCACCCAGTTTCACGAAGTCCGGCAGCGAGTCCGAATAGCTTTCGGAATAGCGGCTCGAATAGGTGAGTTCTTGCCACTGGCGGACCATCCCCATATATTCGTTGTTGAGGATGAAGATCTTGACCGGCAGGCGATATTGCGTCGCCGTGCCAAGCTCCTGGATGTTCATTTGGATCGAGGCTTCGCCGGCAATGTCGATCACGAGCGCGTTGGGATTGCCCATCTGCGCCCCGATGGCGGCGGGCAAGCCATAGCCCATCGTGCCGAGCCCGCCCGACGTCAGCCATTTGTTGGGGCTTTCGAAATCGAAATGCTGCGCGGCCCACATCTGGTGCTGGCCGACCTCAGTGGTGATGATCGGTGCCCGTTTGTGGGTCGCCTCCCACAGCTTGCGGATCGCGTCCTGCGGCATGATCTCCGCCTTGGACGCCGGATAGGAGAGCGATTTCTTCGCGCGCCAGCCCTCGATCTTCGCCCACCAGGCCGAAAGATCGCCCTTCTGGTGCTGGCGGCCCTTCCAGATCTTGACCATATCCTCGATCACGCGCCCGACGTCGCCGACAATGCCGAGATCCACGGGCACGATCTTGTTGATCGAGCTGCGATCGATATCGACATGGACCTTGCGGGCCTTGGGCGCGAAGGCATCGAGCCTGCCGGTAACGCGATCATCGAAGCGCGCGCCGAGGCAGACGATCAGGTCTGCCTGGTTCATCGCCCAGTTGGCCTCATAAGTGCCATGCATCCCCAGCATCCCGAGCCACTGGTCGCTCGAGGCCGGAAAGGCGCCCAGTCCCATCAGCGTGGACGTGACCGGCGCGCCCGTGATCCGCGCCAGTTCGCGCAGCACCTGCGAAGCGCCCGACCCGGCATTGATGATCCCGCCGCCGGTGTAAAAGACCGGCCGCTCGGCCGCCGCCAGCATTTCGACGGCGATCTCGATCAGCTTGATGTTGCCTTTGACCTGGGGGCGGTAACTCGCATGCTGGATCGGCCCGGGCTTGGCATAGCGCGCGGTCGCGACCTGAACATCCTTGGGAATATCGACCACCACCGGCCCCGGACGGCCCGAGGTCGCGATGTGGAACGCCTCGTGGATGACATTGCCCAGCGTCTCGGGCGATTTCACGAGATAGTTGTGCTTGGTGCAATGGCGCGTGATGCCGACGGTATCGGCCTCCTGAAAGGCATCGGTTCCAATCAGGTGCGTCGCAACCTGCCCGGTGATGACGATCATCGGGATCGAATCCATCAGCGCATCGGTGATGCCCGTCACGGCATTGGTCGCGCCGGGGCCGGACGTCACGAGCACGACGCCGGGCTTGCCCGTAGAACGCGCATAGCCCTCCGCCGCGTGGGTGGCCGCCTGTTCGTGGCGGACCAGGACGTGGCGGATGCGCTTCTGCTTGAACAGCGCGTCGTAGATCGGAAGGACAGCCCCGCCAGGATAGCCGAAAATGACGTCCACACCGAGATCGCACAGCGCCTCGATGAGGATATCAGCTCCTGACAATTCCCTGGCCATCACAATTACCTTCTCAAAACCTTGCTTTTCCGCGAACGCAGCGCTGTTGCACCGCAGCAGAAGGAGCGCAAGCGCAGCTCGCTAATGATAACAAACTAATCTGTCAACGCCATATGTTGTAATTTAATTGCCAAATTATTGACAATATCATTGTCTAGTTGCGTCACAATCCGCGTCCAACCGGCTGGTGGCTGGTTGCGGAACCAGGTGTATTGCCGCTTGGCATATTGGCGGGTGGCGATTTTCGCCTCGAGCGTCAGGCGTTGGGTGTCGGCGGGATTGGCCAGCATTCCGGCAATTTCGCGCACACCGATCGCGCGCATGACGGGCAGGGCAGGATCGAGATGGCGGGCGACAAGCGCCGCCACTTCCGCCTTTCCGCCCGCGATCATCGCGTCAAACCGCGCATCGCAGCGCGCCAGCAGCCACTCGCGCGGCGGGAGCAGGATCATCGGCACCAGCCGCACCCGATCGCCGATCCCGCCGGCCTGTTCGGTCTGCCAATGGGCCATCGGCTTGCCGGTCGAACGCACGACTTCGAGTGCGCGGGCCACGCGGGTCATGTCGTTCGCCGAAAGTCGCACCGCTGCCGCCGGATCTTCCAAAGCGAGCGCGGCATGGGCCTCCGCCACTGGCAACGCGCGAACGGCCTTGCGTATATCGGGATCGATCTCCGGCACCGGTGCAATGCCGTCGAGCAATGTTCGCAGATAAAGCCCGGTTCCCCCGACCAGCACCGGCAAACGCCAGTTCGCCTGCACCTTGGCGATCATCGTCCGTGCGTCCGCCGCCCATGCCGCCGCCGAATAGCTTTGCGCGCCGTCGACATGCCCGAACAGCCGGTGCGGCGCTTGCGCCTCTTCCTCTACAGAAGGCCGCGCCGAGACGATCCGCAGATCGCGATAGACCTGGCTGGCATCGGCATTGATGATCGTGACCGGCAACAATCTTGACAGCGCGAGCGCGAGCGCCGACTTGCCGCTCGCCGTCGGGCCTGCGATCAGGATCAGCGGCAGTTTTTCGGAATCGGATTTCATGTTCACAGCCACCCTTATAGCGGCAGAAGCGCTGAATGAAGGCGATGTTTCTGCGCTCGCCGACCGGCTGGGCGAAGCGGGCGCGGACATGGTGGTGCAAGCCTGGCTCGAGCCGGGCAGCGCCTGCGATCTCCACTTCACTGGCGATCCCGTGCCCGCCCGCCTGGCCCTTGAAGGCGCGGTGCCGGGCATCGACGTCATCGTCCAGAAAACCGCCGAACGCCGCCGCCGCCTGATCGTGGCAGATATGGATTCGACGATGATCACGGTCGAATGCATCGATGAACTTGCGGACTATGCCGGGATCAAGCCGCAGATCGCCGAAGTGACCGAACGGGCAATGCGCGGCGAACTCGATTTCGAGGATGCGCTCAAGAGCCGCGTCGCGCTCCTCAAGGGCCTGCCCGAAACGGTGATCGGGCAATGCCTGGCCGAACGGGTGAAGATCATGCCCGGTGCCGTGGCGCTTGTGCGGACGATCCGCGCGCACGGGGGATATGCTGTTCTTGTGTCGGGCGGGTTCACCCGCTTCGCCGAGCCGGTGGGTGAGGAAATCGGCTTCGACCGGGTGATCGCCAACCGGCTGGGGATCAAGGGCGGAATGCTCGATGGCACAGTCGAAGGCGTTATCGTCGGAGCAGCCGCCAAGAAGCAGGCGTTGCTTTCGGCGCTTGCCGAGCGGGACTGGCCCACCGCCGATGCCCTTGCAGTGGGAGACGGCGCCAACGACATCCCGATGATCGAAGCGGCCGGCCTTGGTGTCGCCTATCGTGCCAAACCCAAAACCCGGGTGGCGGCCCGGGCAGGCATAACGCATGGCGATCTGACGACGATCCTTTATGCAATGGGTTACCTCCGCTCTGAATGGGTGGCCGTTTAGACACTGCTTCATTCAAGTCCAATCGTTACCCCGGCGAAGGCCGGGGCCCAGTCCCGACAAAAAGACTCGTCGGGCCGAATGGGACCCGTCTGGGCCCCGGCCTTCGCCGGGGAACAGTTTTCGCGTAAGTGAAAACGGCCCTAAGGAGCGACGGGGAAGCAGGCCTGCCCGGCTGCTTTTACCGATGCGCAGACCTTTTCTGCCGCAGCCTTGGAGGCAATCGGGCCAGACTGAAGGCGGATGATTGCCCCGGCCTTCACGAAACTGGGCTGGAGGCCTGACAGGCCGGAGGTTGCTTTGAGTTTTGCCCAGAGTGCGCTTGCCTTGGCCTGATCGCTGAATGCGCCAAGCTGGACGCGCCAGTTGCCGCTGGGAGCAGCGGCGGGTTTTCCGGGCTTGGGCGTGGCCACAACGGCTACTGGCTTGGTCACGGGCTTCGGCGTCACGACCGCAACCTTGGGCGCGGGCTTCGAAGGCGGGAGCGCCGCTTCGCGGATCACGGGTGCGGGCTTGGGCGTCGGGCGAGCGGGCACCTTGGCTACGGGTTCGAGCGGCAGCATCGGGCGTGAGGCCTGTTGCTCAAGCTCGCGCGACAGAACAAGCCCCTTTTGCCGCTGCTCGATCGGAATGTAGCGATCCATTTCGGCGAGACTTGCCGACGCCGGC
>CXWL01008859.1_pt1 | contig 32276 bp, 31 predicted proteins | sample 590931 | NCBI WGS metagenome assembly CXWL01 (sample SAMEA3498368, study PRJEB10139) | groundwater metagenome | biome: water well; material: biofilm material | place: Germany | collected 2015-04-27
CTCGCAATACTACAACAATTGGACGATAAAAACACCACTAATATTGTGGGTATTGTCCGGTTTTTTTGAAATAGCTATGAGGAATATGCGGATTAATCTGAACGCATTTGTTCATTATTCATTGGATGAAAGTCCAATTTATTAAGGGGTAGTTCGTAAACACCGGAAAGCAATCGAATCTTGGTTCACGGCAAATGACGAAACATCATGTTGAATAGCTCTGATAATAAAATTATTTAATGGCAGTGCCGCACAAATAAAAACGGGCGCAAATGCGCCCGTTTGATTATTGCAGTTTATTGATTACATATGATATGCACGTTCACCGTGCTCAGTCGTATCTAAACCTTCACGTTCAGATTCTTCACTCACACGTAAACCGATTAACACATCTACAATTTTGAAAGCAATAAATGATACCACTGCTGAAAGCACGATTGCAGTGACTACAGCATAGATTTGTGCAGTCATTTGTGCAGCAAAGTCGTAGGTTCCCACGGCATTTGCAACATAGTCATACACACCCATGCCACCTAGTGCAGGGTTTACAAATACACCCGTTGCCAGTGCACCAAAGATACCGCCGACTGCATGCACACCAAATACGTCGAGTGCATCATCGTAACCAAACATGTATTTCACTTTAGCTACAAAGAAGTAGCAGATTGGTGAAACTAGTAAGCCGATGACAATAGCTCCCATAGGACCTACAAAGCCACATGCTGGCGTGATTGCCACTAAACCAGCTACAGCACCAGAAGCAGCGCCTAACATAGATGGTTTACCTTTAAGTAGCCATTCTGAGAATGTCCAGGATAAAGTGGCCGCACCTGTTGCAATCATAGTGTTGACTAAAGCTAAAGCTGCATAACCGTTAGCTTCAAGGTTAGAGCCAGCGTTGAAGCCAAACCAACCCACCCATAGCATGGCAGCGCCAACCATTGTTAAAGTCAGGCTGTGTGGTGTCATTGCTTCTTTACCATAACCGATACGTTTGCCCACCATGAATGCACCTACTAAACCTGCAACACCGGCATTGATATGCACAACAGTACCACCCGCGAAGTCTAATGCACCTTTAGCCCATAACCAGCCTGCGTTAGCAAGTACAGTTTCGAGTGATTTAGCATCAGTAATCGCATCAGGACCATCCCAATACCAAACCATGTGCGCCATTGGCAAGTAAGCGAATGTAAACCACAACACCATGAAAGCTAATATGGCTGAGAATTTCATACGTTCAGCAAAGGCACCAATAATCAATGCTGGCGTGATGGCAGCAAAGGTGAGTTGGAAAGCAACAAACACCAGCTCAGGAATAACCACCCCTTTACTAAATGTAGCAGCTACTGAGTCAGGTGTTATACCAGCTAAAAACGCTTTGCCTAAACCACCAAAGTATGGATTGCCGCCTGAGAACGCTACGCTGTAACCGTAGAGAGCCCACAATACGCCCATCAGCGAAAAAATCATAAAAACTTGCATGAGTACTGAAAGCATATTTTTTTGGCGTACTAAACCACCATAAAACAATGCTAAACCAGGAATCGTCATCAGCGTTACAAGCACAGTTGCAATCAGCATCCATGAAGTGTCGCCTTTGTTAGGTACTGGCGCTGGTGCGGCTGCAGGGGCGGCGGCTTCAGCGGGTGCAGCTTCTGTAGCTACGGGTGCCGTAGCCTCAGGTGCCGCTACTACAGCCGCCGCGTCAGCCGCAGGTGCAGCATCCTCAGCAATGGTGTTGCTTATAAAACCAAAGCCTAGTACAGAAACTAAGGCTAATATCGAAAGTATTTTTTTCATTATGATCCCCTTATAAAGCTTCTACGCCGGTTTCACCGGTGCGGATGCGATAAGCTTGTTCGAGATTAAAGACAAAAATTTTGCCATCACCAATTTTTCCAGTTGCAGCTGATTTTTCAATCGCATCTACCACTTGGTCTAACAAATCATCTTTAATAGCGACTTCTAATTTAACTTTTGGTAGAAAATCTACCACGTATTCAGCACCGCGATACAACTCAGTGTGGCCTTTTTGGCGGCCAAAGCCTTTTACTTCGGTCACGGTGATACCCTGTACGCCAATAGCGGACAGCGCTTCCCTAACCTCGTCAAGCTTAAATGGCTTGATAATTGCGGATACAAATTTCATGAGTGCCTCCTAGTTGAGTGTAGTCATGCGACAGAAATGTATTTGAGCTTTCTGCAGCATAGTTAGTTAGAATTAGCTATAAAACCAGTTATAACAAACTTAAGTAATGAAAAATACTTGTATTCACAATAAGCAAAGCACGTGCCAATATAAAAAATTATTTATAATCAATAAGATAAAGATGTTTTAATTGCTGCGTGCTTTTGTATTTGTACGGTAAAAACTGATAAACTAGAAATTAAAACAAGGAAGTAACATGTTTAACCAAGATAAAATAAATGAAATATCTAATAAAATCAGAGAGATAGTTGGTGTTTCGCCACTAGCTGATGCTGAAAAAAACATCAATGCACTATTAAGGGGCGCATTCACCAAAATGGAGCTTATTTCACGTGAAGAGTTTGATGTGCAAGCTGAAGTGCTGCGCAACACCCGTGAAAAACTTGTAATGTTAGAAGCAAAGCTAGCGGCGTTAGAAGCCGAGCTTAAACAGAAATAATGAGTTTGGCAGTACTGTATAGCCGCGCGTTAAGCGGTATGGATGCACCAGAAGTAGTTGTTGAGGTGCATCTCGCCAATGGGCTACCTAGTTTTACCATTGTTGGTTTACCTGAGGCTGAGGTAAAAGAGAGTAAAGACCGCGTGCGTGCGGCTTTGCAAACCGCGCAGTTTGAGTTTCCCGCACGGCGCATTACCGTGAACCTTGCCCCTGCTGATTTGCCAAAAGAAAGCGGGCGTTATGACTTGCCCATTGCGCTAGGTATTTTAGCGGCGAGCGGGCAGATTCCAACTGAGCCATTATTACGTTATGAATTTGCAGGGGAGTTGGCTCTCACTGGCGAGTTGCGGCCTATTCGTGGTGCGTTAGCCATGACTTCCAGCATGATGCGTGAAACAGGAACTAACAATGTTCTTGGCAAAAATAAATATGTGCATCAAAAACGAGCATTCATTTTGCCCCAAAACAGTGCGGCAGAAGCAGCGCTGGTACGTGAAGCAGTTATTTACCCTGCATCATCATTACTCGAAGTGTGTGCACATTTAAGCGGGCGCACGGCATTAACGCAATTAGCACCTGTTGATTTTATGCATGAAGTCATTTATCCAGACTTTAGTGATGTAAAGGCACAAAGCATGCCCAAACGCGCATTGGAGATTGCAGCCGCAGGCGGCCACAGCGTGATTATGAGCGGCCCGCCTGGCACGGGTAAAAGCATGTTGGCATCACGTTTTGTTGGCATATTGCCCTCCATGACCGAAGCCGAAGCGCTTGATTCAGCCGCTATTCAATCACTTAATGGTAATTACAAGCTAGACAACTGGAAGCGCAGACCTTACCGAGCACCGCACCATACGGCGTCTGCTGTGGCTTTGGTTGGCGGCGGGGGCATTCCGCGCCCAGGTGAAATTAGTTTGGCACATCACGGCGTATTGTTTTTAGACGAGCTGCCAGAGTTTGATAGAAAAGTATTAGAGGTGTTGCGCGAACCGCTAGAAAGTGGCCGCATCACTATTTCCCGGGCGGCACGGCAAGCAGACTTTCCAGCAAATTTCCAATTAATCGCCGCCATGAATCCATGTCCATGCGGCTATTTAGGGCATCACAATAACAAATGCCGTTGCACGCCAGACCAAGTTTCGCGCTATAAAGCTAAAATTTCCGGCCCGTTGTTAGACCGTATCGACTTGCACATTGAAGTGCCGGCACTCAAAGAAGATGAGCTGATTAACATCAGCGTGAGTGAACACTCGCAAGCTATAAGAGCACGCGTTGAAGGCGCACGAGCCAAACAATTGAGCAGGCAAGGTAAGCCTAATAATTTGTTAGGCACTAAGGAAATCGAGCAGTTTTGCGTAGCCGATGAAGCAGGAATGCAGCTTTTAAAACAAGCTATCAGTCGGTTGAGTTTGTCAGCGCGCGCTTATCACCGGATTTTGAAAGTGGCACGTACTATCGCCGACTTGGTTGATGAGGACGCGATTAAGCCAGCCCACGTTGCGGAGGCAGTGCAGTATCGTCGATACGATAAGGCAGTATAAGGTTTATGAAAGCCTTCAAGCACGTAAGTTTTGGTTAAAAATTGAGAAAGCAATGCAAAAGTTTATAGACAAAATTACCAATACCATTCAGCTTTACTTTCGTTTGTGCAGTTGTTGAGCCTTGCGCTACGTCCAGCGCTTATTGTCTCGCGTACGGTGGGGATTAAACCGCAAAGCCTAGCTATTAAGGCGTTACGCTTACATGTTAAAATACGCACTCTGTAGCAATATGCAAAACTTAGAATATATTTCATGACTCCCAGCAAAATTTCCTCCACTGAGCAGCAATTACGTAGCTTGCTAGAAAAACGCATCCTCATTTTAGATGGTGCTATGGGCACGATGATTCAGCAATACAAGCTGACAGAGGCTGATTACAGAGGCGCTCGTTTTGCTGACTTTGCCGCGCCAGCAGGTGAGCGCGAACTGTTTGTTAAAGGCAATAACGAGCTACTTACACTCACCCAGCCGCATATCATTCAAGAGATTCATGAAAAATATTTAGCCGCTGGTGCAGATATTATTGAAACTAACACCTTTGGTGCAACCAGTGTTGCGCAAGATGATTACCACATGGCGCATCTTGTTTATGAAATGAACGTACAAGCCGCCAAGCTCGCTCGTAGTTCGTGTGATAAATATAGCACCCCAGATAAGCCACGTTTTGTGGCCGGCACCTTAGGCCCTACGCCTAAAACCGCCAGCATATCACCCGATGTGAACGACCCCGCTGCGCGTAATGTGAGTTTTGATCAGTTAGTCACTGCGTACTTGGAGCAAACGCGCGGCTTGGTAGAAGGCGGCGCAGATATTTTAATGGTAGAAACTATTTTTGATACGCTTAACTGTAAAGCCGCTTTGTTTGCCATTGATTCGTTTTTTGAAGAGAGCGGCTTACGCTTTCCAATCATGATTTCAGGCACAGTGACCGATGCTTCTGGCCGCATTTTATCAGGCCAAACCGTCACGGCTTTTTGGCATTCTGTGCGCCACGCAAAACCACTGACCATAGGCCTAAACTGTGCGCTAGGTGCCACTTTAATGCGCCCTTATGTAGAAGAACTCTCAAAAATTGCTGATACTTTTGTGTGCATTTACCCAAATGCAGGCTTGCCCAACCCTATGTCTGATACTGGTTTTGATGAAACGCCAGATGTGACATCAAGCTTGGTTAAAGAATTCGCAGAAAGCGGCTTTTTGAACATTGCAGGCGGCTGTTGTGGCACTACGCCAGCGCATATCAACGCAATTTATAACGAAATTAAAGATGTGGCGCCACGCGTCGTACCCGTGCTGCCGCAAACACTAAAACTCTCTGGCTTAGAACCGTTTATCATTGATGAAAACTCATTATTTGTAAATGTGGGTGAGCGCACTAATGTCACAGGCTCAAAAGCATTTGCACGTTTGATTATTGGCGAGCAGTACGATGAAGCGCTTACGGTAGCGCGCCAGCAGGTAGAAAACGGCGCGCAGGTTATCGACATTAACATGGATGAGGGCATGCTGGATGCCGTTAAAGCCATGACGCACTTTTTGAATTTAATTGCCTCAGAGCCTGATATTGCACGGGTGCCGATTATGATTGACTCGAGTAAATGGTCGGTCATTGAAGCTGGCTTGAAGTGTGTGCAAGGCAAGGCCATTGTCAATTCAATCTCGATGAAAGAAGGCGAAGCAGAATTTTTACGCCAAGCCAAGCTGTGCAGGCGCTATGGTGCAGCCGTTATCGTGATGGCGTTTGATGAAAAAGGTCAGGCTGATACTTATGCGCGTAAAACTGAAATCTGCAAACGTGCGTATGATTTATTGATAAGCATAGACTTTCCGCCAGAGGACATTATTTTTGACCCGAATATTTTTGCCATTGCCACGGGTATTGAAGAACACAACAACTACGCAGTAGATTTTATCAATGCCACGCGCTGGATTAAGCAAAATCTGCCACATGCCAAAATTTCAGGCGGCGTTTCTAACGTAAGTTTTAGTTTTAGGGGCAATGATCCCGCGCGCGAGGCTATTCACACGGTATTTTTATATCATGCTATCAAGGCTGGCATGACCATGGGCATCGTCAATGCAGGCATGATGGGCGTGTATGACGACTTAGCACCTGAATTGCGTGAGCGCGTCGAAGATGTGGTGCTGAACCGCATCATAGATCCAAGCAACCCGCTAGCCGCTACTGAGCGCATGATTGAAATTGCCAGCACTTTAGTCGCAGGCGGCAAAAAAGTAGCTGCAACGCTTGAGTGGCGCGGTACGGCTGAGGCGCCAGTGCCAGTGGAAAAACGCTTAAGTCACGCCATGGTGCATGGCATTACGGAATTTATTGTGGAAGACACCGAAGAAGCGAGAAGCCAAGTAATGGCGGCGGGCGGGCGACCTATTCACGTGATTGAAGGCCCTCTGATGGATGGCATGAATGTAGTGGGTGATTTGTTTGGGCAAGGCAAAATGTTCCTGCCGCAAGTAGTGAAATCCGCCCGCGTCATGAAGCAAGCGGTGGCACATTTAATCCCGTTTATTGAAGCAGAAAAAGCCCTTGAGGAAGAGCGCACAGGCCTCAAAGCTAAGCCCAAAGGCAAAGTCGTGATTGCCACCGTCAAGGGCGATGTGCATGACATCGGCAAAAATATTGTCTCGGTAGTATTGCAGTGTAATAACTTTGAAGTGGTGAATATGGGTGTGATGGTACCCGCCGCCGAGATTTTAGCCATGGCGAAAGCAGAAAATGCTGACATTATTGGTTTATCTGGTTTGATTACACCATCGCTTGAAGAAATGACGCATATTGCCAAAGAAATGCAGCGCGACCCGTATTTTAAAGGCTTAAAAATGCCGTTATTGATTGGTGGTGCGACTACTTCACGTGCGCATACCGCCGTGAAAATCGCCCCGCATTATGATGGCCCGGTGATTTACGTACCAGATGCGTCACGCTCGGTTTCGGTGATGCAATCACTACTCACGCTAGAGCAGCGTGAAAATTATATTGGCGAAGTAAACGCTGATTATGAAAAAGCGCGCGCACAACACGCCAATAAAAGAGGCGTGCCGTTGCTCACAATTTCTGATGCGCGTAAAAACAAACTCAAACTCTCTTTTGAGGGTAAGTTTGCGCCCGTTAAGCCAAAGTTTATCGGCCGCCGCGTGTTTAAGAACATTGATTTGAGTTTAATCGCGCAATACATTGATTGGGGGCCATTTTTCCAAACTTGGGATTTGGCTGGTTTTTACCCTGCGATTTTAAGCGACAAAGTTGTAGGCGATGCCGCAACTAAAGTGTTTGCAGAAGCGCAGGTTATGCTGAAGAAAATCATCGATGGCCGCTGGCTTACTGCCAATGGCGTGATTGCGCTAATGCCCGCCAATAGTGTGAATGACGATGATATTGAAATTTACACCGATGAAACTCGTAAGCAAGTGGCATTCACCTATTACGGTATGCGCCAACAAAGCGTGAAACCTGTGATTGACGGCGTAGCGCGCCCAAATCAATGTTTAAGTGATTTTATTGCGCCAAAAGGCATTCCTGATTATATTGGGCTATTTGCAGTCACCGCAGGCTTAGGCATAGAAAAAATCGAAAAGCGCTTTATTGATGCACATGATGACTATAGTAGCATCATGTTCAAATCGCTGGCGGATAGGTTGGCAGAAGCCTTTGCTGAATACATGCACGAGCGGGTGCGGACTGATTTATGGGGCTATGCGGCAAGTGAACACTTAGCGGTGGATGCACTCATCAAAGAGCAATATCAAGGCATCCGCCCGGCGCCCGGCTACCCCGCCTGCCCAGACCACACGGTGAAATCCGATATGTTCGACTTGCTGCAATGCAATGAAATTAGCATGCAGCTTACCGAATCATTCGCAATGATGCCCGCCGCAGCAGTTTCAGGCTTTTATTTTGCACACGCAGATGCCAAATACTTTAGTGTAGATAAAATTGGCGAGGATCAGTTATTAGATATGGCAAAACGTAGAGACCTGACTAAAGAGTATTTAGAGCGTTGGTTGGCGCCGAATTTGGGTTAAAAATATTAATATTTTATATATGTTTGTAATGATATGTATAAAAAATAGATTTTTCTATACATGTTGTGAGCAATGTGTATAAAATAACGATGTTTTCATACACATCAACACATCATGGAAGTAAAGCCACTAGCTTCATTAGATTTAAAGCAATTTGAAACAGTTGCTATTTTAAAAAAAATGGCTGCTGCAAGTCGTCAACTTGCTGAACTTAAAGGTGTAGCAGCAACTATTCCAAATCAAGGCATACTCATTGATACATTATTTATGCAAGAGGCTAAAGAAAGCTCAGCCATAGAAAATATTGTAACCACTCACGATGAGTTATTTAAGCAAAATTTATTTCCAGAAATTCAAAATCTAGCGGCAAAAGAAGTAAAGCGCTATGTAGAGGCTTTGCGTGTAGGATTCGAATTGGTATTTGATACTGGTTTAATTACTACCAATCATATATTAAAAATTCAGGAAATTTTAGAAGCGAATGATGCTGGATTTCGCAAACTTCCAGGCACTTCATTACAAAATAATTCAGGTGAGATTGTCTATATGCCACCACAAGAACCTCTGGTGATTAGTGCGCTAATGCAGGATTTAGAGCAGTTTATAAACACACCCTCCTCACCTACACTTGACCCGCTATTAAAAATGGCAATTATGCATCATCAGTTTGAGACGATACACCCTTTTTACGATGGAAATGGGCGCACTGGCCGCATGATGAATGTGCTGTATTTAGTACAAGAAGGCTTACTAGATATACCTGTGCTGTATTTGAGTGGTTACATTAATAAACATAAATCAGAATACTACAAACTTTTACAATCTGTACGCGACGATAATAATTGGCAACCATGGATAATTTACATGTTGGAAGCAGTTGAAACTACCGCAAAACAAACAATACAAAAAATTGTTGCTATGCGTGAGATGATGATGCAGTACAAGCATCAGATTCGCTCGGAGCATAAGTTTTATAGTCAAGATTTAATTAATCATTTATTTAAGCATCCATATACTAAAATTACTTTATTAGCAGATGATATAAAAGTTACCAGATTAACGGCGACTAAATACCTCGATTCACTAGTAAAAGATGGATTATTAACTCGTGAGAAAAAGGGTAGGAATAGCTATTACATCAATCCTGAACTTATCAGTATTCTAATCAAAGATTAAGTTATGCACATTCACATTTTAGGTATCTGCGGTACATTCATGGGCGGCATTGCTGCCCTCGCCAAAGCCGAAGGTCACAAAGTCACAGGTTGCGATGTCAATGTTTATCCACCTATGAGCACCCAGCTTGAGGCGCAGGGCATTGAACTCATCGAAGGTTTTGACCCAGCGCAAACTTCGCTCAATCCAGATATTTACGTAATAGGTAACGTGGTGTCGCGCGGCAATCCCTTGATGGAGGAAATTCTAAATCTTGGATTGCCTTATATTTCAGGTCCGCAATGGCTGGCAGAAAACGTGTTGCAAGGTAAGTGGGTGCTGGCTGTGGCGGGTACGCATGGCAAAACGACTACTTCTTCTATGTTAGCGTGGATACTTGAATATGCAGGGCTAGCACCAGGCTTTTTGATTGGTGGCGTGCCACAAAACTTTGCAGTTTCTGCGCGTCTTCCACAGCAACCTAAACAAGATGCAAAAAGCATTTCACCATTCTTTGTCATAGAAGCGGATGAATACGACACGGCGTTTTTTGATAAGCGCTCGAAGTTTGTGCATTATCGTCCACGCACGGCAGTGTTGAATAACCTTGAATATGATCATGCGGATATTTTTGATGATTTAGGCGCAATTGAAAAACAATTTCATCACTTGGTCAGAACTGTTCCGCAAAATGGTTTGATTGTGAGTAATGGCAAAGAAGACAGCTTAAAAAGAGTGATAGCTAAAGGTTGCTGGACACCTGTGGAGCAGTTTGGCTCAGATGCAGACTGGCAAGCCGTGAATCCGCAAAGTGATGGCAGTTTCGATGTGATGCTGGCAGGCAGGCTGCAAGGCCATGTCGCTTGGAATTTACTCGGTGAGCACAATCGCATGAATGCGCTTGCGAGCATTGCTGCGGCGCGTCATGTAGGCGTTTCAGTTAAGGTGGCGATTGAAGCTTTGGCTGAATTTAAAAATGTAAAACGCCGCATGGAGATACGTGGTGTTGTGAATGGCGTGACCGTATATGATGATTTTGCGCATCACCCCACCGCAATTACCACTACAGTTGCAGGTTTACGTTGCAAGGTTGGCAAGGCGCGCATATTAGCAGTATTAGAGCCACGCTCTAATACCATGAAGCTAGGCGTAATGAAAAATGCATTACCAGAAAGCTTAAAAGATGCAGATTTGGTATTTTGCTATGGCACAAATTTAGGTTGGGATGCAGATGAGGCCTTGGCGCCAATTAAAACTAAAGCTACGGTGTATGAGGATTTAAATGTAATGGTGGCGGCAATTGTCGAAGCAGCAAAATCTGGCGACTATGTGCTGGTGATGAGTAATGGTGGCTTTGGTGGTGTGCATCAAAAAATACTCAATGCGCTACAAATAAAATTTGAGGCAGAGTTTAAGGTTGGCTAATAAACTTAAAGAGATGGAAACTAAAGTACTGGCCTCGCTCATTGCCAGGTTAAGAACGATGAGCGTGATGAGTATTGCCATTTGGGTATCAATATTGGTGCATATGGCGATACTAAGTATTCATTTTCAACCAGAACTTAAAAAATTCACAGATAATATACCTACTTTAGAAGTGGTGTTGGTGAACGCTAAAACCAACACAAAGCCTGATAAGGCAGATGCGTTTGCACAGGCCAATTTAGATCGTGGTGGTAATACCGATCAAAACCGAAAAATGAAATCTGCACTGCCTTCAATCAAACAGCAAAAAACAGAGTTTACAGTTAAGCCTACTGCCGAAGTAAAATCAGGGAAACAAGCATCCAAGCAAGCCGCTGAGAAAACGCAAGAGCAAAAGCGCGTTGCTGACCTTGAAAAAGAGGCGCAAGAGTTGATGACGCAACTACAATCCACGAAAAAGGTGGAATCACAACCAGTGCAAAAGGCGGCAGCTAAAGAATCAGAAGCCGGTAACCAAGAGACGCCTAACAAAAAACTCGATATGAATGATATTTCTGCAGCGGTACTGGAAATGGATCGTCTGGAAGCGCTGATTTCCAAGCAGCAAGATGACTATCAAAAACGCCCAAAACGTAAGTTTATAGGTGCTAGAGCCAAAGAGTATCGCTATGCACTATACGTGGACTCATGGCGACAAAAGGTAGAAAAAATAGGCAATCTCAATTACCCTGAAGCCGCCAAAAACCTGAAGCTTTATGGTCAATTACAAATGACAGTGTCTATTAACGCTGATGGTAGTATAGAAAATATCGAACTCAATCGTAGCTCAGGGCATAAAGTATTAGATGAGGCCGCGAAACACATTGTAGAATTAGGTGCGCCTTATGCCAAGTTTCCTGATGATGTGCGTAAAGAGATTGATATTTTGAGTATCACACGTACATGGACTTTTACTAAAGAAGATAGCCTCGCCACAGGCGATTAAAAGCTTCAGCTTACTTTCTGATTATTACAATTTTGAAGCAGAATTTTAATGCCTAATGACTAACTACTACCAACACCACGTATTTTTCTGCCTGAACCAACGCGAAGACGGTGGAGCATGCTGCATGGATAAAAGCGCAGAAGCTGCGTTTGATTACATGAAATCGCGTGTCAAAAAGTTGGGTTTAAATGGTGAAGGTAAAGTGCGCATTAACCGCGCGGGTTGTTTTGATCGTTGTAGTGAAGGGCCGCTCTTGGTGATTTATCCACAAGCTATTTGGTATACATTTATTGATAATGAAGATATTGATGAGATTATCGAATCTCACCTAGTCAATAATAAAATAGTGGAGCGACTTGTCGTGTAGGAGCGAATTTATTCGCGATTGTCATAATCAAGTTGCAATCGCGAATAAATTCGCTCCTACAAAGCACAACATTCAATATACGTACTTACTTTATCAGCGAGTGCTTTTTTAATATTCGCTTCAAGCTGGATGGGGCTGCCATCCCGCAATGACTCACCCCAGTGTGAGTTTGGAAAGTGTTTGTCATTCTCAAAACGTGGAATCACATGCCAATGAATATGTGGCGTTTTGTTACCTAAACTGGCTAGATTGATTTTATCCGGATTGAAAATCTCTCTGAGTGCAGTTTCTACTGCAAACACAACTTTCATAATTTGCGCACGCTGCGAAGGTTGTAAATCCGTCATTTCTTTCACATGAGCGAGTAACTCAACGCGGCAATAAGCTGGGTAATCCGCATCATTTAACAGCACTACGCGACAAAAGTCATCTTGCCAGAGTAGTTCATGTGGTGTTGGTTCGCATAGTGCGCATGATTTTTTATTCATTTTAAATAGGCTTAAATTTAACTTTGCATCCCTTCGACAAGCTCAGGGAGCGGGTTTGGGCGATATGTAAATAATGTATAGATGTAGCGTTCCCTGAGCTTGTCGAAGGGAAAATCTAAGAAGCCGCCAACATGCGCTCTAACGTAAGCTTTGCTAATTTAGCTTCGTGCGCGGGCACTTTAATCCGGTTCACAACGTTACCTTCAACCAGGTTTTCCAGCACCCAAGCCAAGTGCTGCGGGTCTATACGCGCCATGGTGGAGCATTCGCACACCACATGGCTCATGAACTGAACCAGTTTGCCTTGAGATTTCATATTTTCAGCTAAGCGATTCACTAAATTAAGCTCGGTACCCACCAGCCATTTAGTGTTGGCTGGTGCATCGGAGACTGTTTTCAGAATATATTCGGTTGAACCTACATAATCAGAATTTAAGCACACTTCAAACGGTGCCTCGGGGTGCGAAATGACAAAACCATCAGGATGTTCAGCACGGAATTTTGTGATATTTTGTGGGCGGAACATTTGATGTACGGCACAATGCCCTTTCCAAAGCAGGATTTTTGCGTTTTTTATTTGATCAATCGTTAAACCGCCCATCGGTTGATCCGGATCCCAAATCGGCATTTGCTCAAGTGGAATGCCCATTTTATGACCACTCCAGCGCCCAAGGTTTTGGTCAGGGAAGAACAGTACTTTTTCGCGTTGCGCAAAGCCCCATTCAATAATCTTGGTGGCGTTAGTGCTAGTGCAAACAATACCGCCATGTTCCCCACAAAATGCTTTAAGGTCAGCGGCCGAGTTAATGTAAGTGACTGGCGTAATTTGCGCATCAAAATTAAGCACTTTATTCAGCTCGCGATAGCAACGCTCAACCTTGGCTAGATTCGCCATGTCCGCCATTGAGCAACCTGCAGCAAGGTCAGGCAAAATTACAATTTGCTCTGGACGACTCAAAATATCAGCCACCTCTGCCATGAAATGCACACCTAAAAATACGATGTATTCCGCGTCTAAATTCTCGGTGTAGCGTGATAGCTTGAGCGAATCACCTGTGTAATCGGCATGTTTGTACACACTTTCATTTTGATAATGATGGCCCAAAATCACCAAGCGTTTACCCAGCTTTTCTTTCGCCGCAATAATGCGACGTTGGCAGTCAGCATCGTCAGCGATTTGGAATTTCTCAAATTTTATAGGAGATTCTTGCATGTTTTTTGACCTGATTACTTACGCATAAGCATAGAAAGCGCATATTTTATAACGTTAATTGATGTCGTTCACCTATTCTTTTGATTGCGTCCACATTCGTCCACGAAAACACACGATTCGCCGCCTCGCGCCAATCCACCCACTCATAGCGAACATGCTCATTTGGGGCTAATTTGATTGGTATTTGGTGAGGTAGTTCCAAGCCAAACAAATGTTCAGTGTTTTCTATGACGCCTGGCGCATAGCGATGTCGCCAATGCGGATAAATTTCGTATACGTTTGAGACTTGCCAATCTTGTAAATCATATTGCGTGGTATCCAAGCCGGTTTCTTCATGCACTTCACGAATTGCTGCCTGCAACGGTGTTTCACCAGGCTCTAAACTGCCGGTCACTGACTGCCAAAATCCCGCCTTATCAGCACGCTCCATGATGAGTACTTGCAAATCAACAGTATGGATAAGGACTAATGAAGAAATTGGGGTTTTGAACATTAGTACACCATTAGCCCGTTTGACTTAATTTGAACTAAACAGTTTTTGTACGGCTTAAATTTTTTGTGCTACTTGTTGCATTGGTTAAGTTCTTTGGCAGCTGAAATACAACGCTCTCAACAACACCTTGTAGTTCTTGTACATTATTTGCACCAAGTTGCTGCAGCTTTAGAATCACTTCTTTAACTAGTATTTCAGGCGCTGATGCCCCCGCTGAAACGCCAATATGTTTTTTGCCTACCAACCACTCAGGTATTAGAAAGCTTGCATTATCAATCATGTAAGCCTCAACTCCTTGGTTTTCAGCCACTTCACGTAAACGATTTGAGTTAGAACTGTTAGGTGAGCCAACAACAATCACCAAGTCACAATTTTTTGCCATGATTTTGACCGCATCTTGGCGATTTTGTGTTGCGTAACAAATATCATCACTTTTGGGAGCATGAATTTTGGGAAATTTCACCTTCAGCGCGTTAATTACCAACGTTGCATCGTCTATAGAAAGTGTAGTTTGCGTTACATAGGCAAGTTTGAGTGGATCTTTCACCATTAAACTGGCAACATCATCAGGGGTTTCTACCAAATACATGCCCCCATTTGTTTGGCTCTCTTCAACTTGTCCCATGGTACCTTCAACTTCGGGGTGTCCTTTATGGCCAATCATGATAATTTCCATGCCAGCAGTACGCATTTTGGTTACTTCAATATGTACCTTGGTGACAAGCGGGCAAGTCGCATCATAAGCAGTTAATCCGCGGGCATCAGCTTCTGCACGTATTGCCTTTGAAACGCCATGTGCACTAAAAATCACGGTACTGCCAGATGGAATTTCGTCCAGCTCTTCGACAAATACCGCGCCTTTAGCACGCAATTCATCTACAACAAATTTGTTATGGACAACCTCGTGACGCACATAAATAGGGGCGCCAAATTTTTCTAATGCCTGTTCAACAATAATAATGGCGCGGTCAACGCCCGCACAAAAACCGCGAGGGTTTGCTAATAAAATATCTGCTGAATCTCTGTCTATTGAATTGCTGTCAACCATACACACTTTTTTTCATAAAATTCACTTAAGGTATAATGTACATATTAACCTAAATCAGGACACGCTTAAAATTCAAGCATACTTAAAAACATGAATAATTCCATGGCAAAAAAAACCGTAGTTAAAAACACGGCAACACTGTTAATTACATGCCCAGATAGCAAAGGCATTGTCGCGGCAATCGCTGATTTTTTATATCAGCATGACGCTAACATTCTGCATGCAGATCAGCACCAAGATGCTGAAAATAACCTCTTTTTAATGCGTGTTGAGTGGGATTTAGCTGGCTTTACACTGGCTCCTGCCGAGTTTGAACAGAATTTTGTACAAATTGCCACTCGTTTCAATATGGAATGGCAGCTCAAACTTTCACAAAAACCATTTCGCGTCGCGATTATGGTTTCGCAGTACGACCATTGCTTGGCTGATTTGTTGCATCGTCATAAAAATGGCGAGTTGGTTTGTGATATGCCGCTTATTATCAGTAACCACCGCGATACCGAGGCATTGGCAAAATTTTACGGCGTTGATTTTCACTACATAGAAGTAAATAAAGACAATAAAGCAGCAGCCGAAGCCGAGCAATTTGCGTTGTTCGCGCAATATGAAATTGATTTGATTGTGTTAGCTCGTTATATGCAAATATTATCGCCAAATTTTGTGGCGCGTTATCCTAAGCAGATTATCAATATCCATCACTCATTTTTACCTGCATTTATCGGTGCGCGGCCTTATCATCGCGCCTTTGAGCGCGGCGTCAAGCTGATTGGTGCAACTAGCCATTATGTGACCGAGGTATTAGATGAAGGCCCAATTATTGAGCAAGGTATTGACCGAATATCGCACCGTGATCAGGTAGAAGATTTAATTCAAAAAGGGCGCGATTTAGAGCGGATTGTGCTTTCAAAAGCCGTACGCTGGCATATTGAAAACCGCATTTTGCTTTATGCCAATAAAACAGTAATTTTTGACTAGTAAGCAATAAAAAAGCGAAGCAAAATGCCTCGCTTTTTATTGGCGGTTTGAATATTTATTCAGTTGCCGGAGCGTCCAAAGCAGGAATTTCTGGCTCGTCATACGCTGCAATCTCAGGTAAAGCGCCGTTGTCTGAAGCGCTAGCCGCGGCTGTAGTGGCGTCACCAGAAGAAGCGCAGCCAGCAATCAATAACATCATCGCAACCATTAAAGTAATTACTAATCTGTTCATTTTCATTTCTCCCTAGATTCGTAGTGCAGAATTATTTATATAATCAATTAATTTCCATTATCCGGAGCAGGCGCATCAATTGGTGGTAGTGGAACTTCAACGGTCGGTGCAATATCTGGTAAAGACTCATCTGCAAATACCGTAATAGACCCGCATGCTAATAGTGCCAATAAAACTGAAAGAACTTTTTTCATACCTTCTCCTATTTGTAAGCAACTGTTTTATAAATGATGTTAAGAGTGAAATTCCTCTTAAACATGAATTTACACCCAGTGAATTGCATGCGCAACATAAATAGTATTTTACTTACGGCAGGCGCTGTTCCAGCGCAAACAAATCTGTAATTAGCTCACGTTTTCTAATCAAGTGACATTGTCCACCATCCACCATAACCTCAGCTGCACGCGGTCTTGTGTTGTAATTGCTTGACATGCTCATGCCGTAAGCTCCAGCAGACATAATTGCGAGTAAATCACCTTCAATTAATGCCAGCTTTCTATCGTGCCCTAAAAAATCACCACTTTCACACACGGGCCCTACGATTTCATAAGTAAGTGCGCTGGTTTGGTCACTGCGTGGTTGCACAGCTTTAATGTCATGGTAAGCGTCATATAGCGCAGGGCGCATTAGGTCGTTCATTGCTGCGTCTACAATGGCAAAATTTTTCGCTTCAGTTTGCTTTATATACTCTACTTTTGTAAGCAAAATACCCGTATTACCCACTAATGCGCGGCCTGGTTCAAAAACAAGTTTTATATTGCGGCTACCTAGTTTTGCACGCATGGCAGCAGCGTAAACATTAAACTCCGGCGGCGTTTCATCGTTGTAACAAATACCTATACCACCGCCAGCGTCAATGTGTTGAACAGCTATGCCTTGTNNGACCAATACCACCGCCAGCGTCAATGTGTTGAACAGCTATGCCTTGTTGTTCCAGAGCATCAACAAGTAATAACACACGATCAAAAGCATCTAAAAATGGTGATAACTCGGTAATTTGCGAGCCGATGTGGCAGTCAACACCATGAATTGCAATGTTGGGCATAGCTGCAGCCTGTAAATAGACATTGAGCGCATCTTCGTATGCCACACCAAATTTATTATTTTTTAAGCCTGTAGAAATATAAGGGTGCGTTTTTGCATCTACATTTGGGTTAACGCGTAGTGATACTGGCGCTATTTTACCCATCGCGCCAGCCACATTGTTGAGGCGTGTTAATTCGCTGGCTGATTCCACATTGAAGCAAAAAATACCTGCATTGAGTGCGGCTTGCATTTCAACCTCTGTTTTACCTACACCTGAGAACACGATTTTTTTCGGGTCGCCGCCTGCAGCCAAAACACGAGCGAGTTCACCGCCAGAAACAATATCAAAACCGGCGCCCAGGCTTGCAAACAAGTTTAATATTGCGAGGCTGGGGTTGGCTTTAACCGCAAAGCATACCAAGTGATCGGTGCCTACAAAGCCAGCACTAAAACGCTCAAAAGCTTGGATGAGTGCCGATTTTGAATACACATAGCAAGGCGTGCCAAATTCACCGGCAATTTGGTTAAGCGCTACGTTTTCAGCATGCAGCGTGGCGTTTTTGAGGGTAAAGGAGTTCACAGTAATGACTTATAGAGTTTAAAAAATAAAACAAGTTTTATTTGCTTGCAGGGGTTGGTTGCGGATATTGCTGCTCAGGAATATACAACGGCCCTTTGGTGCCGCAGCTGTTTAACGCACAGCATATTGCCGCTAATAATAATATGCGTACTAATATCCAGGCAGTATTTTTTTGCATATTTAAGGCCTCGCGTAACTTAATAAAGCGGCATTCAAATGTTTTGAAATTCTAATGAAAATTAATCAAATAGCATATATTTGAATCTACTGGCGAATTTTAACATAAAGGTGCAATTGGTTTTGGTTGGTCAGGTTTTATTTGAAGCGATGCTTTAATCAAATGGCGAGCCATATTAACAACAACATGCCGTTTATCAGTCAAGTTTTACCGATTATCGGTTGCTGCTAGACATTGATAATAGGCATGTGCATGATGCATGTAAGTAAAAAGGGGAAATAAAATGTGTACCTTAACAAGTTTGCACCACAGGCACTCCGGTTTTCTAATGGCTAAGCCATTGAAAAGTCGTATGCAACATAATCGATTAAAAAGCAGTGTTAAAGCTGGCCTAAGCCAAAAGGGCTTTACGCTGATAGAGGTAATGATAGTGGTGGCCATAATCGGTATTTTGGCGGCTATTGCAATGCCAAATTACACAGATTATGTACGGCGTGGCAGGGCAGCCGAAGCTACTTCAACCTTGGCGAATTTAAGAGTGCAGATGGAGCAATACTTTCAAGATAATCGTACCTATGTTGGTGGGCCGTGTGCGCCAGGAAGCGGTGATGTGTATTTTGCTTATGCTTGTGCACCTGCGGCAACAGCTACTACGTATACCTTAACAGCTGCAGGCAGGGCGGGGCAAGGCATGACTAGTTTTGCATTTAGCATAGACCAAAATAATGCCAAAACGTCAACCTTTGATGGCACAACGGGCGGTACATGCTGGCTAACCAGCAAGGGTGGGTCATGCTAGTCTTGGCCAAAAAAAGTCGCAAAACAAGACTAAACGGCTTTACTCAAAAAGGTTTTACATTAGTCGAGCTGATGATTGCGCTTGCGCTGTTAGGTATTGTTGCTGCGCTTGGTTTACCTAACTATCGAATCTGGATAGAAAATACACGTATCCGTAACGCTGCAGAGTCCATTCAAACAGGCTTGCAAAAGGCGCGATTTGAGGCTTTAAAGCGTAATCTACCAGTACAGTTTGTTTTAGGTGCAAATTCTGCATGGACTATTGGTTGCGTCACCGTGACTGCTGATTGTCCTGACCCAATAGAGCAGCGCACTAGTAAAGAAGGTTCTTCGACTAGCATCAGTGTTACGGCGGTGCCTGCAGCGTCTACGACCGTCGTTTTTACAAATCTCGGCACTGTGTTACAAAGCCCCCCGGCTTTGGCAGCGCCATTTACTCGGGTGGATATTGACAGCGCAACATTGTCAGCGACAGATAGCAGAGATTTGCGTGTCATGATGGGTCCAGGGGGTATTGGTCGCATGTGCGATCCATATTCAGGTTTGTCAGCTTCTGACCCACGTAAGTGTTAATGAGGGAATTTCGAATGTTGAATGCTAATCAGGCAATTAAAGGCAGAATTACCAGGGTTAATGTGCTGCATGTTGCAGGTAAATTTCAAAAAGGCGTGGTATTGCTTGAATCTCTCATTGCAATTCTGCTTTTTTCGATGGGAATTCTTGCATTGGTGGGTTTGCAGAGCGCGATGGTAAAAAATACGTCTGATGCAAAATATCGGGCAGAAGCAACGTTTATCGCCCAACAAAAGCTGGGTGAGATATGGGTAAATGCAAAGAATTTTGCAGGGCTTGCTGATTATGTCGTGGTTGACGAAAATATTTCGATATTGCTACCCGAAGGCAAACGCACTGTTGCAGTTTCTCCAGAACGTGTAGTTACCGTAACAGTTACTTGGCAACTGCCGGGCGAAGCGCTACATAACTACAGCACGAATGCGCGCATCGAAGGTATATGATAATGACTAAGAACAAGAAGAAAATATCTTTTCATCAAACAGGTTTTAGTTTGGTAGAAATCCTTATAGGTCTTGTGATTGGCTTGCTTGCAACCTTGGTAATTATGCAAGTTTTTGCAGTGTTCGAAGGGCAAAAACGCAGCACTTCTGGCAGTGCTGATGCACAAACCAACGGCAGCATTGCACTGCATAACATACAGCGCGACACACAGATGGCTGGGTTTGGTTTGCCGATGCCAATGGCTGACATAGAGAATGCCTCACTTAGATGTAATCCATCGCCTGTAAATCTGTTCCCCGTGGTCATTCAAGATGGTGTTGCTGACGCAAGTGATATTGTTACGGTTCGTTATAGTACGGATGCATTGGGCGCCATTCCAGTCAGAATCATTAACCCCGCAAATGCCATTACTGCTGTTGGGCTTACGGTAGATAATAATATTGGCTGCAAAAATAATGATATTGTTTTGATCAGCCAAGGTACATCATGTGTCATGACAACAGTGGAGGATGCTAACGGCAACCCAGATACTTTAGTGAACATTAGTTTGAAAAATACCACTCCGCTAGGCGCACCGATAAGTGCGGGCGCCAAACTTGCTTGTATGGGTAATTGGCAAGACTACAGATACGAAGTAGACGTTAATAATCAATTGCTACTGAACGGCAACCCCATCGTTGCTGAAGTCGTCGGTATACAGGCGCAATACGGCATTTCTGCCGCTGCAAATAACAATCAGGTCAATGGGTGGGTAAATGCTACAGGCATTTGGGCAGCACCTACAGTAGCAAATCGCAATCGCATCAAAGCGATTCGTATTGTTGTGGTTGCGCGCAATGGTTTACTAGAAAAGAACATTGTAACCAATACCTGCACGACCGCTAAAGGCATTATCAATAATGGCCCTTGTGCTTGGGATGATACTGACTTTAGCGCCGCGCCAAAAATTGACCTTTCGACCATTGCCAATTGGCAAAATTATCGTTACAGGGCTTTTGAAACCATCATTCCGTTGCGGAACATGCTTTGGTCAAGGGATGCGCTATGAATAAACAAGCTATAACATCTTCCAAGCAACACGGCTTTGTGCTTTTTATGGCACTCATCGCACTTGTTGTGATGTCGCTGGCTGCGGTAGCCCTGATACGTTCGGTGGATACCAATACAGTGATTGCGGGCAACCTCTCATTAAAACAATCGGCACTGATTTCATCCGACAGGGGCGTGGAAACGGCGCTCGGATGGATAGAAGCAAAAGCCATAGCGAACCCTGCAGACCTTGAGGTCAATAGCGCAGCTAATGCAAATAACGGTTACTACGCTACTTTTCTTGCACCAGATCTGGACAATCCGGCGGTATTAAAAGATGACGCAACTTGGGTTGCGGCAGCCAGTGCGGACGCTACAGGCACTGGCATAGCGGCGGGCACCGAAGCTGCCAGCCAGAACAACATACGCTACATTGTTCAGCGTATGTGTCGTCAAGCAGTTCCGCCAACTGCAGATAAATGCTTATTTGGCGATACCGAAACAGGCACAAGCAGTACAGGCGGTATAGACCACACTGAGATAGCCATCGTCAATACCCAACAAAGCCCAATGTATCGGGTTACGCTCAGGGTTGACGGCCCCAAAAACACCACAAGCTATACGCAAACCTATGTATATTAGGAGTTACCCATGAAACACTACCAAAAAAAATACACTCAAACGGTTAGCCGACTGCTGGGGTGGGCTTTGGCCATCTGCCTTGGGTTGCCATTGTTTGCTTCGGCCAACGCCGTGACAACCCCCTTGGACTTGGCGACCATCCCGCTTGCCAACAGCCCGACGGTATCAATACAACCTAATCTACTATTTGTATTGGATGATTCCGGTAGTATGGGCTGGAATTGGTTGCCAGACTGGGCAAACAGTTCCGATCCAACCTATTTCAGAAACGCTGGCTACAATACCGTGGCCTACAATCCTGCAACTCGCTATGACCCCCCAGCTTTTTTTGATGCAGGTGGGGTAAATATTGCTCAATATCCTAGCCAGACTGGCGTATCAACCGCAACGGGTGCTGATGCGTCCGCCAAGCCAAACTGGAATGCCGTTAAGAATAATGCCTATATTGGCGCTGCAAAGAGTAATGTAAGCAATCAACCTTCGTTTTTTACTTATGTGGCTGGTGAATATTGCACCGCGAAAGATTTAAAAACCTGCATTACGGCTTCAGGGCCTTCTGTCACCCATCCTTTCCCAGCCGGATTGCGCTGGTGCAACGCGGCCCTTACCAGTTGCCAGGCAATCAGGGTAGGTACGTTTAATACTCCACGTCATCCCAGAACGCGCGTCGCTACGATTACCATCACTAATGCCAGTTCAACCTCGGTCTCCAGCATTACGGTAAGCGGAGGAACTATTGAGCTGCTATCCGCCGCCACAACGGCATCCAGCACAAAACAGACGGTAGCGGACAGGATTGTAACCAGTATTAACAATAACTGCACTACCACACCAGATAATTGCTTTTTTGCGTTACGAACCGCCGCCGATAGAGTGAGCATCTACGCTCCATTCTCGAACTACGGTATAGCAGGAACCCCTGCCGTGACTTGGGTTGGAGGAACTGTTACGCCTAATGCTTTCGGCAATGGTAGCGGTGGTGTAACTGTTGGAAATCATATACTTACCGTGATTTCACCCAACTCGAATGCCTACACTTATCCAGGATCAGCCACCAAAGCACCAACTCGTACTGACTGTGCTGGAGCAACCTGTACCTACAATGAGGAAATGACCAACTACGCCAACTGGTGGACCTATTACCAGACGCGTATGCAAATGATGAAAACTGCTGCAGGCCTTGCCTTCAAAGATGTGGGTGTGGATTTTAGAGTGGGCTTTATGACTATCCACCCCGCTGCAGGTACGTCGTTAAAGTTTGATACATTTAATACTAGCCACAAGGCAGCTTGGTACAGTAAATTTTTCAGTATATCGCCTGGCCCTGCTACACCGCTGCGTTCTGCATTATCCATAGCAGGCCGTATCTATGCTAAAAAAAATACTGTTGGTGGTGCTTTTACAGACCCGATAGAATACGAATGTCAGCAGAACTTTACGCTACTCACAACCGATGGTTACTGGAATTCAGACACTGCGGCTGATATTCTGAAAGTCGATGGTTCTGTGATGACCAACCAAGATATGGGGCCTCTTACCACTACTCCACGCCCGATGTATGAAGGGCCGACGGCAAGCTCAAATAGCCTTGCAGACGTTGCCAAGTATTACCACGATACTGACCTGCGCACGGCTGCGCTAGGCAACTGTACTGGTGCTTTGGGTAGCTCTGTATGCCAATCACCTGCGCCTTCCACCGCCAACATCAAACAGAATATGGTAACGCTCACCCTTGGCTTGGGGATAGATGGTACCTTGGCCTATACCAGTGATTACAAAAAAGCGACATCGGGTGACTTTTTTGATATAAAAAATGGCACCAATAACTGGTCAGTGCCTGCTGAAGGCAGTGCAACGACGATTGATGATCTCTGGCACGCCGCAGTCAACGGCGAGGGTACTTATTTCAGTGCCAAGAGCCCTACTGAACTCGTTAACTCACTCAAAGAGGCACTTGCTTCGATTGAAGTTAAGCTTGGCGCGGGAGCCGCTGCCGCAACCAGCACTCTAAACCCTGTTGCAGGTGATAACTCTATCTATACAGCCAGCTATACATCGGGCCACTGGACAGGCAACCTTGAGAAGCGCAATATCGACGTAACCACAGGTGTGGTTGATGTTACGGCCGCCAATTGCGTTGAAGATGTGGCGAGTACGACAACTTGTACTGCACCTTCCAGCATTGTTCCTAACGGAGGTGGCGGCTTTAACTGCGAAACGCCGACAACTGACCCTTTGACCTGCCCCGTCAGCGGTGTGTGGGATGGAGCAATATGTAGAGTACCTGTAGCAGCCGCATGTACTGGCACTTTAAAGAGTAGGGTGAGTGCCTTTGCTGACACACGGAATATCAAAATGAATAGCGGTGGCGGCGCGTTGGTGAACTTCAGTTATGGTAGTTTATCCGCCGCGCAAAAGACCACATTTGAAAGCGCTTTTCTTGCTGCGAATTTAACACAATGGCTGTCTTTGACTCCTGCTCAGCGGGCTAATGCTACGCCTGATAATCTGGTTAATTACTTGCGTGGCCAAACCGGCTATGAAGAAAATTCTGGTGATCCAGATAAAAAAGTCTTCCGTAAGCGCTATGCTACTTTGGGTGATGCTATTGACGCTAAGCCAGCTTTTCTCGGCAAACCTAACTTCAGTTATACAGACCCTGGTTATGCGGCTTTCAAAACAGCACAAGCAGGCCGCGCAAAAACAGTCTATTTGGGTGCGAACGATGGCATGCTGCATGCGTTTGATGCCGATACGCTGCAAGAACGTTGGGCTTACGTACCCACGATGGTCATTCCCAATATGTGGAAATTGGCAGACGCAGCCTACACCAACAAACATAGTTATTACGTCAATGGTAACCCTATAATTTCCGACATTTGCGTCTCTGCTTGCAATGGCGCTGGTGCCGTTTGGAAAACGATTCTGGTGGCAGGTTTGAACGGTGGTGGCCGTGGCTATTATGCGCTGGACATTACAGACCCCACTAGTCCTTTGCTGCTATGGGAGTTAGATGCAAATGATGAAACTAATGTGGGTTATACCTTTGGTAACCCTGTCATCACCAAAAAACCGGATGGTACATGGGTGGTGCTGGTGACTTCTGGCTATAACAATATTCCTGATAATAGTGCTTTTTACGCGCTACCCAGCACCAAGTTTAAACCCTACAGTCCACCAGCATCAGCGCAGTACACAGGTGGAGATGGGCAGGGCTATCTTTATGTACTTGATGCACTATCTGGCAACAAACTTGCACAAATAGCAACAGGTGCTGGCAGTACTTCAACGCCAAGTGGCTTGGCCAAAATCAGGAATCATGTAGGTAGCGACGCGACGAAAAACAACTCGACGACCTATGTTTACGGTGGAGATCTGCTCGGCAATCTCTGGCGCTTTAATATAGTTGACAATTCGCGGATGTTGCTTGCAAAACTTGAGGCAGGCGGTACTCCTCAGCCAATTACAACGCGTCCGGAGCTAGGCTTGATCAAGAATAAACGGGTGGTTTTTGTTGGTACCGGCAAATATCTGGAGATTGGTGATCTCACTGATACTAGTCAACAAACGCTTTATGCGATTAAAGACGATAATGCCATTACAACGCTGATGAACCCGCGTAGCACGCTAGTGCAACAGACCGTTGTTCCAGATGGTGCGGATAATCGTAAAAGCGGTACTGGTAATGCCGTGGATTTTAATTCTGGTTCTGGCTGGTATGTAGATTTTCCAGATTCAGGTGAGCGGCAAAATGTAGCGTCGCAACTGTCACTCGGTACTTTATCGGTGCCGACTATCGTGCCGACGTCATCTGCTTGTCAGCCTGCGGGTTATGGCTGGGCCAATTACTTTGATTATAAAACCGGCCTTTCAGTTGTTCCCGCAACAGGTGTCGTATCAACCAGAACTAGTTCGCCCATTGTGGGCCAGGTTGTGGTATACATTGATGGCAAGCCTATACTTGTGATAAGTACAGCAGACGGTAAAACATTTTCACTTCCTCTGCCAATCAATGGTTCTGGTATGGGGTTCCAGAAGAGAAGGTCGATCTGGCGCGAACTGGTTAATTAGAGGTTCTGCTTCTTTATTAATCTAAAAAGAGCGGCTCTGCCGCCCTTTTTTGCTTGGGTATAATTTTTATTGAGAAGATGTTTTTACGTGTGAATCTTATAGGTTGCCTAAATATCTAGCGACTATTGGCAAGTAATTTTGCCGCGATAAAGCCATTGATAATGCCAAAAAATAAGGCAGCTAATGCAAAAATAGGAATTAAATAGCTAACACCTGCATGAGGAATAAGCCATATTCGCACAATCAAAAGTTGACCTGCAATATGCCAGAATGCCGCTAGAATACTTAAAGTGACAGCGCCAAAATAACGTTTAGGCAAGTACATACCCAGCCATAACACACCTAAACTCGATAGCGCGCCGCTTAAACTAAGTACAAAAGTGGGCGATAAAAACTGCCCAAGTAATAAGCTGCTGGCAAATACACGCAAAATGCTTACCCATGCTGCGGTAGCAAAATCATATTGATACAGCACATATAAAGTGACGATATTGGCAATGCCAGGTTTAACACCAGGTAACGGCGATGGGATGACAGCTTCAACCATGTGCAAGGCAATTGCAAAAGCGGCAAGCTTGGCAATGCGGTGATCATCAGTGGTGGTTTGTATTTGGGTGAGTTTCAAAATGATGGTTCCTTGGCTTCGACAGGCTCAGCCACCACGACAGGCTCTAACATAACGTTGGCTGAGCCTGTCGAAGCCGATGTTATGTTAGAGCCTGTCGAAGCCAAAGCCTTAGCAGAAGAGCTTAAAGCTAATGCTGGTAAATCCTTATATCGCCCAGCTATTAGCGCTAGTTTTTTTGCTCGGCTCCAGCCTTGCACTTGTTTTTCTCTATAAAAAGCTTCGTCAATTTGCGCAAACTCTTCACAAAAAACCAACTCTACTGGCAATCTATTTTTTGTATGGTTAGCACCTAAGCCATTATTATGTTCCCATAACCGCTTTTCTAGGTTAACTGTGCTACCAGTATAAAAACTTTCATCAGCGCACTTTAGAATGTATATATACGGCATATATTAATCTTAGATATAGTATGGGTTTATGGCTGCGACCACTTCGACTAGCTCAGTGAACATGCTTTTTTGAGCTCGGTAGCTGTGGTTCGACAGGCTCACCAACCATTCCTGCTTGTCCTGAACCAGCCAATGGGTCGAAGGGTAGCCTGCACTTCGACAAGCTCAGTGAACAAGCTTATCTGAACTCGGTAGCTGTGGTTCGACAGGCTCACCAACCATTCCCGCTTGTCCTGAGCCAGCCAATGGGTCGAAGCTCGGTAGCTGAGCTTGTCGAAGCTAATAGTTAAGCGAATCATAAGGCTTGGTCTCACCGAGTAATTCTAGGCTGATTTGGTTGGGTAGACAAATTGCTGCTTGTCCTGCGCGCGTTAGCCAACCTTGATGCACACAATATTGCGTAGTGCATGGTGATTTTGCAAATCTGGCTTTGCCCTGTGAGATGCTAATGACGGCATCGCCTAACTTGCCGTGTACATGAACTTCACGCTTCTGGTTTAAGCTGTAAGTAGCGTAAATTTTATCGCCCAGCCTAATTTGTACTTTAGCGGCATGTTCACTGGACCATAGTGTTTGGAATAAATAAAACACACACAGCAGGCCAGCTAGCACAACAAGCCAATCGCCAACCAGTAATTCCTTAGTGAGCAGTTTAGGGTAGCGTTGTAAATTTAGCACCGGAATCTACCCAATGTAGTTTTTGTGCCATTTTCTTTGACACAAAAATGTTTGATTTATCATCAATCACCATAAAATTATCAATGCCAAAAGCCTGTGCCGCTTTGTTTCTATTTTCCGGGGTTTCAATAAAAATAGGTTTTGATGCCACATCTGATAGCACACCTGCATTTGATTGTGGTGTCACCAGTACGGTAACTGCCTGCGTATGCTGTGCTGGGTAGCCCGTGCGTGGGTCGATAATATGGCAGTAACGTTTACCATCTAACATAAAATAGCGCTGATAATCGCCAGATGTACCAATCGCCCAGCCATCAGCCAAATCAAGCGTAGCAATTGCTGCCGGCATGCGCGGATGTTGTATGCCAACACGCCAAGGTTGATCGCCATGCTGACCAATCGCTATGATGTTGCCACCGATGTTAATAAGCGCGTTTTTAACATGTTCTCTACGCAAGTAGGTCGCGGCTATATCTAACGCATACCCTTTTGCGTAGCCGCCTAAATCAAGCTTGACCATAGAATTTTTACTATAAGCATTGCTGCTATATGCCGTATTGTTGCTAACAACAATATCAGTCATGCTTGGGTTGGCTTTTACTAAATTTTTTATTTTTCCATCGTCAATATTCACTGCGCTAAATTCATCGCGCTGAAAGCCCCACGTGCCAATTAAATGGCCAATGGCAGGGTTAAATAAACCTTGAGATTTAATTGATAGCGCAGTGACATCAGCTAACATGTAGGCGAGATCAGGGCTGATAGCAACGGGTTTACTACCTTGCTCAAAAGCGGCATTGAGTTCACCCAGCTCACTTAATTTGAGGCCGCTCAGCTCGTTTTTTGATACAGGTTTCCAAGCATGTAAACGATTATGCAAGTTTTGAAAATCTTGTAGCACTTGGTTGGCAACTAGTCTGGCGCGACCATCGGTTTCACCATAGATGCTAATGTCCACCAAGGTGCCAAATATATAGCTTTGACTATGATAAAGCGGTTCTTTAAAACAGCTTGTGAGCAAGAGTAGCAGTAAAAGAAATAAGTAGCGCATGGAGATATGATAGACGATTTTTAAGGGAAGTTCTGGTTTGGCCAATTTGAGGATACCCCAAATTGTAACTAGTATTTCTCTAGCGCTTCACAAAATAATTGTGCAGGCTTACAAACGGTTTGTTGAGCAATCTCTACCATGCCAGTGGGGCTGGTGACATTGATTTCAGTTAAATGCTCGCCTATTACATCTAAACCAACTAAAAACAGACCTTCTTGTTTAAGTGCTTTACCAACGGTGGTGGCAATTTCTAAATCACGTTCGCTTAATAACTGTGCCACGCCAACGCCGCCGGCGGCCAAATTACCGCGCGTTTCGCCAGCTTTTGGGATACGCGCTAATGAATATGGCAAGGGCGTGCCATCAATTACAATAATGCGTTTATCGCCTTGCAAAATAGCAGGCAAGTAACGTTGTGCCATAATGGTACGGCTGCCAAAGTTGGTGATGGTTTCTAATATCACGCTGATATTAGGGTCGTTCAAACCCAATCTAAAAATACTGCTGCCGCCCATACCGTCTAGCGGTTTAACGACAATATCTTGATGTACGCTCAAAAACTCTCTAATTAAATCGTTGTTAGCCGTGACCAAAAACTCAGGTGTGAATTGTGGAAAACGCGTGACTGACAGTTTTTCATTCCAGCTGCGAATGGCGGTAGGATTGTTGTAGATACATGCACCTTGTAGCGCGGCAATTTCAAGTAAGTAAGTGCTGTAAAGATATTCGTTATCAAAGGGCGGGTCTTTACGCATAATGACTGCATCAAAGGCTGCAGGCGTGTATTCAATAGACCCTTCTAGCGAGTAATGTTGCTCTGTAAATGCAAATTTTTTAGCTTTGATTTTTGCCACATCGCCACGTAAAAAAAGATCATGCTGCATGCTTACAAATAGCGCATGACCGCGCTGACTGGCTTCGCGCATAATTGCCAAGCTAGTATCTTTTTCACTTTTTAGACTTTCAAGTGGATCTAGTATGAATAGTAGTTTCATGTGTGCTTTTGTCTTAAAAAGTATTCGTGCAAAAACCTCTATTGATTCAGGGGGTCTTGCTCTTGCAGCTCAATTGCCGCAGCCAGCAAGGCCAAACGCGCCACTACACCATATGCATAAAAACGGTTAGGCGCAGCATCAGGTGCGCCTGTGCAATCAGGCAAAGTACAAGGTTTTTCAAATGCAAGCGGCACAAAGTGCGAGCCAGGCGCATTTAAGTTTTCATCCACGTCTCGTCCAGTGTGCACACGGTAGAAGCCGCCAATTACAAAGTGATCCATCATGTATATCACAGGTTCGGCAACCGCCTCGTTAATGCTTTCAAATGTATAAACACCTTCTTGAATAATCACTTCAGAAACTTGCAAGCCTTCTTTCACCACAGACATTTTATTGCGGGTTTTACGGTTTAGATCACGCATATCGTCTGGTGATTTTACCGTCATAATGCCCATGCCATAAGTACCAGCATCGGCTTTTACAATGACAAATGGCTCTTGTGTAACGCCGTATTGGCCATATTTTATTTTGATTTTAGCGAGTAATTGCTCTACTTTGAGCACAAGGCATTCTTCACCGGTGCGCGCATGAAAATCTATTTCGCCACAAGTATCAAAATATGGGTTCAACAACCATTCATCAATGCCGAGTAGTGCTGCAAACTCACTGGCTACGCGGTTATAAGCGGTAAAATGCTGCGATTTGCGACGCGTACTCCAACCTGCATGGAGCGGAGGGATTAAATCCTGCTCAAGATTTCTAAGAATCTCTGGAATACCCGCCGATAAGTCATTATTTAGCAGAATAGCGCAGCTATCAAAGTCACCAAGTTCCTTATTGAGCAGCTTGATACGATTGCCCACACGCACTACTGGCTCTAACAACAAGTGATGGCCATCGTGCGTTTCAAGCGTGGTGGGTACAGTAATTTCAGGTGAAATGGAGCCTATGCGTACATCCATTCCTGCCTGCTTCAATATGTTGGCAAGCTCCACCACATTGCGTAAGTAATAGGTGTTGCGGGTATGGTTTTCAGGAATAATCAGTAAGCGATGTGCTTCAGGGCAGATTTTTTCTACAGCCACCATTGCTGCTTGCACACTAAGCGTTAAAAATTCCGGGTTGAGATTGTTAAAACCACCCGGAAACAAATTAGTATCCACAGGCGCTAATTTGAAGCCTGCATTACGCAAATCGACACTAGCATAAAATGGGGCTGCATATTCCAGCCACTGCGAGCGAAACCAATGCTCAATTTTCGGCATAGCCTCCAGCATGTTTTTTTCAAGCGATAACAGTGGGCCGTTAAGTGCGGTAGTTAGGTGGGGAACCATGTTTTATCTCTAATATCATATGGAAACTTCTAAAAATGCAATTTTTAGACCTTACAGTTTCGTCATTCCAGCGCATGCGGGAATGACAATGTGGTGCATTATTCACATTCATGTAATGCATTCGGCATGATATTTGTCAGCATACACAAATTAATGATAATAATATCAGTTTCTCGTATAAAATTTACGCTATTAATTGATAATCTTACGCTTATTCGGTAGTATTAAATTTGTAATTCTGTTAATTGATGATGTAGTTTCATTTTGCTAAATGGATAGATTATGCCCGTCAGGAAAATTCCCAAAAACTACGTTTCTGTTACAGGCACATTTTCTAGTGCCAAAAACGGTAAATCACTTGGGTATGAATCACTGCTTGAGCGAGATTTGATGATTTTGCTTGAGTTTGACGATACTGTCGAGCGATTCGAAGAGCAACCCGTCAAAATTCAAGTCGTAGTCAACGGCAAAAAAGTCAAACCATACACACCAGACATTCTGATTCACTATCGCCCCCTAAGTTCCGGTGAAATGCCACGACCAGTGCTGGGCGAAGTGAAGGCTACCAGCGATCTAAAAAAGAACAAAGCTAAGTATGCGCCAAAATTTGCGGCTGCATCCCTATATGCTGATGGGCGAGGTTGGGATTGGTGCAAATTTACGGAGAAAGATATTCGAACAGATTATCTGGAAAATCTAAAATACCTGCGTGAATATCACAGTGCCGAACCTGATGTAGCGCTACTTAACGAAGTCATTTCCTACCTACAGAACTCTAAGGGTTCAGTGACGCTAGAGTCATTGTTGCAGAACTTATGCCCTACTGAGGATAGGCAGTTGCATATGGCCCCAGCTGTTTGGCGTCTACTCGTTACCAAACGTATTGTTGCTAATCTGAAAAAGCCCTTAGACATGAACACTAAATTGGCGTTATCAAAGGAATAGTTATGGCTAAATCTTCATCTGCTCTGTTCCAAATAATGAAGGGTGAGCTGGTCAGTTACAAAGGGCAAGAGTACGTTTTGCTGAAAGTCATTGACCTGAACAAGGTGCTGGCACAAAACATTGTAAGTAAAACTACCGAAGTGTTGGAAATTCGAGACCTGACCCCATGGATTGTAAATCAAGAAGAAGAAACCGATAAGGCGGCGTTTGATTTGACGGATATTCCTGAAGAGGAATGGCAATTTGCGCGTGAGCGTTTAAAAATCATTGAGCCGCTTTTGTCGCGTAAGGTTAGTGGTGC
>CXWL01005857.1_pt1 | contig 32275 bp, 28 predicted proteins | sample 590931 | NCBI WGS metagenome assembly CXWL01 (sample SAMEA3498368, study PRJEB10139) | groundwater metagenome | biome: water well; material: biofilm material | place: Germany | collected 2015-04-27
ATGGTGGCAAGATCTCCTCCCACTTTGATGAGCGCGTCGATCGCCGGACAATCCATTGACTCATTCTGCAGACCCGTATATCATCGCGTATATACAAATGGGACTGGAGGAGGGTGCCTTTCATGGCCACAAAAAAAACACGGCTCTTTATGAGCGGGAATAGTCAGGCTGTCAGAATTCCGAGGGAGTTTCAACTCGACGGCGACGAAGTCGAGATTCAGCAACGCGGTAATACCCTCGTCATTCGCCCTAAAAAGCTCTCGTGGGCGCCACTCATGGACAGTCTGAAGAAGTTCACGGCAGATTTCATGGTACAAGGTCGCCGGCAACCCGCCATCCAAAGACGGAAGCGGCCTTTTGCATGAAGCTGATGCTGGATACTGATATCTGCATCTATCTCATCAAGCAGCACCCTCCCTCCGCACTCGAACGGTTCCTCTCGCATCCGGTCGGCGACATCGGAATCTCCAGCATCACTGTAGCGGATCTCGAGTACGGCGTGAGTAAGAGCCGCCATGCCACGAAGAACCGTCTCGCCCTCGCCCAATTTCTCTCTCCGCTCGAAGTGGCATCGTTCGATCGAGATGCAGCCGCCGCCTATGGACGACTCCGCGCAACGCTTGAGCAAAAGGGGACGCCGATCGGATCGATGGATCTCTTAATTGCCGCTCACGCACTCAGCCTCGCGGTGCGCCTCGTGACGAACAATGCAAGAGAGTTTCGGCGCGTCCCAGGTCTACGCGTTGAGAACTGGGTCTAGCCCCATCTCCCTCCATCCACACCTCTTCGCTGCAAGGGCGAGCATCTGATGCGATGATATGGGAGCGATCACCAGCGGCGAGTGGTCAGATGTTGGGGTGCAAGACGCGACCCCAATTTTGGGCATAGTCAAACAGCATATCGAATCTATAAAGACAATAAGACAATTCTGGCGAGCTTAAACCGTTCAAACGTATCGCCGCTCTCAAAAGTCCATCCATCGGGCATGTTGGATTTATAACCTAAGTCAGAATCCAAATGCTTTTGTTCTGCCTTCGTAATCGTCGCTACTTTCCAATGCCTTTGAAGTAACGAGGCGATCTGTTCGTCAGAGTGCTTACCCTCTCTGATCAGTCTTTGACATTCGGTAATCAGCTTTGCGCATGGGACGACGTGTTCGGGATGGGTAGGGGTATCAGTACCTACCTTTTCCGATTTCCCGGCATAAACGAATTCCTTTTCTGGATGCAACATGTAGGAAAAGATTCTTGTGTTGAAACCGGTCTTGCCATGTTGAATCAGATTCCGAAAATGAGCGACCAATAGCAGACATGTTTCATAGACAACATCAATACTGTTATTTGTCGGCATTGCCGTTTGCTCCTGAGTTGATGCTCTCGTCACAGCGGGGGCATGGAAGATGCCCAACTATGATTAAACTGATCCGGGTAAGTTGCGAAAGTCTGGTCTTCTGTCCGTATAACACGCTTTGGAGGTTCTTGCCGAAGACCTGTTAACCCCTTTACCTTGAGATGTTTACTTCGTGCCATGCGGTTTATCGAGATATCTTATGCGGATCAGTATAAGACCACCGACGGTTCACGCCAAGCGCAGCCGATCAACAAATGCATCAGAGACGCTCATGAGAAGTATCCCGCAGGATGCTCAAAATGGCATCCCAGCAAGGCCGCAGGGAGCTCGGCGACTGAAGCGTACCCTTGCGGTACGTTGCAGGGAGACGGGCGACTGAGAACGACGCTGGGGGTCATTTTCAGCATTCCTGCTAGGTGCCCATTTCCCACGATGCAAGATACTTCTTCTGCTCCTTCGTCAGCGTATCAATCTTCATCCCCATCCCCGCCAGCTTGAGCCTGGCGATTTCCTTGTCGATCACCGGCGGGACCGGATAGACTTTCTTCTCCAGATTCTTGTAATTCTTTACCAAGTATTCGGCGCCGAGCGCCTGGTTGGCGAAGCTCATGTCCATGACGCTGGAGGGATGGCCTTCCGCGGTCGCGAGATTGACCAACCGTCCCTCGCCGAGGAGGCTGACCCGGTTGCCCGTCTTCAGCGTGAATTGTTCGACGCCAGGTCTGATGAGCAGCTTCTTGCGGCTCAATTTCTCCAAAGCCGGTATATCCAGCTCGACATTGAAGTGGCCTGAGTTGCAGACGATGGCCCCCTCCTTCATCACCGCGAAGTGTTCGCTCCGGACGACCTTGAGGTTGCCCGTGACCGTGACGAAGAAATCTCCGATCGACGCTGCCAGTTCCATCGGCATGACGCGGAACCCGTCCATCACCGCTTCAATTGCCTTGACCGGGTCGATCTCGGTGACGATGACATCGGCGCCCATGCCTTTCGCGCGCATTGCGATCCCGCGCCCGCACCAGCCATAGCCCGCGACCACGAAGGTGGTGCCGCAGATCAAGCGGTTCGTCGCGCGGATGATGCCGTCGATGGTGCTCTGGCCGGTCCCGTAACGGTTGTCGAACAGGTGCTTGGTGTCGGCGTCGTTCACGGAGATGACCGGGAACTTCAGCACCTTCTTCTCAGCCATACTGCGGAGCCGGATGACGCCGGTGGTGGTTTCTTCCGTGCCGCCAATCACATGCTTGAGCAAGTCTTTGCGCTTGGAATGGATCAGCGAGACGACATCGGCCCCGTCGTCCATCGTGATTTGAGGCTTGTGGGCGATCGCCGATTGGATGTGCTGATAGTAGGTCTTGTTGTCCTCGCCTTTAATGGCGAAGGTCGGAATACCGTCATGCTTAACGAGCGCTGCCGCGATTTCATCTTGCGTGCTGAGAGGATTTGAAGCGCAAAGCCGGACATCGGCCCCGCCGGCCTGAAGGGTTTTCATCAGATTCGCGGTTTCGGTCGTCACGTGGAGACAGGCTGTGACGCGGAGCCCTGCAAAGGGCTTCTCTTTCAGAAACCGTTTCTTGATGAGGCGCAGCACCGGCATGGTGGCTTCGGCCCATTCGATCTTGAGTTTGCCCTGGTCTGCTAGCCCGATATCTTTCACATCGTATTCCACGGAGGCCTCCTTCTAATAGAACGTCAATCGTCATTCGTCAATGGCAGTCAAGAAAAAGGGGGCGGGTTGAATACCCCGCCCCCATCCACTATCGGTTTACAGATATTTCAACTACAGCCCTGCGTCTTTGCGCAGAATTTTGGCCTTGTCGGTCTTTTCCCAGGTGAACTCCGGCTCGCTCCGCCCGAAGTGCCCATAGGATGCAGTCTTTCTGAAGATCGGCCGGCGGAGCTTGAGGTAGTCGATGATGCCGCGCGGGGTCAGGGGGAAGTGTATCCGTACGAGCTTATCCAGGTTCTCGACATCAACTTTTTCTGTGCCCTTGGTATCGACCAGCACTGAGACGGGATCGGCGATCCCAATGGCGTAAGCGAGCTGGACTTCGCACTTCTGAGCCAATCCGGCTGCGACGATATTCTTCGCGATGTAGCGGGCCATGTAGGAGGCCGAGCGGTCCACCTTCGTCGGATCCTTGCCGGAGAAGGCGCCGCCGCCATGGCTGCCGTGGCCGCCATAGGTATCGACGATGATCTTGCGGCCCGTCAATCCCGTATCGCCCATTGGACCTCCGACCACGAAGCGGCCGGTGGGATTGATGTGGTGCTTCACGCTTGCCGGGTCGTAGAGCCCTTTCGGCATGGTGGGCTTGATGACCTTCTCCATGATGTCGCGTTCGATCTGTTTGTTCGTCACGTCGGGGCTATGTTGGGTTGACACGACGATGGTGTCGATCCGCACCGGCTTGCCTTCCCGGTACTCCACGGTCACTTGGGATTTTCCATCGGGGCGGACCCAGGGGAGAATGTTCTTTTTCCTGACTTCAGCCAGCCGTTTGGTGAGGCGATGGGCGAGGACGATCGGCATCGGCATCAGTTCGGTTGTTTCGTTGGTCGCATAGCCGAACATCAGTCCCTGGTCGCCGGCGCCGCCGGAATCCACACCCATGGAGATATCCCCCGACTGCTGATGAATGGCGGTGAGGACAGAACAGGTGTGGTAGTCGAATCCCCAGGCGGCGTCGCAGTAACCGACATCCTTGATGACCTCGCGAATGATATCCGGAATCTCGACATAGGCCTTGGTGGAGATTTCTCCAGCCACGAAGGCAATTCCCGTAGTCAGAATGGTTTCGCAGGCCACTCGGGCATACTTGTCTTTGGCGATAATGGCGTCGAGGATCCCGTCGGAGATCTGGTCGGCGATCTTATCCGGATGTCCCTCGGTGACGGACTCAGACGTAAACAAATAATTGTGTCTCATAGGTTCCTCAGTGTTCGGTGGCGGTAACCTAACGAATTGCCTCGCGATATTAGTATGAGCACCCCCTCTTTGTCTAGCGCACATTCCCAGGAATGTTCAATATGCAATGCTTGACGTTCAATTGAACATTCAACATTACACATTGAGCATTTTGGTGACTGCCCGTCCGGCCTCTCGCCCCGCTTGCTTGACTCCACTTTTCCGGCACTTGTAAGATGATTGGATTCTGCTGGTCTCGCCTTGGTTGACGCGTTACGATCATGGTCTAGTTCCCTTTACTGGCCTTCAGTATCATGTTCAGGGCGGTATGGGCCGATTTTGCCTTGGGCGGTAACTGGAGTTTTGAGTCGCAGAACGAGAAAAAGATGCTGAGGGTCGCGATAGCTGGAACAGTGTTCTGTCTGGTGGCTGCGATGGTGGGAATTGATGGTGCAAGAGCATCGGATATTCTGGCAGTTGCTGATCGCAACACGGTCAAGCTGGGTGAACCGGCGCCCAATTTTCAGCTCAAGGATCTGGATGGCAGGCTCGTGGCGCTTTCGGACCTGCGCGGCAAAGTGGTGCTCCTGAATTTTTGGGCCACCTGGTGCGGACCTTGCCGAGTAGAGATGCCGGCAATGGAGGAACTCTATCGCATGTTTCATCGGAAGGATTTTGAGATCCTCGCCGTATCGACCGATGCGGAGGGTGTGTCGATCACGAGACCATTTCAGAAGGAGAATCGCTTGACGTTTCCCATTCTTCACGACCCGGACTATCGTGTGGGATTGACCTATGGCGCCAGAAGTCTCCCGATGACTTTCATGGTCGATCGGCAGGGGATTGTCCGCCACCAGATATTCGGTGCGCGAGACTGGGGAGCGCCTGAAGCGCAAAAGCTTGTGTACATGTTGATGAAACCGTAGCCTCGATCGTCTATCGATAAAGCCGTTTAGCCATGTCGCAATCGATTACGAATATCTCGCTTGTGGCGGCCTTTTCGGCCGGGTTGTTGTCGTTCGTCTCGCCCTGCGTGCTCCCGCTGGTTCCCTCCTACGTTTCGTACATCACCGGGCTGTCTATCGAACAACTGACCGACTCGACGGTGCGGTCGAAGTTCAAGAAAACTATTGTGCTCAACGCCTTGTTGTTTATCGGCGGCTTTTCCACGGTATTTATCTCGTTCGGCGCATCGGCCAGTCTTATCGGGCAGGTGTTCATTACCTATCAAGATATTATTCGACAGATCGGCGGGATCGTGATCGTCATCTTCGGCCTCTATTTGTTGGGGGTCTTGAATATTAGTTTTCTCAAAATGGAGCATCGATTCCAATTTAGAAACCGGCCGGTCGGATATGTGGGATCGTTCTTGATCGGCATCGCGTTTGCTGCAGGCTGGACGCCTTGCGTCGGGCCGGTGCTCGGGACCATCTTGTTATATGCCAGTACGACCGAGTCGATGATGAACGGCGTCATGTTGCTGACGAGCTATTCGTTGGGCTTGGGGCTGCCGTTGTTTCTCACGGCTTTGGGAGTGGATCGGTTCCTCGCCTATTTCAAACAGGCGCGTGCGTATCTATGGGGTGTCTCCACTGTGAGCGGAGTGATGCTTATTATCGTAGGCGTCATGATTTACGCCAACAGCCTCACGATGATCACCGGGTTCCTGGAGCGGTATGGGATCGGCTGGTATCTTGGCCAATAATCGTAATGTCGAATGTTCAATTGAACATTGAAAATTTCGCATTGAGCATTCCTTTTAGACTTCCTTCCCATGCCCATTCCGCCCGACGTTAAAGCCTACGAAGCCTTGGTGGTCGGCCTGGGGCCGGCTGGCGCCACGGCTGCCTACCAATTGAGCAAAGCCGGCCTGTCTGTGCTTGGGCTCGACAAGGCGACACATCCACGCTACAAAGTCTGCGGCGGTGGGTTGTCCGCCCGCATCGACCTCATTCTGGAGGACGATTACAAGTCGGTCGTCGAGCATACGGTTTACGGGATACAGTTTTCTTACCGCGGCGCGGATCCCTTCTGCCTCGATTCTTCCAGCCCGATAGCCTACATGGTCATGCGCGATCGGTTCGACCATTTCCTTCTGGAGAAGGCGAGGCGAGCCGGCACCGAAGTACATGAAGGTGAGACGCTGAAGTCTTGCCGGGAGCTTCCTGACGGCATTGAAGTGACGACGGATCGCGGCCGGTATTTGGCCAAGGCTCTGATCGGAGCGGATGGGGCGAACAGCCTGGTCGCGCGGCAATTGTTCCCAGGGCGACGGAGCCGCCGGATGGCGACTCTGGAGAGCGAAGTCCCGATTGGACTCGTGGCCCCTTATCCTGGTATCGGCCGGGCGCTCATCGATATTGGCGCGACACCAGCCGGCTATGCCTGGATTTTCCCGAAGCAGGAACGGCTCTCGATCGGCGTGGGGGATCTTCGTGGCGGCCTCGCGAGTCCAAAAAAGATTTTCGATCGATTTGTGCGGGATGAGAAAGGGTTGGATCCTTGGAAAGTGCCGCAGCCGGTCGGCCATCCACTTCCGGTCTTCAACGAGGAGGATTTGGCCAGGGAGGATCGGGTGTCAGGCGGATTGGTGAATGGCCGGGCATTATTGGTTGGGGACGCCGCGCACCTCGTCGATCCCCTGTTCGGCGAGGGCATCTACTATGCGGTGAGGTCCGGGCAGTTGGCTGCCGAATCGGTTCTGAGCCAGGTGAACGATCGGCGCCGATCACTGGCCGATTATGAAGAGGCTGTTCGGCGGGAGATATACGAGGAATTTCGGGTAGCGGCTCGCATGGCAAGTATCATCTATTCCTATCCCTACCTCTGCCACCGCCTTCTGTCTCGCTATCAACATATCGTCATGCTCTACTACGACATGCTCCGTGGGTGTGAGACGTACCAAACCTTCTATGCCCGCGCGAAGAGCATGGCGAAGTGCTCCGCGAAGGAACTGCTCCTCGAAGCCGTATCGTTCCGTTGAGCCCGACAGGATGCTGAAAAAGTCCGCCAGCTTTCAGAAGGTTAAGGCTGAGGTCAAGGCTGAGAAAAAAGGAATCTGATCTTCGCTCAACCTGAACCTCGACCTCAGCCTGTTTCACTCGCTGCGGCCTTGCCGGACGGCCTTTTTGAGCATCCTGTAGGAATGTGCTCCTCTTGGGCCACATGTGCACCAACGAATCCGCGATTGCAGCAGGATTACTCATGAGTATTCCGGGCTAGAATAGCTTTCAGTTGAAGAGATTACGAAGAGGTTGCGGGGGGGGGTGTCTGCTGATAGCTGAATGCTGATGGCTTCGACGCTGCCTTAGGTTAACACCAGGCGCCAAGCCGGCAACTCACGAACGACTGGCGCAACGATGTGGCGGAAGGAAGGCGGAACGATTCAGCCGGGATTGAGGGGATCAGTCCAGCAGCAAGACTCGGCTGATTTCCCGATGGTGGCGCGTTTGGTTGAAGAGAGGCGGGCGCTGGTTCTGTACTTTTGGCTATCAACGTTGCAGGTTTTGCAACTCCAATTTTCGCGAGGAGGCTCTTCCCATCCTTCGATGTCGAACTGTCTGGGTATTTCTCAGCCAACAGAGTCAGTTTTTCGCTAGCCCAGTCGTCTGCTCCCAGGTCATGGTAGCTGAGCGCGAGAAAGTATAGGGCATCGGGCGCAACCGACTTGTCCGGGTATAGTTTCATGATTTGTTCAAAGCGATGGGCGGCGGCCAGATAGGAGCCACGCCGATAATAGAATTGGCCGACGAAAAGATGCGTCTGCGCTAGAAGATCGTGGCATTCTTGGATTTTCTGAAGCGCCGGGCCGTCGTACCGGCTTCCTGGAAATTCCTTCCGTACCCGTTCAAATGCCTCAACGGCTTTCTGAATGGGGCCCGGATCGCGCTCGAATCCCTTGGTCAGTTTCAACTGGGCCTCTCCCGTTCGGAACACCGCATAGGAGGCAAGGATGTGGTTCCGATGGAGATCGAGGAAATGGGTATATTCGACGATAGCTTCCGCGTACTCATCTTTTTCGAAGAAGGCTTCTCCCCGCTTCATGATGACGTTGGGGTCGTAATTCTTTTTGACTCCGTCGCCTAAGAAAATCTGCTCGTCAGTGCCGCTGAGCGATTTCTTCGCAATCTCCTGTTTCTTGGGTGCGCTGGAACAAGCGGTGACGACACAGAGCATCGCGCCACAGAAGCCAATAGCCGCTGTAAGTCGTAGTGCAGAAGTCAAAATGGAGGAGGCTCGTACCATAACTACCTAAAAATTTAGCAGGAGCTCTGGCTGAATGCAAGGCTTCAACGTGAATAACGCGAGACTTGCGAGAAAAACGGGACGAGCGAGATGGAGGAGAGTTCGAGGCTTTTGAACTTCGAGTTGCGCTTTTCCCGCCAGTCTCGCCCGTCTCGCGTGATCAGCATCGGTAATGTCAGCAGAAGCGCTCATGAGCAATGTGGGCAAAGTTGACCCCCTCTAGCGCCGAGACCTATAATCCAGCCGATTGTGTCGCGAACTATGTAACATTCGAATACGAATATATGATACGAACGAGAATTATCGGAACCGGCTCGTACCTCCCTGAACAGGTAGTGTCGAATCGTGAAGTGGGGGCATCGTTGGGCATTGAGCCGGCGGTTGTCTCTCGCCTGACCGGCATTCAGGAACGGCGCAGGGCTGCTGCGTCCCAAGCCTCTTCCGATCTTGCGGTGGAAGCCGCTCGACCGGCGCTTGCGGCGGCCGGAATTTCGGCGTCTGACCTGGAAGCGATTGTGCTTTCAACGACTTCTCCCGACACAGTCTTTCCCGCTACGGCCTGCCATGTTCAACGGATGCTCGGGTGCTCCACGATACCGGCATTCGACGTGGCTGCTTCCTGCTCGGGTTTTCTCTATGGACTCTCGATGGCCGATGCGATGATTCGAAGCGGACAGGTGAAGACCTGTTTGGTGGTGGCAGCGGAAGTGAAGTCTCGTTCCATCGATCCTGCCGATGGCGATACGGCGCTCTTATTTGGCGATGGAGCCGGCGCAGTGGTGCTTCGAGGCGAGCCGGACTTCGATCAACTGGGCCGGGGTCTCTTGGGACTCCGTCTCCGTTCTGACGGGGCCCAGCATGGCCTCATTACGATTCCAGCTGGCGGATCTCGCCGGCCAACCACGCTGGAGACGGTCGAGGCAAAGGGCCACACTTTGCGGATGCAAGGGGCCCCGCTCTTTCGTCTAGCGGTCAAGCGATTGGAGCAGGCCATCCGGGAGATCGTGAAGGAGTTCGGTGTCGATATGCATGACATCGCACAGCTGGTCTTGCACCAGGCCAACGGGCGGATTCTCGATCAGCTCACGAAACGGCTTGGGGTTTCACCGGAGCGGGTCTGTTCTGTGATCGGCCGCTACGGCAATACGTCGTCTGCGTCATTGCCGATCGCACTCGACTCGGTGGCCCGTTCCGGAAGAGTTCTGCCCCACGACATCGTCCTGCTGGGCAGTTTCGGAGGCGGCGTGACGTGGGGCGCAGGGTTGGTTCGGTGGTAAGAGCCGTGAAAGGTAAAACGTAAAACGTAAAAGGTGAAAAGCGGGGCGGACGAGTCCTCTTCCTCTGAAACTTTTTACCTTTTACGTTTCACGACTCGCCGGCTGGCCGATTTGCTGGACCGGTAGCCTGACGACAAACCGGCTGCCTCCCGGGAGGTTCGCTTCAACCCATACCCGTCCGCCCAGACCCTCGACGATATGCTTGACGATCGCGAGCCCAAGCCCTGTTCCCCCTAATTCTCGCGAGCGGGCTTTATCGACTCGATAGAATCGCTCGAATACGCGCGGGCGATCGATTTCAGGAATCCCCATGCCGGTATCGGTCACGCTGAGTTCCAGCGCCGTGACGAGCGTTGGTTGTTCGGCATTGTCGGAAACCGGATGGACCGCCACAGTGATGGCCCCTTTCTCCGGGGTATATTTGACTGCGTTATCGAGCAGGTTGGATACAACCTGCATGAGCCGGTCTTCATCGCCGAGTACCGCAGGCAGATTTTCCGCCACGAAGGAAACGAGCCGGTGCCCTTTCTTGTCTGCTAAGGGTTTGATCATGGCCAGCGTTCGGTCGATGACGCTTTGGATCGGTAGCGGCTCTCGCCGGAATTGGACCTGTCCGGACTCGATCTTCGACAGCTGGAGGAGGTCTTCGAGAATCAGATTCAGCCGGTCGCTCTGTTTCAGGATGATGTCGAGGAATTTTGTGCTGGTCTCAGGATCGTCTTTGGCGCCATCGAGCAGAGCTTCGATATATCCCTTGATCGAGGTGAGCGGGGTTCTCAGCTCGTGGGATACGTTGGCGACGAAATCTTTCCGGATAATTTCCAGGCGGCGTAATTCGGTCATGTCGTGAAAGACCAGCACAGCGCAGGCGTCGTTTTCCCGATCGCTTTCAGTCACCGAGGCTTCGATATGGAGCCGGCGGCCACTCGGGTGCAAGAGAATTTCATCTTCTTCGTTCGTCCGTCTCGACAGGACCGTGGAAACCAACGAATCCAACTGCGGATGTCGGAAGACATCAGAGCAGGGATGTCCCCGCGCTTCTGTCCTGGTCACCTCGAACATTCGCTCCAACGCCGGATTGATCTGCAGCACGCGTCCGCGACGGTCCAGCACCATCACGCCTTCGACCATCGAGGTCAGGACGGCCAAGAGTTGGGACCGATCCTCGGAAAGTTCATCGATCTTGGTTCTCAGTTGGTCCGTCATGTGGTTGAGCGTGTCGGCCAAGAGGCCAACTTCATCCCGCGACCCGGTTCGGATATGGATCGCATGGTTACCCTTCGCCAGCTCCTGGGCCGCGATGGCAATATCGGACAGGGGTTTGGTGATGCTGTGGGCGAGCCACACACTCAGCGCGACGGCCACAAGGAAGGCAATTCCAAAGGCGAGAGCCAAGTCTTGTTGCAGTTTGACCACTTCTCGGTCGAGCGTCGCCATCGGTAACCCCAACCTCAAAAAGACGGCGGGGGTTGCCTGGTTCTCGCTACCCAGACCGATGGCCATATACAGCGTACGTTCACCGGCCGTTTGGCTCGTGCGGAGATCGCTGCCCCGCCCGGTGGCAAGGGCCTGTTGAATCTCCGGTTTCGTCCGGTGGTTCTCGACCGTCGCGAGGTGGCTGTCCGAGACGGCGCTGTCGGCCAGCACCCGTCCGTCCGGAGCCACAAGAGTCACTCGCGCCAGGGCTCGCGCGCTGAGGTCGCGCACTGCTGCTTGTAGTTGGGGGGTCGAAGACAGCGCGCCAGGCTGTTGAAGAAACGGTTGCAACCCGTATGCGACGAGGCTGGTTCGCGTTTCCAGTATTTGGCCCGAGTGTACCATCGCTTGTTGATCGAGAGAGCGAATCGCCAGGCTTTGGGCGATGAGAAGCCCACAGGCCAGGACCAACAAGGCTCCGATCGTGACCTTCCATCGGATAGAGAGTGTCATAAAGACGTTATTCGATCACCGTGAACTGTTGAAGATATCAGAGGGCTTCCTGCGTGTAAGGATCCAGGATTCATGGGTCTTTCAATTTGTAACCCAAGGATTTGACCGAAACAATCGCCTCGTTGAGTGAGGGGAGCTTCTGCTTGAGTCTTCGGATGTGGACATCGACCGTCCGTGTCGTGCCGTGATAATCGTATCCCCAAACCGTATTGAGGAGAAGGTCTCTTGTCAGCACCCTGCCGGGATTGCGCAAGAGATGTTCAAGCAGGCCGAACTCTTTCGCTGTGAGCGGTACTTCGACCTTCTTCACGGTCACTTCGTGTCGCGCGAGATCCATGACGAGCGTGCCATAGCGATATTGGGCTTGGCCATCGTCTGCCTTTCGTTCAAACCGTCGAACGAGGGCTTTGATGCGGGCGACCAGCGTTTTGGGGCTGAACGGTTTGGTGACGTAGTCGTCGGCTCCCAGCTCCAGGCCGATGATGGTGTCCGATTCCTCCGCTTTGGCGGTGAGCATGATGATGGGAAGCATCGCGGTCTCCGGAGCCGATCGAAGGCGTTTACAAACCTCCAGGCCGCTCATCTCCGGCAGCATCAAGTCGAGAACGACCAAATCGGGCTTTTCGTGTCTCACCTGCCAGAGGGCTTCCGCGCCAGTCGTAGCCGATAGGGTTCGAAAGCCTTCTTTCTCCAAATACAGTTTGACCAGTTGGAGAATGTCGTGCTCGTCCTCAACGATGAGGATTTTCTTGCTCGCAGGGTTTGACATCGCGATGGTGTGAGCCTACGAGGGAGAGAGCATCGTGTCAAGACAGACAGAGAAAGCGGAGCGCGGGTCAATTCAGTTGACGGAACCGGCTGCTCTGACGTAAGGTGGACGGCAGTGATCTGTGGGGATGTGGGCAGGAATGCGGCCCTGTATTAGCTTAAGGAGAGGGAGCGGTTATGAAGATCTATCTCGCCAATCCACGAGGGTTCTGCGCCGGAGTCGATCGGGCGATCGATATCGTCGACCTCTCGCTCAAGAAGTATGGGGCGCCCATCTACGTTCGTCACGAAATCGTTCATAGCCGGCATGTCGTCAACTCGCTCCGCACCAAGGGCGCTGTATTCGTGGAGGAGTTGGGAGAAGTGCCGGAAGGCTCGGTCGTGATTTTCAGCGCTCATGGGGTCGCCAAGTCGGTGTGGGATGAAGCGAATCGGCGGCGTCTCCATGTGATCGATGCCACCTGTCCGCTGGTCATCAAGGTGCATAACGAGGTCAACCGCGACTATACGCAAGGTTACGATCTCATCTTGATCGGCCACGCAGGCCACCCGGAAGTGATCGGGACGCTTGGGCAGATTCCAGACAAATTCCATCTGGTCTCGTCGGTCGAAGATGTCGAGAAGCTGCAGGTTGAAAATGCCCACGATCTTTCGTATGTGACGCAAACCACATTGAGCGTCGATGAGTGCCGGGACATCGTCGGCGCCCTTCATAAGCGGTTCCCGCACATCAAGGGACCGCACCAAGAAGACATTTGTTATGCTACGCAGAATCGCCAGAATGCGGTGAAGGAACTTTCCTCGCTGGTGGATGTCATCCTCGTCATCGGTTCCCCAAACAGCTCGAATTCCAACCGTCTCCGCGAGTTGGGAGAGCGTTGCGGGATTTCATCCTACCTGATCGATGCGGCGTCCGACATCGACCCCAGCTGGCTTGCGAACGTGAAAGCAGTGGGGATTACCGCCGGCGCCTCCGCGCCTGAAGTTCTGGTCGAAGAGGTCGTAAGCTATCTCAAAACGTTTGGGCCTGCAGAGGTCGCAGATCTGACGGTGATCGAAGAAGATGTCGAGTTTCTCCTTCCGAAAGAATTGATCACCATTGAGTCCTCCGGTAAGTCTATTGGGGCGCAGGTGGGATAACCGCATCCCTCGCGACCAGTTCACTCCCTAAATGCTGTAGGTCTCCATTCTTACCCATACCACCGGCAGTATTTTTCTTTGATTTTCCCTCAATACCTGTGCTAGAAACCCCTGGATAGGGGGGTATCCCCTCGCCTCTAGGCGCCTACGCTGCTCGCCTGTCCTTGGCGATTGCGGCAGAAGTACCGATGGGTGAGCGGGGCTCAGTTTTTGTGAGACGCGCTACGAAGGAGTCGCCTATGTATCTGAAATCATTGGAAATGGTTGGGTTTAAGTCCTTTGCGGAAGCCAAGATAGAGTTCCCTGAAGGCGTCACTGCGATCGTGGGACCCAACGGAAGCGGGAAAAGTAATGTCGTCGACGCAATCCTCTGGGTTCTCGGCGAGCAGAGTACGAAGGCCCTCCGTAGCGAGAAAATGGAAGATGTGATTTTTAATGGTACCGAATTGCGGAAGCCGCTCGGTCTGGCCGAAGTGTCGCTCATCATCAGCGGGCTGGACCGGATCAATGTGGATACCCTCTCTGGTCTTTCGAGCCAGCTGTCGGAATATCAAGAACTTATGATCACGCGCCGCCTGTACCGAAACGGCGAAAGCGAATACCTCATCAATAAGACTGCCTGCCGGCTTAAGGATGTCAGAAGTATTCTTCTGGACACCAGGGCTGGAACCAAAGGACACACGGTCATTGCCCAGGGGCAAATCGACCAGATTCTGAACGCGTCACCACAAGATCGGCGCGAGTTGATCGAAGAAACTGCCGGCATCATCCGTTATAAGAAACAGAAGGCCGAAGCGTTGCGAAAATTGGATGCGACGCAGCAGAATCTCTTGCGGGTGCGGGACATCGTTGCTGAGGTCAAAAAGCAGTTGAATTCGCTTGAACGCCAAGCGCGGCAGGCACGGTCCTATCAGGCCTTGCACCAAGAGGCGAAGTCGTTGGAGATCCAGTTGCTGACCGACGAATTCCGCGTCCTCCGAACCACGCTCACTACGGTAGAGGAGGAGTTGCAGGCATTGCAAGATCGCGAGTCCGAGCAGTCTGCCGAGCTGGCGCGGTTGAATGCGGAACTTGAGCGGATCAGGCTCGCGATCGCCATTGCCAACGATGCAATCGGGCAGAGGCGTGAGGAGCTGTCGAATATCGAGCAGCAACAGGCGCGGGCTTTGACGGCTGCAGAAGTCGAGCGCAATCGGGGTGAACTGTACGAGCAGCAGCAGAGTCAGGGGGGGCAGGAGCTTGAGCGTCTCACTCAGGAACAGGCCCAGAACGCAGCGGAGGCTGCAACTCTTGAAGACGCGTTGGCTGCGCTCGAGCGTGAGTGTGAAGAGCGAGAGCAGGTGTTCAAGGCGCTCGACCTGGAGATGAAGGAGTTGGGCCAACAACGAACTGCGGCGTTGGCTGAAGAAGAGCGGGGGCGTCGGGACGTGCTCAACTTGGCGGTGTTGGTCGCGAATACGGAGCAGACCCTGGTGCAATTGGCCGCTCGGATACAAGAGGCGGCGGACCGTGAAGGCAAGCTGGCTTGTGAACAGGAAAGTTTTCGTCTGCAGCATGTGACGGCATCGGATAAGCGCCAGACGCTCCAACAGGCTTCCATAGAGGCAGAACGGGTGGTGGCGGATCTGCGACTGCAGCAGCGCAGTGTAGAGGAGGAGACCGAGCGCCAATCGGCTGAGCTAGTCGAAGTCGACCAGTCGATCTTTCGTCAGTCCGAAGAGTTGGCCGCAGTGGATTCTCACCTCAAGGCGCTGCAAGGCGTGTTGCAAGAAGATATGGGTTATGGGCGGCGCGGCAATGAAGAGACGACCGCGCTCAAAGCTTGCCCAGGGGTTCACGATGCGATTGCCGAGTGGTTGGTTGTCCCTCCAGGATGGGACCGCGCAGTGGAAGCGATTTTGGGCGAACGGGTGAGGGGGTGGTTCGTCGATAATCCCGCCGCTGCCTGCGAGGCAGTTGAATTTCTCAAGGGAAAAGATCTCGGGCGAGGCACGTTTATCCCTCAGCAGCCTCGCGGGACGACTCAAGATACGGGGCCTCACGCCTGGTGGGCTGCAGTGGCGGGCCAGCCCGGTGTGGTTGGGCGCGCAGTCGATCTGATTCATGTGGATGGACAGCGCGAAGCGGCTCGAAACTACTTCTTCGATCGGATCGTATTCGTCGATACTCTCAAGGACGCCACGGTACTGTGGGAGCAACAACCCTGCGCGGCTCCGAATGGGCCGATCCTCGTGACGCGCGCGGGAGAGATATTGGATGTGGCTGGGGTGATCACCGGTGGACAATCCGGTGCGACGGGAGGGTTGCTGCAACGTCGTCGAGAGGTGCTGCGGCTGGAAGACCAGAGTATTTCGCTGATGGGATACCTCGAAGAAGGGAAGCAGCGGCGGGAACGGTTGCTAGCGCAGGGGCAGGAGTTGCGCGAACGAGGCCGGCAACTTGCGGAGTCGTTGCGTGACGCTGAAATGTTGGGGCTCTCGTTACAGAAAGACGAAGCGGGACTCCAGTATATGCTGGAAGAGCTGACACGGCGGATCGAGGCATTGATGGACGATGCGCGGCGAGGCTCTGCGGAGGCGGGACGACTTGCGCAAGAAATGCGCTCCTGCGACGCGCAACTTGCGCAGTGGATAGCCGAGAAAGCCGGCCAGGACGCCGGGCTCAGCCTGGTGCGCGAGAGGGTGGAGCAGATCGACAGCGGCATTCAGGGTCTCCAGCAGCGGTTTACAGAGGCGCAATTGGTAGCGCAGGAAATCCGGACCACCCGTGAACATCGCCATCGCGATCTTCAGCGGATTTTGCAGCAGCAACAAGACGCAATCGCGCGTTTTGAGACGCTGACGCGGCATCTCGAAGGGCTTCAGGCTTCCATCGAACAGAGCCGTGTCGAGCGTGAGCGGCAAGAAGCATTATGCCGGGAATTCGGTGAGTCGGTGGTCCAAGGCAAGGCTCGGCTGGTCGAGGAGCAAGAACGACAGGCCCAGGACATGGCTGTGGCGCACCAGCTCGATGCTGGGTTGGAGGAGATCCGTCGAACAGTATCGTCGCTTCGAGAATCCCGTATGGCGGTGGAGGTCAAGAAAGCGGAAGTTCGAATGCAGTTGGGGACGGTCGAGTCCACACTGTTGGGAACCTATCAGGTTGATCTGGGAATGCTGATCGAATCGCCGGCCGACGAAATGACATCGGAGCAGCTCTCCATCGGGGAGGAGCCGGTTTCGCAAGGCCGACCGGCAGTCGATGAAGCCGCGCTGCGTGAGCAATTGCAGAAGATCCGCGAGAAGCTCGATCGCCTGGGCCCGATCAATTTGGCGGCGATTCACGAGCACCAAGAGTTGGATGAGCGGTATCGATTCCTGACGACGCAGGAGCAGGATCTCTCGACGTCGATCGGCTCGCTGAAAGAGATCATTCAGCGCATCAACCGCACCACGAAGGATATGTTTGCAGGCACCTTCGCCGAACTCCAACAGAAATTCAGTGAGGTCTTTGTGAAGTTCTTCCCAGGCGGCCGGGCTGAATTGCAGCTGGTCGAGGCGCCGGCAGATGAGACGGCAGAGGGAAACGGACCGCAGGAGCCGGGAGTCGATATCGTGGTGCAACCGCCCGGCAAACGATTGAAGAGTATGACCATGCTGTCCGGTGGTGAAAAGACCTTGACGGCAATGGCCTTGCTCTTTGCGAGTTTCTTGATCAGGCCGACACCGTTTTGTATTCTCGACGAAATCGACGCGCCGCTGGACGAAGAAAATATCGGGCGCTTTACGTCTGTCTTGCACGAACTCTCCGAAGGCGCCCAGTTTATGGTCATCACCCATAGCAAACAGACAATGGCAATCGCGGACTCGTTGTTTGGCGTCACCATGGAACAGCCTGGTGTCTCAAAAATCGTCTCCGTAAGACTGGGCAATTTGCAGCCGGTCTAAACGCACCGGATTAGCGAAAACATCCGTACTTCAGAGGGCTTCCGCCACTCCATTTCTTGACGTCAACGGAGGCTGTCTGTTATATACCCTTGAACGGAAAGACCTAAACGAAGCGCGCCGCTCGCAGTGAGCGCTGTGTTTATGGAGACGAAGCGAGTCACCCGCTTGTCTCATCCACTGTCAGAATTTCATAGACCGATACAATGAAGCTGATTCGAACGCTTCTGGATCGCCTATCCGATAGCTTCTTTATTTCCTCTCCGGAGAAACTGGGGTTGGCGACAGAACTGTCCAACATTCCACCGTTACGTCTGGTATCNNGTCAGTCAAGTGGATGCGCTCGACGACGCGGTTCGGCGCAGTCAAGCCTGGTTTTTATCCAAGCAACATGACTCAGAAGGGTATTGGGTCGCAGAACTGGAAGCCGATACCACGCTGACATCGGAATATCTCATGCTGCGCCGATTTCTCGATCGGGTCGATCCTGAGCGAGAGCGCAAGGCGGTTCACTATCTCCGCGCGATGCAATTGCCCGACGGCGGCTGGCCGATTTTCTATGGAGGGCCGTCGGAAATCAGCGCCTCCGTGAAAGCCTATTTTGCCTTGAAGCTGAGCGGAGCCTCCGCAGACGAGCCCTTCATGCTTCGGGCGCGCAATCGCATTCTGGCGATGGGCGGGGTCGTGTGCGCCAATGTCTTTACCAAGATCACGCTAGCCCTATTCGAACAGTACGATTGGAAGGGCGTTCCGAGCATGCCGCCGGAAATCATGCTCCTGCCGAGGCGGTTCTATTTCAGTATCTACGCGATTTCCTATTGGTCTCGCGCCGTCTTGATTCCCTTGTTGATTGTGTTCGCGAATCAGCCGGTCTGCCGTATTCCCAAGGAGCAAGGTATCGACGAACTCTATCTTGCGCCCCGATCGGAGATTCACTATCGGGATGTGCCGCCCTTTAACAAGGACCAGCGATGGTTCACCGCGCACAATTTCTTTGTCCAGCTCGATCGGGTGCTGAAACTATATGACACGATGCCGTTGAATTGGTTGCGGGAAAAGTCTTTGCAAAAGGCTGCCACCTGGATGCTGGAGCATATTAAGGGCAGCGGTGGGCTGGGAGCGATTTACCCGGCTATGGCGAATTCGATCGTGGCTCTTCGGTGCTTGGGTTATCAAGTCGACGACCCTTTGGTGCAGAAGTCGCTTCGTGAAATCGAATTATTGGAAGTCTACAGCCCGGTATCGATCGGCGAACAGCGGGTCGAGGCGTTGCATCTTCAGCCCTGCCATTCACCGATCTGGGACACGGCATTGCTCATGAACGCGCTGATTGAAACCGGGTTGCCGCAGGACCACCCGGCTATTCAGAAAGCCGGCGAGTATTTGGTTTCCCGTCAAACGAAAACAGTCGGAGATTGGAAGTTCTCGTCTCCCGATGCAGAGCCAGGGGGCTGGTATTTCCAGTTCGAGAACGAGTTCTATCCCGATGTCGATGACTCGGCAGTGGTGTTGATGGCATTGTCGAAGGTCCGGATGGCTCAACCCATCGAGTTGCAGGAATCCATCAAGCGGGGCATGAACTGGGTTCTTGCCATGCAAGGGTCCGACGGCGGTTGGGGCGCGTACGACAAGGACAACAATCGCGTCGTCTTCAACTATATCCCCTTTGCCGACCACCATGCGTTGCTCGATCCGAGCACCTCCGACTTGACGGGACGCTGTCTCGAGATGCTCGCGGCCTTGGGTTACGATCAGGCGCATCCTGCGGTGGGACCGGCTCTCCGGTTTCTCAAGCGAGAGCAGGAGGCCGACGGCAGCTGGTACGGTCGGTGGGGCGTCAACTATATTTACGGCACATGGTCCGTCCTGGCGGGGCTTCATGCAATTGGAGTGGACCTCTCCGAGCCCTATGTCCGCCGCGCAGTCGCCTGGCTCGAGTCGAAGCAAAATCCCGATGGCGGGTGGGGTGAAAGCTGTCTTTCATATCATGACGACCCAGAGTGGAGTGGGAAAGGCGAGAGTACGCCTTCGCAAACGGCTTGGGCCATCATGGGCCTCATGTCGGCTGGAATGGTCGATGCCTTCAGTGTCGCTCGCGGTGTCCAGTATTTGCTCCGCCAACAAATGAAGGATGGGTCGTGGGAGGAGGTCCGCCATACAGGGACCGGATTCCCTCGTGTGTTTTATCTCCGCTACCATTGGTACTGCCAATACTTTCCTTTGTGGGCCCTGGCGATGTACCGGAATCTTCGGACGCGCGGGAAGATGCGGGCAGACGAAGTCCGGCAGCAGGTTCTTGCGTCCGGCTGCTATCGAGCCGATCGTTGAACAGTTCACCGGCGTCGTTCGTTGGCGCGGGGCAACCTCTCTCACAATCTTCGGAGAATTCCATCGCCGTTTTTGCCGCGACTCGCTGGGAGCTCCAGGCCGTCCGGCGCGCTCTTTCAGCGGATCGTGTCGGCACAATCGACGGAGTCCGCTGCTATATTGGGCAGCAGAGGAATCGCACCTATTGGGTGATCCAAACCGGTGTCGGTCCCGTTGTGGCCGGCAGGGTTGCGGGAAAAATTTTGAAGGCGCAGGCCATGTCGCTGGTCATGTCCACGGGTTTTGCCTGCGCGCTTGTCCCTGCTCAGGTGGGAGACCTCATCGTCGGCACAGCGGTGTCTTCTGTGCGGGATGAAGGAGCCTGGAGGATGGGGAACGATCGGGTGCTCTGCGATGAGGCGATACGGTCCGATATTCTGCTTGCGGCGCAGGGTGCAAGGATGGCCGTAAGGACAGGAGTTGTGGTGTCGTCCGGGACCGTGGTATGGCAGGCCGAGGAGAAGCGCCGGCTGCAGTGCGCGACCGAAGCGACCGCCCTCGACATGGAGAGCGCGGCGTTGGCGGCGGCGGCGCAGAAGCACCGGGTGCCGATGGCGATCGTGCGGACGGTTTCCGATCTGGTGGACGAAGATCTCCCTCTTGACTTCAATCTCTTTCTCAGGCCCACTGGCTGGCTTAAAGGCATGCAGGCCATCATTGTCCGCCCATCCAGCCTTGCGGGGTTGAATCGGCTGCGACAGCAGAGCCGGGTGGCAGCGGATCGATTGACTGATTGGTTCCTATGCTATGCGGGCTAGATAGTAACGTACTTCGACCATCCAGGTAGCCGATGACGAATATAATTGAACGATTAGGCGCGCAGGCCATCGTGCGTGTACGGGACATGGGCCGCATGTTGCTGTTCATGTTGTCGGCATTCGCCTGGTTGGTGCGGCCTCCGCTTCGTTTCCATCAAATCATGAAGCAGCTCCACTTTGTCGGATATCGGTCCACGTTCGTCGTCGTATTGACCGCGGGATTTACCGGGATGGTGTTGGCGCTTCAAGGGTATTACAGCTTGCGGAAGTTCGGTTCCGAGGGATTGCTGGGCGCTGCAGTGGCATTGAGTATGATCCGGGAACTGGGGCCGGTGCTGGCGGCCTTGATGGTGACCGCGCGGGCGGGATCTGCCATGACCGCAGAGATCGGGATCATGCGGATTACGGAGCAGATCGATGCGCTCGATACGATGTCGATCAATCCGTTGCAATATTTGATTGCCCCAAAATTCGTGGCCGGCGTGCTCGGGGTTCCGTTGCTCGTGGCCATCTTCGATGTGGTCGGTATCTACGGCGGCTCCCTCGTCGGCGTAGACCTATTGGGAGTGAGCGAGGGAGCCTATTGGAATTCGGTCCAATCGGCGGTGGAATGGAAAGACGTCTACGGCGGCATTCTCAAGTCGCTCAGTTTTGGGCTGATCGTCAGTTGGGTCTGCTGTTATAAAGGGTTCTATACGAGGCAGAGCGCCGAGGGTCTAGGGAGCGCGACGACTGAGGCGGTGGTGTTGTCGTCGGTCCTCATCCTTGTCGGAGACTATATCTTGACGTCGCTGCTGCTGTGAGACGGTAAGGGGTAAGGGGTGAAGTGATGGAGGAGAAGTTGGAGGATCGAAGTCCTATACCCCTAACCCCTCACTCCTCACCCTTCACCGCGTACCCCTCACGGAGTCCGCGTGATTAGACTGGTCGGTGTTGAAAAGACTTTGGGGGGACAGCCGGTGCTGCAAGGCGTCGATCTGTCGATCCCTGTCGGTAAGCTGACGACCATAATTGGTGGCAGCGGATCGGGGAAGAGCGTGCTCCTTAAGCACATGATCGGGCTGATGCAGGCGGATCGCGGTGAAGTGTGGGTCGGCGATGTGAATATTTCCCGGCTGTCCGGCACGCCTTTGAACGATGTGCGGAAACGGTTCGCCATGCTCTTTCAGGGCGCCGCGCTGTTCGATTCCCTCTCGGTCTTTGAGAACGTCGCGTTTCCATTGCGGGAGAAGTTGCGCATGAAAGGCCCTGAAGTGGGGCGGCGGGTTGAGGAGAAGCTGGAGGAGGTCGGGCTGGCGGGGATGGGGCACAAGTTTCCTGCCGAGCTGAGCGGTGGTATGCGTAAGCGAGCGGGGTTGGCTCGCGCATTGGTCATGGAGCCGGAGATTATCCTTTTCGATGAGCCAACGACAGGGTTGGATCCGTTGATGGCGAAATCGATTCACGATTTGATCGTGAAGATGCACCGACGATTCGGCTTTACAGCGGTCATGGTCAGCCATGAAATTCCGGAGATCTTTCCGATCTCCGATTGGGTGGCGATGCTTCGGAAGGGGAAGATTGCCTTGATGGCCACGGCCGCTGAGTTCCAGCGGACGACCGATCCGGAGATTCAAGAATTCATTTCAGTCGGTGGGACGGTGGCGCTGCCGGGGTGAGAGGGGAGTACCGAGGATGGAAAAAACCAAGTTGGAGTTGGTGGTCGGGGTGTTCGTGCTTGTCGGTATCCTCTGCCTCGGCTATCTGTCGATCAAGCTCGGGAAACTGGAGCTGATCGGCGGGGACGTCTATGAAGTCGAGGCGCAGTTCAATAGCGCCTCGGGGCTCAAACCTGGTTCGGCGATCGAAATCGCCGGGGTCGAGGTCGGCAGGGTCCGGGGGATTACGCTCATTGAGGATCGCGCGAAGGTGAAACTGGCGGTCAACAACACCGTCAAGCTCTATACTGACACCTTCGCGTCCATCAAAACCCGTGGCATCATCGGAGAAAAATTCCTTGCCCTGTCTCCAGGAGGGGGTGGCGATCCACTCAAACCTGGCGATACGATACGCGATACCGAATCGGGCCTCGACCTTGAGGAGTTAGTAAGCCAATATGTGCATGGCAAAGTGAAATAGGCGAGACTGGCGGGATAGGCGGGACAAGCGAGACGATATGATATGAGAGTCGAACTACTGTTTGTGCCTGTCTCGCGCTTCGGTCTGACAGAGGAGGAGGATTTATGGAGATCCGTGGATCTGCCCTGACAGAGGGGCAGAGATGGAGTTGGGGTGGGCTCGCCGGCGCGATAGTCGGCCTACTGTTGCTGCTGGGCGTGGTGACGGCCCAATCGGCATTGGCTGGTGGACCGACCGACGCCATGAAAAGCACCATCGACGAAGTGCTGAAAATCGTCCAGGACAAGGATCTGAAACAGCCGGGGAGAGCTGAAGAGCGCAGACAGCGACTGGAACAAGTTGTCGGGGATCGATTCGATTATCATGAGATGTCGAGACGGTCGCTCGGGGCTCCTTGGAATACGGTATCCGACAAGGAGAAGGAAGAATTTGTTGCCTTGTTCAGGGCGCTTTTGATCAATTCCTACGCCGACAAGATCGAAACCTATTCCGGTGAAGGCGTGCAGTATCTCAATGAACGGACGGAGAAGGAGTTTGCCGAAGTCCGGACAAAGGTATTGACCGGCAAAGTCGAAATTCCACTCGACTATCGCTTGGTCAACAAGGGCGACAATTGGCGGGTGTATGACGTGGTGGTGGACGGTATCAGTCTCGTAAATAATTACCGGGGACAGTTCTCGAAGATTCTCCGTTCTGGAACCTTCGCCGACTTGGTGGATCAGCTCCGCAAGAAATCCAATAAGTCTAACACTCCATAACGCCTCCATGAATTCCACGATCAGCCTGCGCGGTTTCATCGCCGTCCTCCTCGTGTTTCTTGCGGCGAGCCTCATCGCGTTGCCGGAGCCTGCAGGCGCGGGCGTCGAATATTTTCCGATTCCTTCAGTGTCCACCAGCAAGAACGATGGAAACGATGTCGGGTTGATCGTCCCTGTGTTGATCACCGACCCGGACGGCGAGCTCAAATACATCGTCGCTCCGATGATCATTCGCAATTCCATCGTCGGGACACGCGGCGTCTTCAATCTGTTTCGATACGATCCCGGAGGGCGAGAGATCCGGTTTACCGGATCCTTCACGGAGGAGATCGAGCGAAAAGTGTTGTTCAGTTACGCCGATCCGGCCTTCAGCCAGGGGCGCTACTCGTTGAACTTCGGCGCGTCGTTTTTTAAAGACGCGACCGCTCGGTTTTTCGGCCTAGGGGAAGAGACCCTGGAGGTAGCGCAAACGAATTACACGGCCCGCGAAGCGCGGGCGAACTGGCGATTCGGTATCTATGCCAACGAAGTCACCCAGATTGCCGTCGGCCAACGCTTTCGCAGCGTGCAGTTGCAGAAAGGCGCCACCGATCTTCCCTTTACCGGCGATCGCTTTCCTGCTGTGGACGGGGTGCTAGGCGAATCGCTCATTCTTGGACATCGGGCGACGTTTTACTACGACACACGCAACAACCTTGTTTCCCCGACCGATGGAATGGCTGTGACTGCCTATGCGGAAGTGAACCAGAATATCCGCAACAGTGGCCATCCCATCTATTCGCGGTACGCCATAGAGGCCAAGAAGCTTTTCCCGAGCGAGTCGAAACGCGCGATTCTCGTCGTGCGCGCGGACCTTCAGGCGACAATCGGAACCCAAGTCCCGTTCTTCGAGCAAAGCTCCTTGGGCGGGCAGAATAACCTCCGAGGATACGGCGTCGATCGCTTCATCGACAAACATCTTGTTGCCTTCAGTATCGAGGAACGCATTCACCTGATGCGCACAAGGATTGCCGGGGTGTCGGCGGATTTTGAGATTGCCCCGTTTTTGGACACAGGGCAGGTCTTCAGCGATTTCAGAGACGTCTCTTTCAAGGATTATCGTGTGACTCCAGGCGTAGGGTTCCGTGGCATTGTCAAGCCCAGCGTCGTCGGACGTATTGACTACGGCTATAGCAAGGAGGGGGGGGCGATCTATGCGGGGCTCGACTTTCCCTACTGAATCCAGTACAGACTGGTGATTGCGTTCTGCCGCAGGATTAATTACTGTTGGCCGCAAAGTGAGGACCGGCGGGCAACAGGCGAGGGGGCTGGTCTCTCGTGAGTCGGATATGGGGGGGCTGCGGCAGCGTCCCTGAATTTGCGATACTCGGAAGAGGTTTGCAGGGCATGAGGTTGTGTCGGTTTATTCTCGCCGCATTTCTCGTCTTCTTTGCGCTCCAACCCCAACTGGCACTGGCTGATGGATTCGGTCCATTCCCTGTCAGAAATTTCCAGCCGATCCATCAGCTCGTCTTGAGCATGCCGGGCGATCGTGCTGCCGTGTTGAAGCAGGGCGTACTCGACTTCCGACTTGAACTCGCAGAAACAGCCAGTGTGTTCAATGATCAAGGTTCCGGCGCCACCGCGACAATGAAGTTTGAGACCCTGCGTTCCGGTATGTTTCTCCGGTACGGGGTGGCGGAGCGATGGGAACTCTCTCTGGAGGTTCCCGTCCTCTATCGGTCACGCGGATTCATGGAAGGAGCGATCAAAGCGGTTGAGGGCGCCACAAGCGGCGTGGCCCCGGATCGAACAGAGTTGGAGCAGGTGAGCTACGTGTTCAACCTCTCACGCGGAGGTCGCACGATTGCGAGCGGACGCGAGGGGGTCGTGGGCTTAGGCGATAGCACGGTGACAAGCAAGTATCAACTGCTGCTGGAGACGGCTTCGATGCCGGCGGTATCGGTTCGTACCGCGCTCAAGCTCCCCACTGGGAATGCAGGGCATTACTACGGGAGTGGCAACCCGGATATGGGGTTCGGATTGGCGGCTGAAAAGGGATTTGCCGACCGTTGGATGATTTATGTTAACCTCAACGGTGTGGTGCCGACGGGGCGCATTGCGGGATTGGCACTCAATCCGACGATATCTAGTCTCATCGCCTTGGAATATCTGTGGTCGGAGAACTTTTCCTTGACGGCCCATTTCAATTACTACTCCTCGCCATTTCGCGGTGTGGGCACAAGGGCATTGGATCAGGCTGTCACGGAGTCGGTCGCGGGATTCAGCTACCGGCTCACGCAACACCTCTTATGGCAAGGCTACGCGGTCGAGAATCTCGACTTTATTATCGGCAGCGCCGCAGACGTCACGGTCTCGACATTATTGACCTATCGATACGACCCATGAGACCTTGTTGAATGTTTTGGGCCAAGGACAGCTAACCCCTTGACAACATGGGACTCCCGTGTGAAACTTCCCCCTGTAAGCGCGCATGCTGTTATATTGCTTTGCCAGGCTTAGGTTGAACCAAATCCCAACTCACTATTTAGGCGCGCGCATTGACGTAAAGGAGTATCTGCCATGTCAAATTTAAAGACGATTCAAAGCCCCGCCGATCTGAAAAAATTATCGCCGGCGCAGTTTCCCGCTCTGTGTCAGGAGCTACGGGAGCAGATTATCGGCGTCGTGTCCAATGTCGGAGGGCACCTCGCCTCGAATCTTGGCGTGATCGAGCTCACGGTGGCGTTGCACTATTTGCTCAATTCCCCCAAGGATAAGATCGTCTGGGACACGAGCAATCAAGCCTATGCGCATAAACTTCTCACCGGGCGTCGGGAACGGTTTCACACTCTGCGGCAATACGGGGGGTTGAGCGGGTTCACAAAGCGTGAGGAGAGCGTCTACGATACGTTTAACGCGGGTCATGCGGGAACCGGTGTTTCTGCCGCCTATGGGATGGTCGAGGCGCGTGAGCAATTGAAGCAGCGGCATAAGGTCGTCTGCATCGTCGGCGATGGGGCCATGACGGCCGGCATGACGCTGGAAGGCCTGCACCATGCCGGAGGACTGGGGAAAGATTTCCTGGTGATCCTGAACGATAATCAAATGTCTATTTCGAAGAATGTCGGAGCCATCTCCTCCTATTTGAACCGGACGTTCACCGGTGAGTTTTATGGCAAAATGCGGGAGGAAACTGGGCAACTCTTGGGGAAGATTCCCCATATCGGGCAGGATATGCAGAAGTGGGCGCGCCGGGCTGAAGAGCTGGCCAAAGGCGCCATTCTTCCCGGCCTGCTCTTTGAAGAACTTGGGTTCAAGTATGCGGGACCGATCGACGGACATAACTTCGAGCATCTGCTCCCGACCTTGGAGAATGTGCTGAAGATGAAGGGGCCGGTGTTGCTCCATGTGATAACGAAAAAAGGGTTGGGCTATGAGCCTGCGGTGAAGAATCCCGTGTGGTTCCATGCCTGCCCGCCGTTTGTCCTGGAAACCGGGGTTCCGGCGAAGAAAGCGGCGCGGCCATCCTATACGCAGATCGCCATTGAATCGTTGGTCAAGTTGGCCCGTGAAGATAAGCGGATCGTCGCAATTACGGCCGCGATGTGCGAAGGGACCGGGCTCAACATTTTCGAAAAAGAATTTCCGGACCGGATCTACGACGTGGGGATTGCCGAACAACATGCGGTCACGTTTGCGGCCGGTCTTGCGACCCAGGGGCTCCGTCCGGTAGTGGCGATGTATGCCACATTCTTGCAGCGTGCGTACGATCAGGTCGTGCACGATGTGGCGACGCAAAATCTTCCGGTCACCTTCTGCATCGATCGCGGCGGGCTGGTGGCGGAAGACGGCACGACGCACCACGGCGCATTCGACTTTGCCTTTCTGCGCCACATGCCGAACATGGTTGTGATGGCGCCGAAGGACGAAAACGAATTGCAGCATATGATGAAGACCTGCGTCCAGTATGACGGACCGGCTTCGGTGCGGTATCCGCGCGGGTTGAGTTTGGGCGTCACGATGGATCAGCAAGCGGAGGCGTTGCCGATTGGGAAAGGCGAGTTGTTGCGCAAAGGAACGGACGTGGCGATCGTCGCCATCGGCGTGCCGGTTTCGCATGCGGTGACGGCGGCAAAACGGCTTGAGGCAGAAGGCATCTCCACGGCAGTGGTGAATGCGCGGTTCGTGAAGCCGCTGGATCAGGACTTGATTGTCGAGGTTGCCAAGCGCGTTCGGTATGTGGTGACGGTTGAAGAAGGCTGCAAGATGGGTGGGTTCGGCTCAGCCGTGCTCGAAGCCCTGTCCGACGGCGGGGTGACGAATGTGTCGACGAAGATCATCGGGTTGCCCGATTGGTACATTGAGCAGGGACCACAGGACTTCCTGCGTGAACGATATGGGTTGACGGCGGAAGGAATCTATCAGAGCGTGAAAGAACTCATCGGCAAGGTACCGGCTTCTTCGCGGGAAGAGCTCATGTTGGCTTCAGCGATCGATCACCTGCCCCATGGAGATGAGCAGGGGAGCTGATTGGAGATGTGAGGGGTTAAGGGGTTAAGGTAAGTGTAATCGATGCACATTACGAGACGAAAAACCAGACAGATCAGAGTCGGTAAGCTCAAGATCGGCGGAGACGCGCCTATATCCGTGCAATCGATGTGTTCCACCGACACGCGCGATACTGTGGCGACGATTGAGCAAATTCGCCAGTTGGAGGCCGCAGGGTGCGAAGTGATCCGCGTGGCTGTGCCGGACGACGAAGCGGCGGCAGTGCTGCCCAAGATCAAGGCGGCGATGACCGTGCCGCTGATCGCGGACATTCATTTCGACCATCGGCTGGCATTGAAAGCGGCTGCGGTCGTGGACTGTGTCCGGATCAATCCTGGCAACATCGGGGCCTGGTGGAAAGTCGAAGAGGTCATCAAAGCCGTGAATGAGCGGGGGATCCCCTTGCGCATCGGCGTGAATGGCGGATCGCTCGAGCGGCCATTGCTGGATAAATACGGCTGGCCATCCCCGGAAGCCTTAGCCGAATCGGCGCTCAACGCCGTCCACGCGTTAGAAGACGTGGGATTCACGAACATGAAGGTGTCGCTGAAGGCGTCGGATGTGCACCATGCGATCGATGCCTATTGGTTATTTGCGCACCAGTCCGACTATCCTCTGCACATTGGCATTACCGAGGCAGGAACGGCGATGACCGGGGCCGTGAAATCCACCATGGGGCTTGGATACCTGCTCTCGCAGGGGATCGGCGACACCTTGCGCGTATCGCTTGCTGCCGATCCGGTCGAAGAAGTGAAGGTGGGGTTCGAGATTTTGAAGTCGCTCGAACTGCGCCACCGAGGGATCAATGTCATCGCCTGTCCGACCTGCGGCCGCGTGGAGATCGACGTGGTGAAGCTGGCCAATGAACTGGAAAAGAAGCTGGGCCATATCAAGACCCCGCTCAATGTGTCGGTCCTTGGTTGTGTCGTGAACGGGATCGGCGAAGGGAAGGAAGCGGATATCGGGATCGCCGGCGGCGAAGGCAAAGGCATTCTATTCAAGAAGGGCAAGCTCGTCAGGAAAGTGCCGATCGAAGAATTGATGGACACGCTGATCTATGAAGTCGAGTTGATGGCCAAGGAAAAAGACGCTGAAGGAAATGGGGAAACCGTAGCTCCATCAAACGAAGGATGGGAGTCGATGACTCCTCAGTCGGATGAGCCTTCGACGCTCGGAAAAGAAATCCCCGTGCTGCCCAATCGATAATCACTCGTTTTTCCCGTCTATCCAGTATTCTCTTCAAACTGTGCGTTGAGATATAGGAACAAGGCCCGCTATAATGCGCGCGTGGCGCCGTACCCAAGTGGTTAAGGGAGCAGTCTGCAAAACTGCGATGCAGCGGTTCGACCCCGCTCGGCGCCTCCACAGTGCACTTCTGCGTGGTCTGTTTGGTTCATTTGGTTTCTCTGGTCTATTTGGTTAGCGAAATCCCGCGAAGCGTTTAACCGTCTCACCCCTCACCACTCGTAGTTTATCTCTTGCCTCTTGTGCCATCGTGAAACTTCGGAGAAGGCCGCATTTCCCTGCCGGCTATCGGGCTCCCTGCCTCTCGGAGCGGCCCTTCCGGGCGCGGCCAGGCGGAAGGCCTTCTGGAATTCCCTCAGCCGCGATCATGCGATCGCGGAGCTTCGGTCAGTTCCAGCTTTCCTTCCGGGCCGCGCCTCGGTGGGGCCCCGCTCCTTCGGCAAGGTCGCCGATAGCCGACAGGGGCGTGCGCTCAGCGAGGGTTCCCTCGATTGCTTGACCCCGCCGAGGGCCTCACAGATAATAGCCGAGGAAACCGCCGATGATATTGGAGCATATGCTCACGCGAATGAAGGAAGGTGGACGATGCCAACTGCCGTCAAGATGGAAGTGAGTCCCGAAACGATTATCAGAGCGGTGAAGGGAATGAAGAAATCGGCGCGGCAAGCATTTATGGAGGATCTCATTGCCGCAACCTCTCCAGAATATCTTCAAAGCATTCGAGACGCTCGACGAGATTTCAAGACAGGAAAAGTAAAGTCTCACGGCGACGTGTTTGGCCAGTGAAGTACCAGCTGGTCTATACCCACCGTGCCATCAGAGACCTCGATGAGCTAGATGCGAGTGTGAAGCAGCGTATCGGCAAGACCCTCCTTCGCTACGAGCAAGATCCTTTGAAACACGCTGAACCTCTCAAGCAATCGGAGTTAGGCTCATACCGATTTCGAATTGGTGACCATCGTGTCGTGTTTGATCTTGAAAGGGATCAGATCATCATCCTGCGCGTGGGACACCGAAGAGAAATCTATAGACGATAGAGCGAGTCTTCAGTCGTCCGACCCCTGTGGTATCCTGCCCTCCCCTGCCGGCCATCGGGCTCCCTGCCTCTCGGAGCGACCCTTCCGGGCGCGTCCCGGCGGAAGTCCTTCTGGAATTCCCTCAGCCGCGATCGTTCGATCGCGGAGCTTCGGTCAGTTCCAGCTTTCCATCCGGGCCGCGCCTCGGTGGGGCCCCGCTCCTTCGGCAAGGTCGCCAATGGCCAGCAGGGGAGTGCGAGGTAGAGCGACGACTCGATTGGTTCAACGTGGTGGCGGTTCCATGTGGGGGACGACAGCCCGCAAGCTAGAAGAGGTACTCGCCTGGTTCTCACAAGCCATGGGGCCCACGATCGCGGCCCTTCATTGTGCAGTGGGACCGGAGTGGATAACGAAAGTGATCCAGTCCGGATCACACCACTGGAAGCCGCACCATTATCAACTCATGAAGAAACAAAAACCCCAACGTCAGAATCCGTTGAAGGCGACATGAATCGGACTGGACGAGGAGTTGATTGTCCATGCGATATCCGCTGGCGGGTACGCCATCTTTGATCGTCCTGCCGCCCTGAACGTAGGCTGTAGCATTAAAGAACAAGGCCTCCATTAGTTGTGACGAATAACGCCACTGTCTCTTTGGGAGTGGCCCATGCCTGCGAGTATACCTTTCGCGGGTATCGGCAGAATTGACTTCTTCTACGTATTGTTCTGTCATGTGGCATGGCATGTGCTTATTTGGCCTCCTGTTAGAGCAGTGCAGTCGGAGCAAGCGTGGCGCAGGGGGCTTCCCAACAGAGTTAACAAAGATTTCTCACGTGAGGGAGGTGTAGGTATGTCACTGGCACATTGTCTCCAAGACACGAACGGTCGATCGGGTCGAACGCGCGAGGACAACTTGTATAAGGCGAAGGGCACAGTCCGGGAGTCGTCGGTGTGCCGTGAGAGCCTAGCGGTTTGCCACAAGGGCTGGTGGACATGGGACACAGGCGAGGGAAAAACCTTGCTGACGTCCCCTAAGAAGCAGATTCTCTTTTCGCAAGGGGAGGCCGCGGGGGCCGTGTTCTATATCCAGGAGGGCCGGATCAAGCTGACCGTGGTATCCCCTCAGGGCAAAGCAGCCGTCGTCGCGATGCTGGAAGGTGGGGATTTTTTGGGGGAATCCTGCCTCGCCGGACAAACAGTTCGTGCCGCAACCGCGACCGCCGCGGAAAACTCCCGTCTCATTCGCATCGACAAAGATGTCATGATCCGTCTGCTTCACGAAGAGCCCACCTTCTCCGAGCTGTTCCTGACCCATCTGCTGTCTCGAACCATACGTATGCAAGAGGACTTATTGGATCAACTTTTCAACTCGAGCGAGAAGCGGCTAGCGCGGGTGCTACTGTTGCTGTCGAACTTTGGGGAAGACGGCAAGGCGGAGGCAGTTATCCCGAAGGTCAACCAGGAAACGCTCGCCGAGATGATCGGTACCACGCGCTCCCGCGTCAGCTTCTTTCTGAGTAGGTTCCGCAAGATGGGCTTCGTTCACTTCGATGACAGGTTGCACGTGTACCGTTCCCTTCGCACTGTCATCCTCGACGACTGCCGCCCATCGTAGGGGTGAGCCTTCGCGCAGGGAACCGTGCCCTGCGGGATGCCAGATCATATGTTCCTCAGTGAGCAATGGTGACCAGGCCGCCGTGGGTCTTCTTACCATTTGACCGGCCCAATCCGTACATAGACGAGTTGGCCTCATCAAAATCTGTGGGGTTCCAACACAAGGAGGGACGTCTCTTGCACAGGTTAACCGTTGCTGCGTTTGCGGCATTGTGCGTGATTGGAACCAGCTCGCTGACCCTGGCTGACGAAGGGGCTCGATTCGTCACCTCGCGAAGCTTTTCGGGTGTCCTCGGCAGATGTATGAGTGAGGCGGCAGTGGGCCATTA
>CXWL01011981.1_pt1 | contig 32274 bp, 28 predicted proteins | sample 590931 | NCBI WGS metagenome assembly CXWL01 (sample SAMEA3498368, study PRJEB10139) | groundwater metagenome | biome: water well; material: biofilm material | place: Germany | collected 2015-04-27
ATCGTTCCGGTCACGAGCGCGGCTCCCAGGAGAACCATCGGGCGGCGACGATGAAGCCGGCCACCCCCCAGATCGCAATCACCCCGAGATGCATCGGTTCGAATCCGGCCCCCGTCTCGAATGGGTTGAACGCGGTTTGCATCGCCTCCGAGAAGTGGATGACCGGGAAGATGCTTGCCACGGCGTGCAGCCATGCCGGCGGATCTTCCAGCCGGATGAAGACATCGGAGATGAAGAACAGCGGCAGGATGGTGAAGTTCACGATGGCCGGCGCCGCCTCCGCATTTGGGATGACGGTGGTGACGGCGAGCCCCAGCATCGAGAACGCAGCCGCCCCCACGATCACCGTCACCAGGTAGGCCGGCATCGTGTTTGTGGGGATGGTGACGTCGTAGAACAGCCGTCCGAAGGCGATGACAATCGTCACCAGCAGCAGGCCGACGAGGACTGCGTGCAACACCCGCGCGAGGATGTAGGCCCAGACGGGCAGCGGTGTGCCGCGGATGCGCTTTAGCACCCCGTCGTCGCGGGTGTAGCAGATGGTCATGGCGATGTTGGTGTAACAGGCAGTGACGATCGAGAGCGCGGCGATCGCCGGGACGTAGAACGTGGCTTCGTGGGTCTTACCGCCGGGGATGGTGATCTCGTTGTTGCCGAACATAATGTTGAAGAGCACCAGGAAGATCAGCGGGAAGACGAACGTGAAGAACGCCGCCGGCGGATTTCGCCAGAACCAGCGGTTTTCGTACCGCACCTGCCGCAGGACGAGGAGGGCTTCGCTCATGCCGCACCCCGGCGTCGACGTCGCCGCCGGCCCGTCGCTGCCACCGCCGGTGGATGCGACGCCTCGGCCTCGCGCGTCAGCCGCAGGTAGGTCTCCTCGAGGGTCGCCCGCTGCACCACCAGCCCCTCCAGCTCCACCTCATGCTGCACAGCCCATGACGTCAGGTTGTGCAGCAGCCGCGTCGGCTGCTCCGACTCTATCTCGACCAGGCCGTTGGCGCTGGTGTGGGATGCGAACTCAGCCGGAAGAGCGGGTGCGCCGGGAGGCAGGGCGAAGCGAACGACGGCCGCGTGCTCACCCTTCGCCAGTTCACGGGGCGCCCCCTCGGCAACGATCTGTCCGTGGACGACGATCGCCACGCGATCGGCGAGATGTTCGGCTTCATCCATGTAGTGCGTTGTCAGCAGGACGGTCTTGCTCAGCGACTTGAGGTTCGTGATCAGCTCCCACGCGTTGCGACGCGCGCCAGGGTCGAAGCCGGTCGTCGGCTCGTCGAGGAAGAGCAGGTCAGGATCGCCCGCCAGGCCGACGGCGACATCGAGGCGCCGTTGCTGGCCACCGGACAGCCGGTTCGCCCGCTGGTCGCGCTGCTCGGACAGGCCGACGACCTCGAGGATCTCGTCCAGCGGCCGCGGGCGCGGATAGTAGCCTCGGTACTGCTGCACTGTCTCTTCGACGGTGAGGTACGCCGATACGGATGTTGATTGCAGGACGATGCCCACACGTTCGCGTAGGGCTCGCTCGTGGTGCGCCGGATCGCGGCCCAGCACCCACACCTCGCCGGCGTCGCGCTGGCGAAAGCCTTCCATGATCTCGACGGCGGTCGTCTTGCCGGCGCCGTTGGGGCCGAGGAGGGCGAACACCTCGCCCGTCTGGACTTCCAGATCGATGCCACGCACGGCCTCGACAGCGCCGTACGCCTTCCGCAGCCCCTGCACGTGTATGGCGGCATCACTCACAGGGGCAGCCTACGCGGACGGGCGGTGGCTCACAACGGCGCGTTGTTTGCGGTTCTCGTAGGGTGCAGGGGCACTGTTCACTCGTCTCCCTGCGGCGACCCGTCCTCCCGCCACCGCACTTCGTACAGCCGCACCCCCTCATCAAACCCCTTCGGCACAAACTCCCCCCGATCGCCGAACACGAACCCCTTCCCCGACAACAACCCTCGCACCGTATCCGGCACCAGGATCTCGCCCGCCCCAGCCTTCGCCGCGATGCGCGACGCAAGAATCACCGTCGCCCCAAACAAATCGCCATCTTCCTCGATCGGCTCCCCCGCATTCAGCCCGACGCGGACGTGCAGCGGCTCCGGCATCGATTCGGTGTGCGTTGCAAACGCCCGCTGCAGCGCGATCGCGCATTCAACCGCCGACGTCACCGACCCGAACGACGCCATGAAGCCGTCCCCCATTGTCTTCACTTCAGCCCCACCGTGCGCCGATAGCGTCTCGCGCGTGATCCGCTCGTGCTCGCGCAGCACATCACGCCCCTTCGCATCCCCGAGCCGCTGCATCATCTCCGTATGCCCCACGATGTCCGTGAAGAGGACCGTGCGGACGGATGGATGGGCGGCAACACCAACGTCGGCAGCTGGTGTTGGCTCGATCCCCATGAAGTCCCGCAGCATCGCGAAGAACCCTTTCGCCTTATGGAGGTGATCCTCGACGATCACGAGCTGGCTGTGCTTGATGTGCGACGCCAGCCTGCGGCTTACCTCGACCGGTAGCCAGCGATTGTGCTTGTTGTGGATGACGAGTGTTTGCGCCTCGACGGCATCGATGAACGGTCTGACGTCATAGCCCTCGACGGCCTCCTGCGAGGCTTTCCATGTGGCTTTGTCCACGCAGGCGCGGAAGAACTCGGCATAACGCACGGCCTCATCGCCCTCAAAGCCCAGGAGGACGCGAGCCATGGTCTCGGAGTTGAGCTTCCAGTCCTTCTCACGCAGCGCCCGCTCGATCTCCAATGCCTGGCCCTCTTCGTAGTCGGAGAACGACATCCAACCCTCGGCCAGAACGAGATGAGAAACGCGCTCCGGATGCCTGCTGGCGTACGCAATCGCGACAGGAACGCTATCCCACGTTGCGGACAAAGCGAATGATTCCGGGACCGCGGCCTGTACGACCGCATCCAAATCACGGAGCATAGCCTCGATCGAGAAGTCGATGACTCCGCGATCCGACATGCCCGATCCGCGCACGTCGTACGTTACCGTGCGAAACCAACGGCCCATGTCCGTGTACGACTCCGGAAATGCCTCGCGCATGAGGAGCTGATGGCTGAGCGGCTGTGACGGCATGTCGACGACAGTCGGGCCGCTGCCGGTGGCCGTGTACGCGATGCTCACGCCATCCGAGGTCTTCGCATAGTGAATACGCGGTTCCATGACCGGATTATGCATGATCGGATCGCCCTGAGGCTACGCGTTGTGGCGTAGTGCGTGATGCAGCGTCGCCAGCGGATCGCACGGCCTGACTAGCCCAGTTCAATCGCTTTCGGACGCACGCTCTCGCCGGTGTCCCGGAGATCGATGCGGGAGAGGGCGACCAGGCGCGCCGCCAATTCCTCGCGGGCGCGGGGCGGGTTGGCGGCAAGCTCTTCGATCTTCGCCACCAACTCGTCGCGGACGACGGCGGGGTGGCCCTGCACGAGCATGATCTTCTTGTGATGGGTGTGTAGCAGCTTCTCCTGCGGGCCGACGAGCTCTTCGTGCAGCTTCTCGCCCGGGCGAAGGCCGGTGTAGACGATCTGGATATCGCGGCCGGGTTCGAGGCCCTTGAGACGGATCATCTTCTCGGCCAGATCCGATGTCTTCAGGGGCTCTCCCATGTCGAGGATATAGATCTGCCCCTGGCCGGCGAACGAGGCCGCCTGGATGACGAGGGACGCCGCTTCTTCGACCGCCATCTGGAAGCGGGTGGTCTCGGGGTCGGTGATCAGCACCGGACCGCCGCGTTCGATCTGCTTGAGGAAGAGAGGGACGACGCTGCCCCGGCTGCCCATCACATTGCCGAAGCGCACGGCGGCGAACGTCGTTGTCGCGCTGCCAGCACCCTGCCCCATCGCCGTCACCACCAGCTCGCCGATGCGCTTGGTCGCGCCGTAGACGTTGTCGGGGTTCACCGCCTTGTCCGTGGACACGAAGACGACCTTCGCCGCCCCGGACTTCGCCGCGGCAAGGCAGACGTTCAGCGTCCCCGCCACGTTTGCGCGGAGGCCGGCGTGCGGGTGCTCCTCCATCACGGGGATGTGCTTGTAGGCGGCGGCGTGGAAGACGAGGTCGGGCCGCGCCTGTTCGAACGTGCTGTCGACCTGCGCGCGGTCGGAGACGTCGCAGAGCCAGATCTTTACGTTGGAGCGCGTCTCATCCGGCGCCAGGTCGCGCTCGAGGTCGTAGAGGCCGGTCTCGTTCACGTCGACGAGGTGCAATGTGTCGGGCTGGAAGCCGTAGACCTGCCGCGCCAACTCGGAGGCGATGAAGCCGGCGGCGCCCGTGATCAGCACCGACTTGCCGCGAATCGCCGCCGCGCACATCTCGGCGTCGATTTCCACCTGGGCGCGGCCGAGGAGGTCGTCGGCGGTGAGTTCGCGCAGATCGGCGGCGGCGGCTTCATTGCGTACGAGATCCCGCAGGCCGGGCACCGTGCGCAGGGGCACGCGCGTCTTCTGGCAGATGCCGACGATGTCGCGCATCGCCGCGCCGTCCGCCGAGGGGATCGCCAGCGCGATCAGGTCGACGCGCTTTCGCTTGCAGATGTCGGGAATGTCGAAGCGGTCGCCCAACACGGTGATCGAGTGCATGCGAACGCCGCGCAGGCGCCGGTCGTCGTCGACGAAGCCGATCGGCCGGTACTGCCAGCGCCGGTTGTGGATGAACTCGCGGGCGACGAGCTGTCCGGTATGACCGGCGCCGATGATGAGCACGTTGCGCACCCCCGCGTCGTAGCCGGAAAAGGGGTTGCGCGAGGCGATGATCCGCGCCCCGAACTTCAGGCCGCCCATCGCCAGCAGGATGAGTGCGGGCGCGACGACGTTCACGGTCAGCGGGATGTGGCGGGGGCTCAGGAAGGCGTTGATCGCGAACAGGAAGATGGAAACGAGGCCGATCGCCACGACGAGGTTGAAGGCATCGGCGGCCCCGGCGTACTTCCACTGCGTGCGGTAGATGCCGACGGCGAAGAGGCCGGCCAGGTAGGCGAACGCGATGAACCAGCCGGACTGCGCGAAGAACCGCCACGAGTCGCCCGGGACGTCGCCGTCGAAGCGGAGGGCGAGCGCGGCCACGTAGCACGCGAGCACGACGGCGGCATCGAGCAGGAGGACGGGTATCAGGCGGGCGAACTCGCCCAGCGTCGGCGGGAGTCGGCGATCCATCGGGGGTAGGGTAGCAGGTCGGCAGGCTGGCATAGGATTGGGGCGGGCTTAGCGTCGTTGAGCCGAATCCCCTATCGCGCCGCCGCAAACGCCGCCTTCGCCGCCGCGAGCGTCTCGTCGAAGTCGCGCTGCTGGTGGGCCAGCCCGCACATCATCACTTCGAACTGCGACGGCGGCAGGTACACCCCGGCGTCCAGCATCGACCGGAAGAAGCGGGCGTAGCGTTCCGTGTTCGACATCTTCGCCGAGGCGTAGTCGGTTGGCGCCTCCGCCGCGAAGAAGATCGTCAGCATCGAACCAAGCTGCGCCACCGTCACGCCTTCGCACTCGGCCTCTCGCGCCGCATCGCGCAGGCCCTCGGCGAGGCGCGCGCCCATGCCGTCGAGGCCGCGGTAGATGCCATCGTTGGCGAGCGCGCGCAGGGTGACCACGCCGGCGGCCATGGCGAGGGGATTCCCGCTCAGGGTCCCGGCCTGGTACACCGGGCCGACGGGCGCGATCATCTGCATGATCTCGCGGCGACCACCGTACGCCCCCACGGGCAGTCCGCCGCCGATGATCTTTCCCAGACAGGTGAGGTCAGGCACGACGCCGTAGTAGAGCTGGGCACCGCCGTACGCCAGCCGGAACCCGGTGATCACCTCATCGAAGATCAGCAGGGTGCCGTGCGCCGCCGTAATCTCCCGCAAGAACTGCAAGAAACCCGGCTGCGGCGACACAAGGCCCATGTTCGCCGCCACCGGCTCGGTGATCAGCGCCGCGATGTTGCCGCCGTGTTGCGCGAAGATCGCCTCGACCGCCGCGCGATCGTTGAATGGCGCGAGGAGCGTCTCTGCCGCGAACGAGGCGGGGACGCCGGCGCTGTCCGGCAGCGACAGCGTCGCTACGCCGGAGCCCGCCTTCGCCAGCAGGCCGTCGCTGTGGCCGTGATAGCAGCCCTCGAACTTGAGGATCTTGTCGCGGCCGGTGAAGGCGCGCGCCAGCCGCACCGCCGACATCGTCGCTTCGGTGCCGCTGCTCACGAACCGCACCTGCTCGACCGACGGCACCGCCCCGCAGACCAGCCGCGCCAGCTCCACCTCCAGCTCCGTCGTCGCCCCGTAGCTCGTGCCGCGCTCCGCCGCCTTCTGGATGATCTCTACCACCGCCGGGTGCGCGTGCCCGAGGATCAGCGGCCCCCATGACCCCACCCAGTCCACGTACTCGTTCCCGTCCGCGTCCCAAATCCGCGAGCCTTTTCCGTACGCCACGACCAGGGGGTCGCCGCCGACGGCGCTAAAGGCGCGGACGGGCGAATCGACGCCGCCGGGGAGGTACTGCAGGGCGGCGTTGTGGATCTGGCGTGATCGCTCGCGTGGGCGCATGACGTCAGTTTACGGGAGCGGTTGGGGAGGGGCGATTAGGATTCGTGCGGGCTGACAAGATCCAGCGGAAACTCTGCCAGCGCCTCGATCACGCCCGCCACTCCCACCACCGGCGCCGCTGCCGTGGCCGTTGCCCGCAGCTGGATCGTGTGGCAGCCCGCCGCCAGCGCGGCCGTCACGCCGTTGACGCTGTCCTCCACCGCTACGCACTCTGTCGCCGCGACGCCGAGCTTCTGTGCCGCCAGCGCGTAGGGTGCCCCGTCCGGCTTCGTGCGCTCCACCATGTCGCACGTCACCATCACCTCGAACAGATCGTCCAGCCCCGCCGCCGGCAAAATCGCCTCCACCCACCGCATGTACGAAGCGGTACACAGCGCGATCGGCACGCCGCGGTCCCGCAGCCCGTCCACAAGGTTTCGCGCACCCGGCAAGGCGGGCCGAGGTTGCCGCAGGCGCGCCATCAACGGCACCTCATAGCGCTCGATGATCTCCTCCAGCGGCGCTGGCAACCCAAACCGCTCGATCATCGCGCCCCACATCGCCCGTGCCGCCGACCCGACGTACTGGGCGTAGTCGTCGACACTGATGTGATGCCCGAACTCACCGAGGATGTCGTTGACGGCAGCGTGGAACGCGGGCTCGCTGTCGGTCATCACCCCGTCCATGTCGAAGATGACGGCGCGAAACGGAGGGGCGGGTTTATCCGCCGCGGACTGGGAGCCCGGGCCTTCGGCAGATGTAACAGATGGGGCAGATAGGGGTGTGTCAGACATTGTGCCTACATGTCTCGAGTCGCTCACCATGAGGTGGCAGATCTCATCTGTTTACATCTGCTACATCCGCGGACAATTACTCTGAGTCGAACTCCGTATGGGCGCGAGAGGGGGTCGGGCTCATCTGGCCCTGGTATTTGCTCCGCAGCGATGCGCTGCCGTAGGGGCGATCGACCGGCGTCGACATGCGCATGAAACTGAGCTGGCCGATCTTCATGTTGTAGTGCAGGGCGATCGGCATCTTCGCCACGTTCGATAGCTCCAGGGTCAGCTTGCCGTGCCACCCCGGATCGACGAACCCCGCCGTGGCGTGGATCAGCAGGCCGATGCGGCCCAGCGACGACTTGCCTTCCACCTGCGCCAGGATGTCGTCTGGAAGGGTGATGATTTGCAGCGTGCTGGCGAGGACGAACTCGCCCGGATGGATGAAGAATGGCCGGTCGTCATCGATCAGCACCTCGTCGGTGAGGTCATCCATGGGCTCCCGCACGTCGATGTACGGGCGGCTGCTGACCTTGAACACGCGAAAGGCGTTGTCCAGGTGGACATCGATGCTGGCGGGCTGGATGTCCTGGGGGTCGAGGGGATCGATCACCAGCCGTCCGGCGGCTAGCTCTTCCTTCAACGTGCGGTCGCTGAGCACCATGGAGGCAGATTACCGGGTGAGGAGGACACGCGATAGATGAGCCTCTACTTCGCCATGGAGGTGATGGTGGTGTCGGGCCCTTTGCCAGCGAGCTTGAGCTTGCCATCGGACTGCAGCTTGTGCAGGTGTGAGAGGACCTGCCCGGTCGCCATCTGCAGCAGCCGCTTGTCGAGCTCGGGGTAGATCGCCTTCACCAACGACTTGACGCTGTCGCGGCCGTCCGCAAGCAGGCCGAGGATCTGGTCCTCGCGCTGTTGGCGGTGGTCGATGAGTTCCTGGATCTTGCGCCGCGGCTCCTTCACGGTGGGACCATGACCGGGCAGCAGCTGATCGGCGTCCACCTCCATCATCCGCCGCAGCGAGGCGATGTACTGGCCCATGTCACCGTGCGGCGGCGGAGAGATGGCCGCGGTGCCAACGCCAAGGACGTTGTCGCCGCTGAACAGCACCTTCTCCTCCGGAATGTAGAAGCAGAGGTGCCCGGCAGTGTGCCCGGGCGTGTGCAGACACTGCACCGTGATGCCGCCCACCTTGATCACCGCATTGTCTTCGACGCGGATATCCGGCACGGCGCGGGCGGCTTCTTCTCGCCACTTCTGCGCTTGCGCCCGCGCTTCCTTCTGGTCTTCGGGAATCTCGAAGTCGCCGGTCTCTTCTCCAGGCGACAGCAGCCACTTCTCCTCCGCCACATGCATCACGATCTCGGCCCCGGTCTTCTCACGCAGCCGTTGGGCGCCGGAGGAGTGGTCGTAGTGATGGTGCGTGAGGAGGATGTAGCGGAGTTTGACGTCGCTGTGGGCCGCCAGGAACTCCGTGCGCTGGTTGTACGAGTCATCGTCGCCGAAGCCGGCATCAATCAGCAGCGCCTCGCCCGCGTCCTTCACGAGGAAGACGTTCGGCGGGTACGGCTGGGGGAACCACTTGAGTTCGACGTGCAGGCTGGTGATGTGAGGGGTGACTCTCGTCTGGGGCATGTGGGTACTCCGTAGCGCACTCCCCCTCTCCCCTCCGTGGGAGAGGGGGCCGGGGGGTGAGGGCTACTTGTGTGAATGCCGGTCGCCGTCCCGGTGAGATCGGCGCCGCCTCAGCCACGGGATCGTACGCGACGGGTGGCCTTTCGTCGAGTGGCCAACCTGCGCATGGTTGGTAAAGCCGTAGATGCTGGCTTCTCCTTCCTTCATCACGTCAAGCAAGAGGCGTTGAACATACTCCAGGAGCGGACGAGGAAGGAAGATGAGGAGAAGCCAGAGGAAACGCCCGCCGACATCCTGCTCCTTTGCGAGATTCGCGACGCGCTCAAGGCTCGCGGATAGACCGCCTCCACGAAACGTTCAGCGCGGGCGGGTCGCACAATCCCGTCCGCGTTGTCATACTCGCCGCATGACGCCGACACCCGCCAACCGCCGCCACATCCGGCGCGCGCTCCTCGCCTGGCTCCGCAGTGACGGCCTGCGCGCGCCCTGGCGTGACTCCGGCGATCCGTACCAGGCGCTGGTGGCGGCGGTGATGGCGCAGCAGACCCAGATGTCGCGAGTCATGCCCTCGTACGAACGCTTCGTGGCCGCTTTTCCGACCGTCGAAACGCTGGCCGCGGCTTCGTTGGGCGATGTAATTCGCGTCTGGAAGGGTATGGGGTACAACCAGCGCGCCGTCCGCCTGCATCGCGCCGCCCGTACTATCGCCGCAAACGGTTGGCCGAATGACGCCGCCGCCCTCGGCGAGATCGATGGCATCGGGCCGTTCACGGCGGCGATCATCGCCTCGTTCGCGTTCGGCCAGTCCGCGGCGTGCGTGGACACCAACGTGGTGCGCGTCCTCACCCGGCTGACCGGGGACGACACGCTGCGTGGCAAGCGCTTGCAACAACTCGCCGATACCCTCATCCCCGCCGCCGAACCCGCCCGCTGGAACCAGGCGCTCATGGACTACGGGGCGCGCGTATGCGGGACGCGCCCGAAGTGCGGGGAGTGCGTCGTGAGCAGGTGGTGTGCGTCCCGCGACCGCTTTGCTGGGGGCGGTGCAGTTGTGGCCGCCGCCGTTCGCCTCGTCGCCGAGGAGAAGGCCGAGTATCGGGTGCGAGCGCGGCAGCCGAAGTTTGAAGAGACGCCCCGCTACTTTCGCGGGCGGATCATCGACGCGCTGCGGGACCTGCCTTCGGGTGAGAGCGTGACGCTGAGTGTGCTGCGCAGCCGTATCGCCCGCACCGCCGTGACGCCATCGCCCGATGAGGTGCGGGGATGGGTGGAGGGGCTGGAGCAGGCGGGGCTCTGTGTGTTGCGGCGGGGACGGGTCTCCCTTCCGGCGTAGCGCTACGACGTGCGCTTACGGCGTCTGGTCATGCTGGCGACGACATCAAGCCATGCGGTGCAAGATTCCTCGCAGGGCTCAGAATGACATGGCCGGAGAATCTTGGTGGCTTGTAACTACAATCGCTCAGGCGACAGCGCCGGCAGAACCTCACCGAGCCCCAAGAGAATCCTCTGTGCCTCTGTGTTGAATCCGGCGGAGTCTCAGGCACCTTCGTCGTTGGTCAGGATCAAGGTGCCGGCGGCGTGGAACATCCCGCCCACTCCGTGCGCGATGCTGATGCGCACGTTCGGTAGCTGTGCTGGAGCCTCGCCCCGGAGTTGGCGTACCGATTCCTGGATGGCGAACATGCCGTACATGCCCGTGTGCGTGTAGCTCAGTCCGCCGCCGTTCGTGTTCAACGGGAAGTCGCCGCCTGGTGCCGTGCGCATCTCGGCGAAGAAGGGGCCGCTCTCGCCCTTGCCGACGAACCCGAGCGCCTCCAGGGCGAACATGGGAGTGTGCGCGAACGCGTCGTAGAACATCGCGTGGTCGATGTCCTTGTGCGGCACCTTCGCCTCGGCAAACGCTTGCGCCCCGGACACCTTGAATGCACGGGACTCCGTGAAATCATGCATCTGGCTGATCATCGAGTGCTCGGTCGATTCGCCGGTGCCCATGACGTAGACCGGCTTCTTCGGGAAGTCTTTTGCGCGCTCGGCGGATACCACCACCAGCGCCCCGCCGCCGTCCGTCACCAGGCAGCACTCCAGCAGATGCACCGGATACGCGATCATCCGGGAGTTCAGCACATCCTCGACGGTGATCGGATCCCGCATCATCGCCCGCGGATTCTTCATCGCCCACTGCCGCGTTGCCACCGCCACCGACGCCATCTGCTCGTGTGTGGTGCCGTACTCGTGCATGTGGCGCAGGATCGGGATGGTGAATCGCGTCGGCGGACCGGCGACGCCGTAGGGCTCCTCGAACTGCGCGCCGAGGGTCTGTGGCGCCCGCGAATAGCCGGCCATGCCGATGCGCGACTTGCCGCTTTCGGCGTGGGTGATCAGGGCGACGCTGCAGAGTCCGGCCTTGATGGCGGCCGCCGCGTGCCGGACGTGGAGCATGTAGCTGCAGCCGCCGACGCTCGTGCCATCGACGAATTTCGGGGTGATGCCGAGGTACTCCGCTACCTGCACTGGGGACTGGCCGGCGCAGAGCACGCCGTCGACCTCGTCCTTCGTGATGCCGGCATCGGCGAGCGCGTTGAAGGTTGCTTCCGCGTGGAGCTGGATTACCGACTTGTCCGGAATAACGCCGACAATGTCTGTCTCTGCCGCGCCGACGATGGCCGCGCTCATGCGGAGGCTCATGAGGCCCCCACGGGCTTGAAGAGCGGCAGTGTAATCGTGTCGTCCAGCTTTTCCCACACCACCTCGACGGCCATATCGATCGGCAGGTTTTCCGGGAGCGGCTCCACCCCGACGATGTTCGTCATCATCCGCGGCCCTTCATCCAGCTGTACGACGGCGATGACGTAGGGGGCGATGTCGTCGAAGCCGTAGGCGGCGCGGTAGTTGATCACATAGGAGTACAGCTTCCCCTTCCCGGTCGCGGTGAACCACTGCACATCCTTCGAGGAGCAGTTGGGACAGAACGGGCGGGGAAAGAAGTACGCCTGGCCGCACGACTGGCAGCGCTGGATACGAAGCTCGCCGCGGCGCGTGCCATGCCAGAACTCCGCTGTCTCGGGAGTGGCCTGTGGTATTGGTCGTTTTGGCATAGGTGCGGGGGCAGTATGCCAATCGGGCGCGTTTGGCGGAAATGGAGGGCAAAGGCAAAGAGGCAAAGGCCCCGGAGCAAATGCGGAAGGCGTCACGGACAACAGACAACAGGCGGATAGGCGGCAAGAAGGCGGGCAGCCGGCCCGGTGGCGCTCTATTTGTCGCGCATGCTCGCCATCGTACGGCTCTCCCGTGTACGCTGAACCTGATTTGAGCTGGCGGCTTTTCCTTGCGGTGTTGCTCGTTCTCGGCGTGCTGGCTTTCGGCCACGGCACGCCGTCGAACTCTGTGCGCGCGCAGGCTCCCGGGGATTCGCCTTCCATCGCCATCAACCAGCTCGACGCATCCGGATATCCCGACCTGCGCCTCGTCGTGACCGTGCTGGACAGTCGCGGCTTGCCCGTAACGGGGCTGACACCGGCGCAGTTCCAGGCCTTCGACGGCACAACCCAGATCGCCGTCGTGGGCGCCCTCGCCGCTCAGGATGAAGCGCTGCGACTCAACGTCATCCTCACCATCGACGTCTCCGGCAGTATGCTGGGCGAACCGTTGGCCAGCGCCAAAGCTGCGGCCGTCGAGTTCGTGCAGAGTCTCGGCGTCAACGACCGGGTCGCCCTCGTCTCCTTCAGCGACGATGTCAGGCCTGTCCTGCCCCTCACGAACGACAAGGCCGCGCTGTCCACCGCCATCGATGGGTTGGTTGCCAGCGGGGGTACCGCTCTTTACGAGGCCGTGCAGGTGAGCACGTACCTGGCCAGCGCCGCTGCTTCCGACGGGCAGCGCGCCGTCGTCGTCCTCCTGTCTGACGGTGAGAACGATACGCAAGCCTCGACAGCCACCAGCGAAAGCTCGCTCGATATCTCTCGTGGTTCTGGCATTCCGGTGTATCCCATTGCCTTTGGGTCGCTGACGGACGTTGTCTACCTCGAACAGCTGGCGCAGTCCACGCACGGACAATTTCGCGCCGCGACGTCGGGTACCGTCGCCAGCGTGTACGCGGAACTCTCGACGCTGCTGCGAAGCCAGTACGTCGTCACGGTGCGCGCCGAAACCCCGGCGGACGGGGCCGATGCTTCGCTCCAGCTCGTCGCTTTCGTCGGTTCGACTTCGGCCAACGTGGTGGCCCCGTTCAGGCGTGGCAGTCCGGCCGCGGTCGTGCCGCCTGCGACCGCACCGGGTGGTGGCGCTCCGACCGGTGCGGAGGACAACTCCCGCAGCAATCTACTGGCCTTCGGGTTCGCCGCCCTCGCCGGGTTGGCCGCGGTGGTTGGTGCGGTGCTCTTCCTGCGGCGCTGGCAGGAGGGCCGTCGCGACCTCGCGCATCAGATGCAGGTCGTCGCCCCGAACGCCCGGGCGGCGGCCGCGCAGGGTGTGCCTCAACGTTCCGGTTCGCTCGCGCGCACCGCCAATCCGGCCGCGGTGACCGAAACCGGCACCGGCCTCCTGGTCGAGCGCGGCGGCGAGGGGCGCCGGATCGAGATCGGCGGTGGTCCGGTGATTGTCGGATCCTCGTCGAATGTCTGTCAGCTCGTCCTGCGCGACGGCGGGGGCATCGCACCACAGCACGCCCGCATCTGGTTGCGCGGGGGCCGGTACGTCCTTCACCACGTCGGTGGATTGAGCCGCAAGACGCTCGTTAACGGCGCCGTCGCCGACTGGCTCGTCCTCGATCCTGGCGACGAGATCGTGATCGGAAGGTGGCACTTCACCTTCGAAGATTCGTCGGTCGATGAGGCTTCCCGCTGACGAACCTCTGTTAGCCTGAGTTTCCGATGGGATTTGGAATCGCCCTCGCCATCGTGTCCCGCTACTCGCGGGATCTCCGCTTCGCTCCGAGCTCGTCCTCGATCCTGGCGACGAGATCGTGATCGGAATGTGGCACTTCACGTTCGAAGATTCGTCCGTCGATGAGGCTTCCCGCTGACGAACCTCTGTTAGCCTGAGTTTCCGATGGGATTTGGAATCGCCCTCGCCGTGAGGCTCGTCGTCCCGCTGACCATCCTGCGGTGGCCACTGGCGGGCGGCATTCTGTCGATTGTTGCCGATGCGATCGATATCGTCATCTTCAACATCTGGGGGTTTCCGTCGTGGGACTATCAGCACTTCGACAAGGCCCTCGATCTCTACTACCTGACGCTCGAACTGGTCGTCGTACAGCGCTGGTCTCCGTTCGAGCGCTCGCTCGCCTCGGCCCTCTTCGCCTACCGCCTCGCGGGCACACTCCTCTTCGAAGCGGTCGGTTGGCGCGCCGCCCTGCTCGTCTTCCCGAACCTGTTCGAGGTGTACTACCTGCTTGCCCTCGGCGTCACTCGCTTCGCCCCGGCCTACGCGTTGACGCCGCGTCGAACATTCGGCTGGCTCGCGCTACTCTTACTCCCGAAGCTCGCCCAGGAGTACCTCCTCCATGCCGCGAAAGTGCTGGACGATCTTGTGTTCTTCGATGTCATCCGCGACCTCTGGCCCTAGCCCCGCCGCCATCCGCTAAGAGCTAAGAGCTAAGATGAAACGCATCGGCCTCATCGGCGACACCCACTACCCCGAAGCCGGCCCGTTGTGGGATGAAGCCTACGACGCCCTGCGCGGCGTCGATCTGATCCTCCACGCCGGCGACCTGCACGTGGTCGAAGTGCTGGACTGGCTGGAGGAGCGGTGTGGCGTGCCGGTGCTCGCCGTGCGCGGCAACGGTGATGACGGGAGCGGCGGGCGCCCGCTCTGTCCCGAAGACCCCCGCATGAAGCCGGTGCAAGTGGTCACCGCGGACGAGGTGCGTATCGGCCTGGTGCACGACGCCACCCTGCCGGAATGGCCTCCGCACCGCACGCTGGAGACCATCATGCAGCACCATTTCGGTGGCCCCGTCGATGTGCTCATCCACGGAGATACGCACGTCCCCGAGATTGAAGAGGTGCGGGGTGTCCTGCTAATCAACCCCGGCAGCCCCACCTTCCCCCGCAACCTGACGCGGCGCTTGGGCACGGTCGGTTTCCTGGAGGTGGATGGACGGGCGACGCGGGCGTGGATACACCAGCTGGAGCACGCGGAGTGAGTCCTGTAGTTCGTTGTCTGTAGTTCTTTTGGGCCTTCCGTTACACGACCATCGTCGGCCGAGGCGGCTACCGAGCGGGCTGAAAAGCCCGCGTACGAGGCAGCCTTGCGTTCGTACGCTTCGTGATTTAACGCCTGAAGTCGCCGGATGCTGTGGTCCCGGTGCCAAACATGAGGGCCCGGTCAGTGCGACCGGGCCCTCTTCCTCAGCGTGGAGGAGTCGGCGTGCGTTACTCGGACTCTTCGTACTTCTTGCGGAGATAGAAGCCGGTGCCGAGCATGCCGATGGCAAGCGCGAAGGCGAAGGTCGCGATCACGTTAGCTGGCGTCGAGTCGTCGTTCCCGTAGGAGCCTGGGCCGGTGCCCGACGACGGGAACTCTTGCCCCTCGGGCTGCTCTCCCCCGGCGCCCACGCCTTGCTCCGGCGATTCGCCACCGGCGCCGACGCCGTCTTCAAGGCCTCCCTCAAGGTCGGCCTCGGGCGGCGCGCCCGTGTCATCCACAACCTCCTCGACGATCGGTTCCGGCGTGGATGTATTAGTGGGTACAGTTGTGCTCGTCCCCGTCGGCGTGTGCGTGGGGAACGGCGTTTCCGTCGGCTCTGGTGTGCCGGTCGAGGTCGCAGTGGCAGCCGGCGTATTGGTCGCGGTGGGGGTATTCGTCGGCGTGTTCGTGATCGTTGCCGTCGCGGTCGCCGTGGCGGTGGATGTGGGGAACGGCGTCGGCGTGTCCAGCGCCTGGAACGCCAGCCCGACCTCATCCCAGGTGACATCGTCGTTCTGGACTTCGCCATGGACGACCAGCGCCACCCGCACGGTAAGCACTGAGGCGTCGACGACGTTCAGGTTTCCGGCAAGCTGAACCCAGCCATCGCCGGGGTTGCCCACGAGCGTCTGCCCGTGCGATGTCGTTGCGAATGACGGGCCAGAGCAGTTGGCACTGATGTATTGATCCATCTGAAGGTTCACGTACGAACTGGTGGCCACACTACCGGTGTGTGTCCACTGCGAACCCGCCTTTGCGAACGCGCTGTAGGGATAGATTGCGACGCCGCTTATCGTGATGCAGTCTGCATCAATGCGCCCGTCTCCCTCGACGGCGCCGATATAGGTGGCAACGGCGGAACCTGAGTTGGGGTCGTTCTGCACGTCCTGCGCCCCGTCCCAAGCAAGACTGATATTCGCGTCACCGGTGAAGTTGTTGACGGTAGTCGCGAACCCGCCGTTTACGACCAGGCTTGGTGCGGCGTACGAATCGCCTACAGAGCTGAAGAACAACGCGGTGAGCCCCACCGCGAACAGCGCCATTGCGCCGATGTTGAGATGCCATTGCCTGACCATACTGCCTCCTCCGTCCGGCTCTGCCGAAGCCAAGGGCATACAGGGAACTCGGTCCCCAACCCTCGTAGAGGAGAATCGGCCGGAATCCGCGTGTTCCCTAGCCCCTAGGGAGAGATTTGAGCCAGCGGGGGCCAAATTTAGGTCAGTGGGGTCAGCCACGGCCGACCCATAGCTATACTCCGAACGTGCCTCGCCGACACGTGCGTCTTGCCATCTGCGCGGGCTTCGCGCTGACGAACCTTGCCCTGCTCAGCGGGTGCGGGGTGGTTGGCGGCGCTTCGGAGACGAGCACCCCGACGGTGACGCCGACCGTCACCCAGACGGCGACACACACGTCCACCAGCACGCCGACGCAGACGCCTACCCCCGAGCCTACGCCGACTCCGACACCAGCGCCACCACCCCAGATACGGCTGCAGCGCGACACGCTGGCTCAGGGCTCGACGATGCTCGTGTCGGTCGATCCGCGAGCCGGAGCCGGCAGCGCGACGTTGAGTTTTCGCGGAATCGATCGCGAGATGGTGGCGGATGAGGACGACGAGTTCTGGCTCGTGATCGGCGCGCCTGCCGCTGCCCCAACCGGCGCCTTCGATCTTGCCGTCACCGTGTACGAAGCCGATGGCAGCGTGCGGACGACGCTGAGCGCGACCGTCTCCGTGGCGCCGACGAACTTCCCGATCGAATACATCGAAGTGGCGGTCGGCGGGCCCAACGGACTTCGCCCGCCCGAGGATGTGGCGTACGAAGAGAACATCCGCGCTTCGACGTACGCTGGCTTCACGCCCGCGAAATACTGGAGCGGCCCATTCATTCTGCCGGTCGAGGGTCGGCCGACGACGGCCTTCGGCACCGCCCGCAGCTACAACGGCGGGCCACCGACCCTGAACCATAGTGGGGCGGACTTCGGGGCCGAGATCGGTGCGCCAGTATGGGCCGCGGCCTCGGGCACGGTCGCGTTTGCGGGAGAACTGACGGTGCGGGGCACCTCTGTGATCATCGATCACGGAGCGGGGGTGTTCACCGCCTATCACCACTTCTCGCGCATCGACGTGGTGGAGGGTCAGTTCGTCGGGCAGGGCGAGATCATCGGCGCTGTCGGCATGACGGGGCTGGCTACGGGGCCGCATCTGCATTGGGAACTGGTTGTGGGTGGGGTGAATGTGGATCCGGTGGCGTGGACACTGCCTGGCGTGGCGCCGTAATCGCAGCGCGAGAAATAGTTCGACGGGTGAGGCGGTTTGCGTTTCGTGATGGCGGCTGCCGGCGAGTAGCCTCCTGCCGCATCCGCAACAAAATGCTTCACTGCCGTGACAGTCGTCAGGTCCTCGACGTTCAGAGTGACAGCTCCTCAGCCTGTCATCCCGGCGATCCGGCTCGTTGCGATCGCCCGAAGTCACACACATCGAACAATGGACAACCCTCACACGACGGTGCTGTACGGCAGCGGGCTTTGGCGTGGAGGACGATCCATGCGTGGTAGCGCTGGAACAGGGCAGCGCCTGCCTGTGGCAACGATGCTTCGAAGAAGGTGCGCCAGTCGTCGTAGCGATCGCCGGTGTCGGGGGCGATGCCGACCCGCCGAAAGACCCGCCTGGTGTAGGCATCGACGACGAATGTGCGACGTCCGGCGGCGTAGAGGGCGACGGCGTCGGCCGTTTCGTGGCCGACGCCATGCGTGGCGAGAAGGAGTGGCCGCATCGTCTCGAGCGGCAGGGCGAGGAATTCACCAAGCCCACCTTCATCGAGGATGGTGCGACTGAGGGCGCGCAGCCGGCGGGCTTTAACCGTCGGGGTGCCGCTAACGCGGATCAGTTCGGCAAGGCGTTCTTCGGGCGTGGTGATGATGGTGTCGGGATCGAGCGCGTCGGCGGCACGAAGAGCTTCGAGGGCGCGATCGGCGTTCTTCCAGTTGGTGTGCTGGACGAGGATGGCGCCGGCGATGATGTCCATCGGGCCGCGGACGTGCGGCGGGGACCAGTGCCAGACTTCGGCCTTGTAGGCGGCGTCGAGGCGGCGGTAGATGTCGAGGAGTGCACCGGAGCCGTTGTGACGAGTCATGCCAAGTCTCACGCTGCCAATTCACAGGCAGCGCGTTGCAGGTCTCCTACACCTCGAGAGGTTCAACCCCGCGCGTGCGCCGCATGTTCGGCGCCGGAACAGGCGATGCCTCGAGCGTTTCCGCGCTGCCGTTGGGGCCGAGGGCGACGATACCCGTCGCCCGCAGGCCCTCCGTCACTGCCGCGTTCGGCAGCGTTAGCTCGATCTTGTCGCCGTCGTGCCCATGGACGAAGAGACGGACGGCATCGGGGCCGGGGTGTTGTTCGATGAGGGCGATGAGGGCGTCGAGATGCTTGCGGTCGGCGTCGTGGTCGGCGGACTCGTGCAGGATGAAGCGCAGCGTGGTCGTTGGTGATTGGAGATTGGCGATTCCGACGACTGCAGGGGCAGCCTCTGGGCCGACGGCCTTAGGGAAGGCCTCTGGATCTTCGCCTCGCTCGAGAACTCGCTTCGCTCGAGGTTGTTCCGGCGCGGGTGCGGGCGCGGCGGCGCCGTTGCCGCCTCCACCATTCGATGACGCCGTGCCGTTGCCAATCGCCCGGCTGGATTCCTTCGGGACGGCGGCCGGTCGCGGTTCGCGCGCTACAGACGCCTTCGGGGACCCGGACGCCGGTTCATTGCGGCGTGGCGCCTCGTGCTCGACGGCGGTCACGGTGACGTTGGCGTTGCCGCGGACGGCGGAGGTGAGCCAGTCGGGAATCGAGAAGTGTTCGTGGGAGATCGTGCCGTCACCGGTTTGGACGAGCGACACCTGCTGCACGGACACCTGTAGTCGGTCATTCCATTCGCGCACCTTCACGAGCATGAGGAGGATGTTGCCGGGCTGCCAGAGCTCGCGCGTCGGTTCATACACATCGGACCACACCGTCACTTCCGTGGTGCCTGAAAGATCCTCCATCATCACGGCGATGAAGGGCTTGCCGGCCTTCGTCGCCAGGTGGCGGATGCTGTTCACCATCCCGGCGATCACCACTTCCTTGCCGTCGAGCTCCGCCGTCACTTCGCTGACCAGTACGGAGATGTGCTTGGCCGTTGTGATTGCGGCGGAGGTGAACGGATGCTCTGAGACGTAGACGCCGAGTAGCTCCTTCTCCCACGAGAGCATCTCCGCCTTGGTGACGCCGGCATCAACCATCTCCAGCGCCGGTAACGGCGTCGCCACGCTGTCGCCGAACATGTCGAACATCGTCGATTGGCCGGTCTCTTTCAGCTTCGCCTCCCGCTGAGCGAGCGAGACGATGCGATCGATGTTCGCCAACAGGGTGCCACGGTCGCCGAGGCAATCGAGCGCCCCGGCCTTGATCAGCGATTCGAGGGAGCGCTTGTTGACGGCCTTGAGATCGACACGCTTGATGAAGTCCTCGACGTCCGTGAAGGCGCCACCGTCCGTGCGAGCCGTGACGATGCCCTCGGCGGCGCCCGCCCCCACGTTCTTTACGGTGGCGAGGCCGAAGCGAATCAGCGCAGTCTCTCCGCCCCCCCCTTGCAGTTCGAAGCCCGCGCCGCTGGTGTTGACGTCGGGCGGGCGTACTTCGATACCGAGGCGTACGCACTCCGCCACAGCTTCGGCGATGCGCTCGTGGGTGCCGGCGCTGGCGAGGACGGCGGTCATGTATTCGTGCGGATAGTTCGCCTTCAGGTATGCCGTCTGGTAGGCGATCGTGCCGTAGACGGCCGAGTGCGCTTTGTTGAAGGCGTAGCCGGCGAAGGGCTCGATCAGGTCGAAGATCGCCCGCGCCTCCGGTTCCGTATAGCCGTTGTTCACGGAGGCGGCGACGAACTTCTCGCCCTCCGCCTTCATCAGCTCGGCGACCTTCTTCGACATCGCCTTTCGGATGGAGTCGCCGTCCTTCAGCGAGTAGCCGGCGAACTTCTGCATCACCATCAGCACCTGGTCCTGGTAGGTGATGACGCCGTAGGTCTCGTCGAGGATCTCCGCGAGGTCGGGGTGCGGGTACTTGATCTGGCTGCGGTCGTGCTTGGCGCGGCAGAAGGCGCCGATGTGCTGCATCGGACCAGGCCGGTAGAGGGCGACCAGCGCCATCAGCTCTGCGGTGTTGTCCGGGCGAAGTTCGGTGATCGCGCGGCGCATCCCCGGCGACTCGAGCTGGAACACGCCGAAGGTGTCGCCGCGGCTCAGCATGTCCATCGTCAGTCGGTCGCCGTCCGCCAGCGTCTGCAGGTCGACGCGGATCCCGCGCGTGCGTTCGATAATCTCCACCGCCAGGCCAAGGATGGTGAGGTTCGCCAGGCCGAGGAAGTCCATCTTGAGGAGGCCGATCTCGGCGACCTGGGCCATGGCGAACTGCGTCGTCGGGATGAGCGAGTCTTCGTTCTTGCCGGTCGGACGCTGGAGTGGGACGTGCTCGGCCAGCGGTTCGCGTGAGATCACTACGCCGGCGGCGTGGGTGCTGGCGTGACGCGCGACGCCTTCCATGCGGCGAGCGGTATCGACCAGCTCCTTCACGCGGCCGTCCATCTCGTACTGCGTGGCCAGTTCCGGCGACTCTTCGAGGGCCTTCTCCAACGTCATGTGCAGGGCGTTGGGGACGGCGCGGGCGACGCGATCTACATCGCCGTAGGACATACCGAGAGCGCGGCCAACATCGCGGATGGCGGCTTTCGCGCCCATCGTGCCGAAGGTGATGATCTGGGCGACGCGATCATAGCCGTACTTCTCGGCCACGTACTTGATCACTTCGTCGCGTCGATTATCGGGAATGTCGAGGTCGACATCGGGCGGCTCCTTGCGATCGACGTGCAGGAAGCGCTCGAAGACGAGGCGGTTCGCCAGCGGGTCGATGAAGGTGACGTCGAGGGCGTAGAGGATGATGCTCGCCGCAGCGGAACCGCGCACGCCAAGCATGATCCCCGCGCGTTTGCAGAACTCAGCGATGTCGTGGACGACGAGGAAGTAGTTCGTGAAGCCGGTCTTCTCGACGACATCGAGCTCGTAGGCGAGACGGGCCTTCACGGCGTCGTCGGTGTTCGGATAGCGGCGGTTCAACCCCTCGCGCGAGAGGTGTGTGAGATATTCGTGCGAGGTGTACCCCTTCGGGATCTCCGTCTCCGGCAGGTGCAGACGGCCGAACTCGAGCTCCAGGTTGCACTGCTCGGCGACGAGCTGCGTGTTGGTGATCGCCTGCGGTAGTTCCGGCAGAAGGGCCAGCATCTCCTCCTCGGACTTCACGTAGTAGGAAGTGTCGTGCATTTTCAGAGCGCGCTTGCCGTCCAGCACGGTGCTGTTCGTGCCGATGCAGAGCAGCACGTCGTGGATGCTGTGGTCTTCCGGCAGGGTGTAGTGCGAGTCGTTGGTGGCGACGAGCGGGATCTTCGTCTTCTTCGAGAGGCCGACGAGACCCTTGAGCACGCGGCCGCACTCTTCGTTGATATTCGGCTCGTCGTGCTTCATCACTTCCAGGTAGAAGTCGTCGAAGACGTCCTGGAAGAAGCCGGCCAGCTTCAGCGCCTCGTCCTGCTGATCGCCGGCGAGGAGCTTGTGCATCTCGCCGGAGGGGCAGCCGCTGAGGGCGATGATGCCTTTGCCGTACTCGGCCAGCAGTTCCTTGTCCATGCGCGGCTTGTAGTAGAAGCCCTCCAGGTGGGACTTCGAGCTGAGCTGGATCAGGTTCCGATAGCCCTGCTCGTTCTTGGCCAGCAGCGTCAGGTGTGAGTACTCGTTGCTCCGCGACCCCGACTTCTTGTGCCGCGACTCCGGCGCAATGTACGCCTCGATCCCGATGATCGGCTTGATGCCGCGCTCGCGGGCGGCCTTGTAGAAGTCGATCGCCCCGTACAGCGCCCCATGATCCGTCATCGCCACCGACTGCTGCCCAATCGAGGCGACGCGATCCATCACATCGGGGATGCGCGAAAGGCCGTCGAGCAGGCTGAACTCGGTGTGAAGGTGCAAGTGGGTGAACATTTGTGCGTGATCCACCGCATCCTAGCAAACGGGGTCGGTGGGAGCATCGCGGTTATGTCGGAGTTGGGCATGGAGTCGCCAAGAAAATTGCCTGACGACCGGTGTGCTCTTAAGCCTTCGCCAGCCAGCGAGCGGCTTCCTTTGCGTGGTAGGTGATGATGATGTCCGCCCCCGCTCGCTTGATCGACGTCAGGGTTTCGAGGACGGCGCGCTGTTCGTCGATCCAGCCGCGCTCTGCCGCCGCCTTCAGCATCGAGTACTCGCCGCTGACGTTATAGGCGGCCAGCGGCAGGTCGAACTCCTGGCGAGCGCGGGCGATGACGTCGAGGTAGGGCAGAGCGGGCTTCACCATGATGATGTCCGCACCCTCTTCGATATCGGCCTCGATCTCGCGCAGGGCTTCGCGGGCGTTCGGGGGATCCATCTGGTAGCCGCGGCGATCGCCGAACTGGGGGGCGCTGTCGGCGGCGACGCGGAACGGCCCGTAGAAAGCGGAGGCGTACTTGGCGCTGTAAGCCATGATCGGCGTCTGCTCGAACCCCGCGTCGTCCAACTCTTCACGGATCGCCGCCACCCGGCCGTCCATCATGTCCGAGGGCGCGACGATGTCCGCGCCAGCGTGGGCGTGGGAGACGGCGGTGCGGGCGATCACATCGAGCGAGCTATCGTTTTCCACTTCGCTGTCGACGATCAGGCCGCAGTGGCCGTGGTCGGTGTATTCGCACAGGCAGACATCGGTGATGACGACGAGGTCCGGCGCCGCGGCCTTGAAGGCGCGTACCGCCCGCTGCACGATCCCGTCGTCGGCGTAGGCCTCGCTTCCCACGGCGTCCTTCGAGGCCGGCAGCCCGAAGAGCAGGACAGCCGGAATGCCGAGAGCGCGCAGATCTTCGGCCTCACGGTGAATCTGGTCGATGGAGATCTGGTACTGCCCCGGCATCGAGGCAATCTCGTCCCGCACCCCACTGCCATGCGTCACAAACAGCGGATACACGAAGTCCGCCGGGGAAAGCCGCGTCTCGGCGACGAGCCCGCGCAGGCCGGCGGTGCGGCGAAGCCTCCGGTGGCGGGCAAATGCATCCCGGGTACGGACGTTGAACATGGCCTCAGTGTAGATCGCCCAGGAGTTGACCCCGCAAGCGATGACCATCGCTTACCGGATTCTCCCAAATCCCTTCGTGCTCTTTGTGTTCTTCGTGGATCACCCCTTCGGGCGATGGGCGACGACCTCTAGTCGTCGGCGTTGTAGTCGTTGTAGCCGCCCTGGCTGTGGGGGGCGGGAACGAGGGCGCCGCAGATGCAGGGGAACTCGCCGATGCGTACCCACATCGGGAAGTTGCCCTCGTAGTGTCGGCCGCAGACAGCGCAGTCGGACTCGTACAGCTTGACGTGGGGTTCGTTGATCTTCCGCTTGGGGGGCATGGAGCCTCGGGTCAGGCGGGGGAGACGAAGACGAGATAGCGGTCGGAGTGGCCGCTGCCGGTGGCACCGCGCTGGATGACGAGCACTTTCTTGCCCGCCGCCCGCAGCTCGCGGACTTTCTTCGGCATCTCAGCGCTATGGCCGAAGATGATGGGGCTGCTGTGGAAAGTGTATTCGTCGGCGCCGATGCGCACGACTGTCGGCACATAGGGCACTTCGCCGTACAGATCCATGTACGCGACCCAGGTATCGGTATCGAGTTCCAGCGTACCCAGATCGGCCGGGTTGAGTTCCAGCACCTGCATCGTTGCCATGAGCCTCCAATCGGCGTCATTGCATCGCACGCGCGCCGCTATGTCAACGGGACGGGAGTTGCTTGTTTGTGTCCGTGGCGCGGGATCTTGGCCCGCGGTTCCGGCATTGCGGTTGAACGCAGTAGGGGCACGTCAACGCCGTGCCCCTACTGCCCGCGTGCAGCCCATTCCGGGCCAGATAGGTGCTCCAATCCGGCGAAGTCGGCGTCCCCGGCGAGATCGCTGATCGTGCGATGGAGGACCGGGTGCTCGACTTCGGGCGCGAGTTCGGTCAGGGGGAGCAGGACGAAGTTGCGCTCGACGAGCTGAGGATGCGGGATGGTGAGGTCAGCGCCGTCCGCGATCTGGTCTCCGTACAGGAGGAGGTCGATGTCGATGGGGCGCGGAGCCCAGCGCGGGCCCGCCCGCCGGCCTAGTTCGTGCTCGATCGCCTTCACGAAGCGCAGTAGTTCAAGCGGCGAAAGGTCCGTCTCGATTTCGCAGGCGGCGTTCAGGAAGTCGGGACCGGGATCCGCGTCGTCGAGGACGAGGGCGGCGGACTGGTAGAGAGAGGAAACGGCGACAATGCGGCACTCGCGCGACAGCAGCGACAGGGCCTGCCTGAGGTTCGCTTCGCGGTTGCCGATGTTCGCGCCGAGGCCGAGGAATACGCGGGTCATGCGCCTTCGCTCCACCCGCGCACGATGGCGTCGGAGACGAGAGCGATCTGTTTCATCGCGCGCACATCGTGGACGCGGATGATGTCGGCGCCGTTGGCGATGCAGAGGGCGACGGATGCGGCGGTACCGAAAAGACGCTCGTCCGCTGGCGCGCCGCCGAGTACCGCACCGAGCGTCGACTTGCGCGACGTCCCGAGGAGCAGGGGTAGCCCAAGCGCCGACAGTTCACGCAGGCGGCGCAACAGCTCGATGTTCTGGGCGGCGGACCAGCCGAAGCCGAAACCCGGATCGGCGATGAGCATTGACGGCGAGATGCCGGCTTCCTCGGCGATACGCAGCGACGCGCGCAGGCCGGCGGTAACGTCGGCGATGACGTCGCCGGACGAAGGTTGGTTGCGCTGGTTGTGCATGATGCAGGCCGGAACGCCGTGTCTGGCAACGATGGTGGCGAGCGCGGCGTCGCGCCGGAAGCCGTAGATGTCGTTGAGCATATGTGCGCCCGCAGCCAGCGCCGCTCGTGCAACGTCGGGCTTGTACGTGTCTACGCTGATCGGCGTGCCGGGCAGGGCCGCGCAGATGCCCTCGACGACCGGCACGACCCGCCGGATCTCTTCAGCATCCTTGATCTCGTCGAAGCCGGCCTCGCTCTTGTTCGCGCCGGGGCGCGTGGACTGCCCGCCGATGTCGAGGATGTCCGCACCTTCGTCGGCGAACCGCCGCGCTTGCGCGACGGCCGCCTCGACCGAGGACAGGCCGTCGCCGGAGAACGAGTCCGGCGAAACGTTGATGATCCCCATCACGTACGTGCGGGCGCCCCAAACGAACTCGCGGGGGCCGATACGCAGGGTCATCGTCACGCGTACCGTCGACGGACGAGGGTCACGAGCGCCACACCTTGGGCGGCTCCAACGTCATGACGTTGTTGAGGCCGTACAGCTCGATGCGCCACGGTGTCAGCTTCAACAGCCCATAGGTCGGGTCTTCGACGCCGGCCTGCCAGATCATCTGCGGGTCGTAGCCCAACGGCGGCGGCGTGCTCTTGTACAGCTCCCAGATGCGGCGCTTCGCCGCCGGGTCGTCCTCCCAGGCGGCCGTACAGTCGGCATAGACCTGCTGGTGCTGCTGATCCCAGTAGCTCAGCGAGATATGGGGATTCGCCGCCAGGTGCTTCTCCTTGTACGAGTGGCGGCCCGTGGCGATCCAGCCCACGGGGCCTTCCCAGATCGGATGGAGGATGCGCTGCCGCGGGCGGCCTTTGGCGTCGACGGTGGCGACGCTGCACCAGACGATGCGCGCGATCCGCGCCTGAAACTCCCCTGCGATCTCGTCGAACGATTGTACGTCCATAAGCACCTCGCGTGAATCGTACGTGTGATGATCGACACTGGTAGGACGGCGAAGATGTCGCGCGACGAAGGCCGGCGATCGTCCCACCGCGGCTGACAAGCTGACCGGCTGACAGCCTACTACGCGTCGAGCACCTCAGCGTCCGGGCTTCGGGCCGGATCGTTGGCCGGAAGCGCGTCCGCCGCCCAATCCCCCGTCTTCCACGCCGGCACCGGGGTCTGGCACGCTTCCTTGGGGACGAATCTTGAACGTTCGACGAGCTGCATCCTGTGGATGTATCGGGGGCAGTTGGCGAAGATCTCTCGCGCCTTCACGCGGACGATGAACTGCGCCTCGGGGTAGTCGGCAAGCAGCGTGTCGTCGTAGTGTACGGTCGCCTCGCCGTTGTACCGCATCCGCCACTGGTTTTCGAAGTCAATGAAGAGCAGCCCGACTTGCTTTGTCTGTAGCACGTTGCCCATTGACATGTACATGCCGTTGCCGTCGTAGTTGGGGAAGGCGATGGTCTGGTCGTCGACCACGCGCACGAATCCAGGCTCGCCGCCTTTGTACGAGCAGTTGGCATGCCCCTTCCCGTCTACGGTGGCAAGGAAGAACATGTCCATGCCCTCGATGAATCCTTTGTCGTGCGGCGAAATGCGGTTGTGCACGATGCCCTCGACGCGGTCCGCGAGGCGGCGGGTGTCGAACCGATCCTGCAGGGCGCGGTTGCCTTCGTGGAAGATGGTGTCGCTCATGATGAAGCCTCCGTTCGCTTGTGCAGGAACAGTAGGATCCTCGGGCGGTGAGTGTCAAATGCTGAGGCGTGGCCCGACCATAGACACCCTGCCCTGTCATGCTGAGAGGTTGTGAACAAATGTCGATCCCCGGAATCCGACGACGAAGCGCGTCTTGGCGTCAGCTCAGGAGCCCACGGCCACTCGCAACTGGAGGCTCCCTCCCCGCCAGCGTCGGAGACCCGACGACCGTCACGGGGGAGAGCTGGGGTGGGGTATCCGTGCGGCCACCGATGGCCCTTGGCGCAAGCGGAATCGAAGGCTTCGGGTAACCCCGCGGCTTGAACGGGTACTCACTTAGCCGACAGATGGTCGGCTGAGGCCGTCAGGAAGTCAGCGATGTCGCGGTTGAGGGCGTCGGCGCATTCCGTGAAGAAGAGGTGGCGGCCGCCCGGGTACAGGCGCAGGGCGGCGTTCGGGATGGCGGCGGCCAGCGCGCGCCCGTTCTCGACTGGCACCGTGCCGTCGTCGATGCCGTGTGCGACCAGCGTCGCATGGGTGATATCACGCAGGCGTTCGTGAGTGTCGTGGTTCTGGACAGCATGCACCTGCGCGGCGCGGCCCTCCGGCGTCGAGCGCAGGTGCTGATTGGCCAGCGCGCGCTGCACCAACACATCGTCCATCTTCTCCACGAACTCGTCGCTGTAGTTGATGAAGTACGTTGACCGCAACGCCTCTGCTGGATCGGTAATCTCGCTGGCGGCGATGAATTTCGCCACGTTCTCCATCGGCGGCAGGACGTGTTGAGGACCACCCGCCGTTGTGCAGCCCAGCACCAAACGGCGCACGCGCTCCGGATGTTCCAGCGCGATGTGCTGGGCGACCATCCCACCGAATGAGGTGCCGAAGACGTGCGCCGACTCGATACCCAACACGTCGAGCAGCGCCGCGGAATCGTCAGCGAAGTCCTTCATCAGCATGGTCGGCGACCCTGTGTCGGAGCGGCCGGCGCAGCGCGGATCGAGGACGATCACCTGGAAGTGTTCGGCCAGCGGTAGCATGTTCCGCCAGTAGATCTCGACCGTGCAGCCGAAGCCCGGATGCAGCAGCAGCGGCTCGCCTGCTCCGTGCGTCTCGTAGTAGATCTTGCCGCTCGGGATGGTCGCGTAGGGCATGGAGGAAGGCTAACACAGGGGAGTTCGGAGTTCGTAGTTCGTCAGGCGGTGCGGCGTTCGACGCGGAAGAGGTTGATCGGGGTGGGGATGCCTTTCATGACGACGGGGCCCAGTCGCTCGAAGTCTACGTCCGGCAGCTTTGCGTCGGTCGTAGACTCCGAGCGTCGAGACCCGACGGCTTCCCTTACGGTTGCCTCCGACGCCAGCACCTCGCCGGAGTCCGCCAGATTCATGATGCGCGAGGCGACGTTGACGTCGTGGCCGAGCAGATCCTGACCGCGCCGAGTCTGCTTGCCGTGGTGCAACCCGATCCGGACCCACAGTGGAGTGTCGCTGTTCCAGGCCTCTTCCTCGAACCGCTCCTGGAGCCGCAGGCCGGTGCTGATCGCCTGGGAAGCGTCAGCGAACCAGAGCATGAGGCCATCTCCGAGCTCCTTCACGACGCGGGAATCACCGTCCAATTCATCGAGGACGATCCGCTCCTGTAGCGCGAGCAGCGCCAACGCCTCGTCGTCGCCACGCAGCGCGTTGAATTCCGTGAATCCGACGATATCGGTGAACATGATTGTGCCCTGGGCGACACGCGGGTCGGCGAGCGCGGCAGCGGTCATGCTGGCACCAGGTCGATCGAGCCGGACACGCTGATCGCCTCGACGCTGAGATCGTCGCCTTCGGGAAAGGGACAGTGCACCTTGCCGGAGAGGGTCTTGAAGCGCTTGTGTACCGCCGTCCCTTCCGGAAGTTCGATCTGCACGCGCCCGGAAACCGTCCTCACACCGATGGAGCCCTCACCGCGGCAGGCCGCCTCGATCGAGCCGCTCACAGTGCGCGCTTTCAGCCGCCCGATGACGAGCCCAATCCGGATGTTGCCGGACATCGTCCCGCAGGAGCAGGCGCCGACCGTACCAGCCTCGATCTTGCCGCTCATCGTGTTCATGCGGCACCGGCCTCGAGATCCTGTGAGTTTGATGTTGCCGGAACCGGTGCGCAGATCTGCTTCGTCGGCGCGATCGATGTCGATCGGCGCGCTCATGGTTGTCGCCGAGACGATGCCCAGTTCTCCTTCGGTTCGTATCCCGCCGGAGTGGGTGCCGATGACCACATCGGTGCCGACCGGACAACGCACCGTCAACGGCTTGGAGCCGCCCCGGCCGGACCGAATTTCCAACGCCACCCCGCCATCTGCTTCCCGGGCGTCGAACCCGTCGCCCTCCACCAGCACATCCTCCCGTGGCTCCGCGACCACGTCCACCTTCCCCGAGCGCGACTGTATCCGGAGCGTCACCGCCACTGGCAGGTCATACCGTTGTGTGTCCATGATCATCCCTCAACCGCCGAACTGTGCGAATTCGGCGTTACAGCCGTGAGGCATTGTGGATCGCTGCCGATGGGCCTACAAGCGGCCGCATCTGCGGATTCCGCAGCGGCGGGGTGGCCCACGAAGGGCACGAAGGAGCCGAGCCAGCTTCTAGCAGCGATTGTGGCCAGGCAACCGTCACAGTGACAGGTGACAGGTGATAAGAGCGCGGGCGCCCCCGCCCGCAGTCTGCGCCGCACGCGGCGCTCATTGCCCGCCTCTAGGGCCCCTCCCTGATGGCGGACCCGCCGCTATAGGGTAGGATGTCGCCATCATGATTCCACGTGCGGAACAGGTAGTAGCAGTAGTCGTAGTAACCGGAGCCTGTTGACCGGCCGCTGACCCGTTCATGCACCGGCAACCGGCCCCGACACCGCTCGGGGCATTTTCGTGCCCGCTGGGCAAGGCCTTGCCCGCCGGAGCATCATCTTGAGTGAGGATCGCGCTATGACTCAGCCCGACGCAAGACCGCAACCGATGGCCAAGGCCTACGAGCCGGGTGCCACCGAGGACCGCGTCTACCGCTTCTGGGAGTCCAAAGGTTACTTCAAGGGCAGGCCCGATCCGGACAAGCAGCCCTTCTCGATCGTCATGCCGCCGCCCAACGTGACCGGTGAGCTGCATATCGGTCACGCCCTCACCGACACGGTCGAGGACATCCTCATCCGCTGGCACCGGATGCTGGGCGACCCGACGGTCTGGATTCCCGGCGTCGATCACGCTGGCATCGCCACGCAGACCGCTGTCGAGCGCATGCTCGCGAAGGAGGGCATCTCCCGCCACGACCTGGGCCGTGAGGAGTTCGAGAAGAAGGTGTGGGAGTGGGTCGGCCGATATCGCCCGATCATCAGCAACCAACACCGGCGACTGGGCGCCTCCGCCGACTGGTCGCGCGAAGTCTTCACGCTCGATGATGGCCCCCAGTCCGCCGTCCGCACCGTCTTCAAGAAGATGTTTGATGACGGCCTGATCTACCGCGGCGAGCGGCTCATCAATTGGTGCCCTCGCTGTCTCTCCGCTCTCAGCGACCTCGAAGTCGATCACATCGAGCACCAAGGTAGCCTTTGGTACATCCGCTATCCCGTGGTCGATGGCTCGAACTCCGATGGTTCACCGCACGAACCCGGCGAGCACCTTGTCGTCGCCACCACGCGGCCGGAGACGTACGTGGGCGACACCGCTGTCGCCGTCAATCCGAAGGATGCGCGGTTGGCGGGCTTCATCGGACGGTCGGTGATGCTGCCGATCATCCAGCGGGTGGTGCCTGTCGTCGGAGACGATGCAGTCGAGACGGAGTTCGGCACGGGCGCCGTCAAGGTCACGCCAGGGCACGACCCGACAGACTTCGAGATCGGCCAACGCCACGATCTGCCCATCATCAGCGTCATGAACGAAGACGCCACGATGAACGAACACGCCGGTCCCTACGCGGATCTCGATCGCTTCGAAGCGCGCGCGATGATCGTCCGCGATCTGCAGGAGCTTGGGTATCTTGAGAAGACAGAGCCGCACGTCTCGCAGGTGGGCGTGTGCGATCGGTGCAAGACGGTCGTCGAGCCGCGCATGTCGTGGCAGTGGTTCGTCAACCAGCGCACGCTGGCCGGCCCGGCGATCGACGCTGTGAAGCAAGGCCGCATCAAGTTCGTGCCCGATCGCTTCGAGCGCGTGTACCTGAACTGGATGGAGAACATTCGCGATTGGTGCGTCTCCCGCCAGCTCTGGTGGGGGCATCGGATTCCGGTGTGGTACAGCGCCGATGAAGACGGCGACAGGATCCTGGTCAAGCTCCCCGAAGATATCGCGACAGGAGCGCGGGCGCCCTCGCCCGCAAGCACTGAACCGACGGGGGCGGCCGCCCGTCCTCCTGGCACTGCCGCCAAACCCCCACCCGCCGTCGCCGCCACCTACAACGAGTTTCGCGCACGAGGGGTCTCGCACGAGACGATCCTCCGCCACGGCACCTGGTCGGCAGTCGGCGCGACGCCGATCTGTAGCATCACCACACCCGAACGCTCGCCGACCGGCGGCGGCAACTTGATGCAGGAGACGGACGTCCTCGACACCTGGTTCTCTTCGGGCCTGTGGCCGTTCTCGACGCTGGGGTGGCCGCAGGAGAGCGACGAACTGAAGTACTGGTATCCGACCTCCGTGATGGAGACGGGATACGACATCATCTTCCTCTGGGTGGCCCGGATGATCATGCTGGGGCTGTACGTGCTCGACGACATCCCGTACTCGGTGGTCTACCTGCACGGCACCGTCCGCAACGAAGCGGGCAAGCGCATGAGCAAGTCGCTGGGCACCGGCGTCGACCCGCTTGAGGTGGTCGACCAGTACGGCGCCGACGCCCTGCGGTACACCCTCATCACGGCGAGCGGCCCCGGCAACGACCTCAAGCTCTCGAAGGAACGCGTCGAACAGGGACGCAACTTCGCGAACAAGCTTTGGAACGCCACGCGCTTCGTGCTTTCGATGATCGGTGAGACCGAAGTGGAGATCGCGCCGCTGATTGCGTCGCTGGCCAGACAACAGACAACAGACAACAGAGCGCAGGCGACTGAGTTACCGTTGGAAGACCGCTGGATCCTCTCGCGCGTCGAAGGGCTAGCCCGCAGCGTCGATGACCTGATGCGACGGTTCGAGCTGGGCGAGGCGATGCGCCAGGTGTACGAGTTCGTCTGGAACGACTACTGCGACTGGTACATCGAGATCGCGAAGGTGCGGGTGCGCGACGAGCAGGCAGCGGGGCCCTCGCCGTTGCCGGTGCTCGCCTACGTCCTCGACCGGAGCCTGCGGTTGTTGCACCCGGCGATGCCGTTCGTGACGGAGGAGCTGTGGCAGGCGCTGCAAGCGAAGATCATGCCTCCGCAGGTAGGGGCGCAGCCTGCTGCGCCCTCTGCGGAAG
>CXWL01097717.1_pt1 | contig 32271 bp, 30 predicted proteins | sample 590931 | NCBI WGS metagenome assembly CXWL01 (sample SAMEA3498368, study PRJEB10139) | groundwater metagenome | biome: water well; material: biofilm material | place: Germany | collected 2015-04-27
CATGTTTGGGAGGAAACCGCCTCGATGCCTGTCGAGGTGGGCGCGATGAGCCAGGACACGCTGTCGGATGTATTGCGCGGCGTGCGCCTGCGCGGCGCGGTGTTCTTCCACGTCAGCGGCAGCAGCGACTGGGCGGTGGAGGCGCCGCCGGGCAACGAGATCGCGCCGCTATTGATGCGCGGCGTCGAGCACGTGATCGAATACCACGCGGTCACTGAAGGCAGCTGCTGGGCCGGAATTCCCGGCGCCCCGGCGGTGCAGTTGCATGCCGGCGACGTCGTGATGTTCCCGCACGGCGACGCCCATGTCGTGTCGAGCGCGCCCGGCATGCGCGGCACGCCCGACCTCGGCTGGTTCCCCGGCGCGCAAGTCGAGCAGTTCCCGCTGCGGCTGACCTACGACGGCCAGCAGCTGGTGCGGCCGGCGCCACCCGGCTTCCAGGCCGACGCCACCATCGTGTGCGGCTTCCTCGGCTGCGACCTGCACCCGTTCAATCCGCTGGTCGCGTCGCTGCCGCGCCTGCTGCACCTGCGCGCCACCGAGGACGACGCCTGGCTGGCCAATTTCGTGTTGCAGGCGCTGGCCGAGTCGCGTGCCGGGCGCCCCGGCGCCGAAGCGATGCTCGCGTGCATGAGCGAAATGATGTTCGTGCACGCGGTGCGGCGCTACGCCGACCTGCTGCCGGCCGACAGCGCCGGCTGGCTGGCCGGGCTGCGCGACCGCTTCGTCGGCCGCGCGCTGGCGCTGATGCACGAGCAGCCGGCGCACGACTGGACCATTGACGAACTGGGGCGCCGGGTCGGGCTGTCGCGCTCGGCGCTGCACGAACACTTCCTGCAATTGATGGGGGTGCCGCCGATGCAATACCTGGCGCAGTGGCGCATGCAGGCGGCCGCGCGCCTGCTGCTCGACACGCGCGCCAGCGTCGCCGCCATCGCGCTCGACGTCGGCTACGATTCCGAGGCGGCGTTTTCGCGCGCCTTCAAGCGCCAGGTCGGCTCGCCGCCGGCCTCGTGGCGGCGCGAGCGCGACGCCACCCTAGCGGATGCCGACCATGCCGCGCACTGACGCATTCAGCTTGACCGGGTCGAAGCCGACGCCGTCCTTGAAGACGATTTCGACGTTCTCGACATCGGCGATGCGGCGGGTCGGGTCGCCCTTCAGCACCACCAGGTCGGCCTGCTTGCCCGCCTCGATGGTGCCGATGCGGTCGAGCCGGCCCAGGTAGCGCGCGCCGTTGGCGGTGGCGATGCGGATCGCTTCGACCGGCGTGAAGCCGGCTTCGACCAGCAACTGCAGCTCGCGCTGGTCGCCGAAACCGGGCAGCACGCCGCCGTTGCCGGTCGGGTCGGGGCCGGCGATCAGCAGGCCGCCGGCGCGCACGAACGCCAGTTCGAACGCCATCTCCTTTTTCAGCGCCGCCTCCTGCTTGGCGGCGCGCGCCGGCGCGGTAGCGGCGGCGGCACGCGCCGCCAGGTGGCTGCGCAGCGACTCGGACGACATCATCGCCATCTGCTGGCGCGACAGCAGCGGCCGGGTCGCCACGAACGACTCGAACACCGGCAAGGTGGAGGTGATCGCCACCTTGCGCGCCACCAGGTCGCGGATCAGCTCCTGCACCGGCGCGCTGTCGATCTCGCGGTTTTCCCACGAAGTGGCGATGGCGGCGCCGGACGGGCAGGCGTCCTTCTTGCGGTTCGGGACGAATTCGCTGTCGGTGAACACCGGCCCGTGTTCGAGGTTGTCGATGCCGAGCGCGGCCGCCTGGCGGTAGTCGACCGCGCACAGGTGGCCGGTCAGCTTGGTGCCGTGCTTGTGCGCTTCGTCGATCGCCGCGCCCAGCACCGCCTCCGAAATATTCATGTAGGCCTTGAACGAGGTCATGCCCTGGCCGGCCCAGAACGCGACCGTCTTGCGCACCTGCTCCGTTTCTTCCATCAGCGCCAGTTGCGGGAAGAAGCTGTCCTTGCCCTCGAGGTAAGGACCGGTGACGTCGATGTGCGGCCCCGGGATCTGGAAGGCGTCGATCATGCGGCGGATGTTCAGGTCGGTGTACGGCTCGATGCTGCCGGTGGTGCGCATGGTGGTGACGCCGGCGGCGAGGTACATGCGCGGCGCGCTGAACGCCAGTTCGGTGACGAAGAAGCCGGGCAGCGGGATCTTGTCGTCTTCGTCCATGTTGATCGAGGCGGTGTACATCAGGTGGTTGTGCATGCCGACCAGGCCGGGAATGACGCTGCGGCCGGCCAGGTCGATCACGTGGGCGCCGGCCGGCAGCGCCACGGCGGCATCGGTGATGGCGTCGATGCGGCCGTTCTTCAGGATGATGGTGCGGTGCTCCTGGGCCGGCGCACCGGTGCCGTCGATCACGCGCACGTTCGCCAGCGCGATCAGCGGCTGGTCGAACTTGATGAACTTGCGCACCTCGGGCGACGGCGCCTGCGCCAGCGCGCCGCCGCAGATGAACGAAGCGAGGACAACCATTTTTCCGCCAATACGCATTGCATGTTCCTCCGATGTTGGTGGCGCATGTTCACACGGAAACGCTGACGACGCAAGACGCCGAAAATGGCGCGCTAGTTGGTGGCCGATTGATCTCGCGCGGTGCCTGGCTGCGTGCTGGCATCTACATTTGGATGTTGGGAATGCCCACCAATTCGCGGTCCAACCTGCGGTAACGAGGAGAAAAAATGAGAAGCGTAACGGCAATGACAGTGGTGCAGAAACGATGGCGCTGGTGCCTGCCTGGCCTGTTTTGCGGCGCCTTGCTGGCGTGCGGGGGCAGCAGCACCGACCCGGCGCCGACGAAGCCAACCGCGCTGGCGGCGACGATGAAGGTGAACGAGACGACCTACAGCGTGGTCGCGCTCGGCGCGGGCGAGATCACGCAGATACCGGTCATCAATGCCGGCAACCAGGTCGCCTATTCCTTGTTTGGCGCGGCCGGATCCGCCGCGTCGTTTTTCGATGGCGCCACGGTGCGCGACCTCGGTACCCTGGGCGGCGCCGAGGCGTATGTGCGCGCGCTCAACGACGCCGGGCAGGTGGCCGGCTATTCGTTCACCGCCGACGGCCTGCAGCGGGCGTTCCGGTGGTCCGCGGCGACCGGCATGCTCGACCTCGGCACCCTTCCCGGCACCGCGGCTTCGATCGGGATGGGCATCAACAACCTGGGACAAGTGGTCGGCGACGCCGAGACCGTGCTCGAACCGCCGCGGGCTTTTTTATGGAGCGATGCGGCCGGCATGGTTAATCTCGGCTCGCTGGCCGGCGGGGCCGTGGCGAGCGTCATCAACGACAGCACTATCGTCGCCGGCTATACCGATACGCCCGACGGCAGCACCCACGCTTTCAGGTGGAGCGCGGGCGGCGGCATGGGCGACCTGGGAACGCTCGGCAACATTGATTCGTATGCGAGCCTGATCAACAACGCCGGGCAGATCGGCGGCTATTCCGCAATCAGCGACGCCAACGGGTTCAACTACCATGGCTTCGTGTGGGACCAGCCGTCGGGCATGGTCGACATCGGCACCTTGAGCGGCCTCGGGTCGGCCGCGCTGGCCATGAACGCGTCCGGGCAGGTGGCGGGCGTGTCGGACACCGATCCGGTATACCAGCATGCCATTTTCTGGTCGCGCGAAGGTGGGATCGTCGACCTGGGCACGCTGGGCGGCACGGCGTCGCGCGCGCTCGGCATCAACCGCGACGGCGTGGTGGTGGGAGCGTCGAACACCCCCGCCGGCGACCTCGAGTACCGCGCCTTCCTGTGGTCCAGGGCGCAGGGCATGATCGACCTGAACACCCGGATGCGGAATGCGCCGCCTGGGCTGGTGGTGACCGGCGCTGTGGCAATCTCGGACTCGGGCGCGATCGTCGCCGAATCGAATGCCGGCCTGGTGCTGCTGATGCCGCGTGCGGACGGCACCGATGCACCCGTGGCCGGGCCGATTGCCGCTGGAGGTCCCGTGGTGGCCGGAAAGCGCGCGGTATTCGCCGCCCACTTCACCGACCGCAACCGCACCGACACCCATACGGCGTTGTGGTTCTGGGGCGACGATTGCACGCACACGCCAGGCACCGTGATCGAAAAANNACGGGGCTCAGTGCGACAGTGTCGCGCGACGTGGTGGTGCTGGCGCCGACGGGCGCGGCGGTCGGCGGCGGCGGCTGGTTCATGTCGCCGCAAGGCGCCTACCGCAAGCAGCGCATCCATGCCGGCCGCGCCAGCTTCAGTTTCGTGTCGGCTGTGGCCAATCACGGCGCGGGCCCGATGACCTTGAAATTCCACGTCGCCGACATGGTCTTCCGCAGTGCCAGGTACGAATCGCTGTCGGTGGCCGGACGCCGCGTGCAATACCAGGGCAGCGGCACGATCAACGGCAAGGGCGATTACAAGTTCCTGCTCGCCGCGGTGGACGGCAGCACGTCCAAGGCCGTGCGCCACAGCCGCTTGCGCCTGAAAATCTGGCATGTCGATGCGCGCTCCAAGGCCGAAGTAGTCGACTACGACAACCAGCCCGCGGCGCGCACCCTGGCCGCAGCGGGCGACGGCAGCGTGATCGGCGGCGGTGGCATCGTGATTCGGCGCTAGCCTGACTTTTCGCCAGCGTTTGCCAAGGAAGGCAAGCTGGCCATCGACTTCGGCAATTTCCGGTTCACGCCGCAACCACGCGCTATCGGAAACAACGATTTGCTGTCCCCAAAAAAACGCCAACCGTGCGCGGTTGGCGTTTTGCGTAACTCTTCACCAGTGGAAGGTAACTTATGGCTTGTCGGCGATTACCTTCAGATCTCTCTCGATTCGGATAACGATCGAAAGGAAAATGACCAATAAGAAGATTCCAAATACTCCGGCGGCGACGTACATCTTCATTGTCGAGCCGGCTTTTGCTTGCAGTTGTTCCATTTCTTTCGCGTCGCGTTTTTCCTTGGCGTCCACCAACTTCTGGTTGAACATTTTCGTGTAGGTGTCGACCACTTCATCGACGACGAGGAATGGCGATTCCTTGAACGCGGTCTCGACGATGGCAGGGGCAGCTTGCACGGCGACGTCCGTACCGTCGGCTTGCGTCGCGTCTTGCTGTGCATCCGGCGCCGGGGCATTGACTTGCTTGACCGGCGCCGTCGCTGGCTTTTCAACCCGTGCGATGACGCGCTTGTCCAGCAAACTGGCATTCAGGGCTCCCGCAAGACCGGCGATATAGGTGGACTTCAACTCGTCGGAGCCGTACATATCCGATTTCTTGTCCAGATAGTCGAACAAGGGGCCCTTGTCGATTTTCAGCGTGTTCCTGCTGTATGTCGTCACAAACAGATGCACGGTGGCGAAGATTTTTTCATAGTCGGCCGAGTGGCGGGTGTCCTTCGTCGGCTCGGCGTTTGTCGCTTTCTTCTGGTCCGCTTGCGCGGTCTTTTTTTCGTCCGGCGCGACTTGCGCCAGTACGTCTTTAGGATCTACCGAGACGCTTTCGATCTTGTGCTCGGATGCCGGCAGCATGCCCTGCACCGACATCGCAGCCATGACGATGGCGACGATCAATAAGATACTGGCTGCGACAATGACTACCACTCGCAGTAAACCGAGGTAAGAGTTTTCTAATCTTTGAAGGAGGGACATGGTTTCTTTTTGTGAGGTTTTTATTATGAATGCCGTCGATCGGCAGCGCGNNTGCGCCGGCAAGGCCGCAATTGCAGGTCTTTGGCGCCCGCATATTTGTTATGCTAGCGGTTTTCCACCGTCCGGCGCCTGCGCCGCATGGCGAACCTATTTCCGGAGTAGCGCAGATGGTCTCGTTGCAAGAGCAGTTTTTGAAGGCCGGCCTGGTCGACAAGAACAAGGTCAAACAGGCCAATCAGGACAAGAGCAAGCAGAAGAAGGTCGAGCGCCGCACCGGCACGCAAAGTGTCGATGAGGTGCGCCTGGCCGCGCTCGAGACGCAACGCAAGAATGCCGAGCGGGCGCGTGAACTCAACGCCCAGCGCGACGACGCCGCCGCCCAGAAGGCCATCATGGCGCAGATCGCCCAGATGGTGCAGCAAAACCGCCAGGGCAAGGGCAACGGCGACATCGCCTACAACTTCACCCACGACAAGAAGATCGAACGGATCTACGTGTCGGCCGCGGTGCAGGGGCACTTGATGGCGGGTCGCCTGGTGATCGTTCGCCAGGGCGCCAACACCGAGCTGGTGCCGCGGGTGATCGCCGACAAGATCGCCGAGCGCGACGCCTCGCTGGTGGTGCGCGTCAACAAGCCAAGCACCGAGGTCGATGCGGACGATCCGTACGCCGCTTACCAGATTCCCGACGACTTGATGTGGTAGCGCCGGCGCCTTCCTGGCGCCGTGGGATACCGACACAAAAAAAACGCCAACTTGCAAGGGTTGGCGTTTTTCGTCGTGCCCGCGGATGGCCGCGCGCCAGAATTACGGGGCGGGCTGGGTGACGCTGTTTTTCTGCAGGGTGACGGCGGTCTGGGCCAGCAGGCGGCCGTTGACGGTGGCGCCGGTCTTCACGGCGACCATGGTCTTGGCCAGGATCACGCCTTCAAAGTGGGCGGTGGTACCGATCGAGACGGCGCCGGCGGCCTGCCAGAAGACGTTCTTGGCCAGCGCGCCGCCGCTCAGGGTGACGCGGGTGGCGCTGGCCTGGTCGATGCCGCCGGCGATCTGGAAAATCCAGACGTCGGTCGGGCCGCCCGCCAGCGTGACATTGGTCGAGATCTTGACATCGGTGCCCCACTTGTACAGGCCTGGCGTCAGCGTCTTGCCGCCGATTTCGCCGGAACCGAGTTCGGTATAGTCAGGCAGGACGCGGCCGGCGGCATCGGTGTAGGCCGCTTCCATGTCGCTCACCGCGGAAGTGAGCAAGGTGGCGGCGGTGACGCTGCATGGCAGCGGGCCGGCGGCGTCGACGGTGTACAAGATGCCGGTAGCGACTTCGCCGCAGGTCAGCCCGATCGCCGCGCCGGTGATCGGGCTGGCGCCGACGTCGCCGTTGATGACCGAGGCGTACACATTGGTGATGCCGGTCTTGCTGAGCAGCGCAAAGGTCGAGGCTGAACCGAGCTTGACCGGTGCCTGCTGCGACGCCGCATTCGCGATGGCCGGTACGGCCAGGAAGGCGCTCAAGATCGTTGCCAGGATCAGTGCTTGTGGTTTGGTCTCGAATCGGTTCATTCTGTGTTCCCCTTGTTGTAATTGCGAATCCAGCGCCTGGTTTTTTCAGGACAGAGTGGATTTGCCGGCGCTGAGGGCCGTTTCACTGCGTCCGTTATACATTTCAGGCATGCAACGCCTTCGTTTGCTACCGAACATAGTTACAAGAGTTACACATCACCTTTCACTCTCGGTAGATAGCGCCCAGCCAGTGTTCGACCAGCAGGCGGCCAATTACGCCGACAGGCGGCAGCAGCAGTCGCCCGGCGCCGGGACGGGCGATGGCGTCGCTGACCTCCGCGCGGTCGGCCCAGACGGTTTCTTCTATTTCGTCGGACAGGAGAATCGGCTGGTCCGCCGCGACTTCGGCGATGAAGCCGAGCATCAGCGAGCCAGGGAAAGGCCAGGGCTGCGCCGCGACGTAAGCTGACTGCTGCACCACCTGCCCGGTCTCCTCGAACACCTCGCGGCCAACTGCGTGTTCCGGCGTTTCGCCCGCCTCGACGAATCCGGCGAGGGGAGCGTAGTAACCTGGCGGGAAAATCGCCTGCCTCGCCAGCAGACACTTCGTGCCTGCCGTGACCAGCGTGATGATCGCCGGTTCGATGCGGGGAAAGAGCTCATGCCTGCACGCTTCGTTCGTGCAGACCCGTTTATTCAGTTGCGTGATGAACGCGGACTCGGTGCCGCAAGTGCCGCAATACCTGCTGCGATGCAGCCACGCACCCATGTGCAAGGCGCGGGCAGCGAGCTGCTGCTCGACCGGCGATGCCGGCGCCAGTTGGAACAGGCTGGCGAAGCCGGGTTGGCGTGCGGGTCGAAACGCCGCAGCTTCCGCCGATCGGGGCTGCCGATCCGAATCGCCGCGTAATGGTCGCGGCCGTCGATGCAACCGAGGCGCACCCAGAACGCTTCCGCGTCGTGCATCGCCAATTCGTGGCGCTCGAGCCATGCAATGGAAGGGCGGCGGCCTTCCGCGGCTTTCACCGCGCCGTCCACGACCAGCATGTACCGCGGGGACATCAACGTCGACATACGGCCTCACTTTCCTTATCCAATGCTACACTCGTGCTACAGATAATGTAGCACGTTGCTACACTTTATGTAGCAAAAGGAAAACATATGGCGACTCCCAAACCAGGCAAACCGGTGCGCGGCTCGGACAGCGGGCGGCCGATCATGGCATTGCTGGACCTGCTCGGGCGGCGTTGGGCCCTGCGCGTCATCTGGGAGCTGCGCGAGACGCCGTTGACGTTTCGCCAGTTGCGCGGGCGCTGCGACGCGATGTCGCCGACGTCGCTGAACCATCGCCTGCACGAACTGCGCGAGACCGGCATCGTCGAGGTGGCGGAGGCGGGCGGCTACACCCTGAGCGAGTCGGGGAAAAAGCTGTTGGAGGCGATGGNNCTGCCGATCGCAGCCCTGTTCGCCTCAAGCGTGGTGTGCGCCACTCCCGCGAACGACCAGTGGCATGCAAAGGCGCGCGCGCTGCTGGAGCACGCCGTTAATATTCCGACCGTCGAGGGCAGGGACCGGGTGCCGGAACTGGCGGCCTACCTGGCCGCGCAATATCGCGCCGCCGGCATCGCCGAAGCGGACATCAAGGTCATCCCGTACGGGAAGACAGCGGCGCTGATCGTGCGCTGGCGCGCGCCTGCCGCGACGACGGCCAAGCCGATCATGGTCATGGCCCATATGGACGTGGTCGAGGCCAAGCGCGAAGACTGGGGCCAGAGNNACCACCGCCGCCATCCTCGAACTGAAGGCCAGCGGCTTCCAGCCCAAGCGCGACATCATCGTGTTCTACACCGGCGACGAGGAAACGGCCGGCTTGGGCGCGCACAATGGCGCCACTACTTGGCATGAGATGCTCGACGTCGAATACGGCCTGAACGCCGATGGCGGCGGCGGCGGGTTTGCGGCCAACGGTCGCGCGCTGGGTTTTTCGATTCAGACGGCCGAAAAGACGTACACCGATTACACCCTCACGGTGCGCAACCGCGGTGGCCATTCGTCCAAGCCGCGCGCCGACAATGCCATCTACGCGCTGGCCAACGCACTGCATCGGCTTGAGGCTTATCGCTTCACGCCGGTGATGAACGCGACGACGCGCGCTTATTTCGACGGCCGCCAGAAGGTCGAGCAGGGCGCGCTAGGAAATGCGATGCGCGCGTGGCTGAAAAATCCGAAGAACGGCGCCGCCGCCGATGCCATCGAAGCCGATGAGGGCGAAATCGGCGTCACCCGCACGCGCTGCGTCGCCACCCGGCTGTTCGGCGGACATGCGGACAACGCCTTGCCGCAACTGGCGTCGGCGAACATCAACTGCCGCATCCTGCCCGGCGTCTCGCCGGACGCCATCCGCGCCGAGCTCGAGAAAATTGCAGCCGATCGCAGCGTGGTCGTTACCCGCAACGACAAAGAGGTGCCGTCGCTGGAATCGCCGTTGCGCGCCGATGTACTCGGCGCCTACACGCAGGCGGTGCACGCACGCCACCCCGGCGTCCCGGTGTTTCCGGAGATGAGCACCGGCGCCAGCGATGCGCGGCCGTTCCGCGTTGTCGGCATCCCGATCTACGGCGTCGACGGCTCGTGGGGCGTCGTGCCGGAGGACATGCGCGCGCACGGCCGCGACGAGCGGCTGCCGGTCAAGGCGCTTGACGACGATGTCGACCACTGGGTCCTGATGCTGCGCAAACTAGCCGGTTGAGCGGCGCGGCGGTCAGCCTGCCGGATCCGCAAACAAAAAAACGCCAGCCTTCGAAGGCTGGCGTTTTCATTTGGCGCCGGGGCGGTTTATTTGCGAGCGCCCGCGCTCTTGTCACGCACGGCACGGAACTCGGACTCTTTCGACCAGTTCGGCCAGGCGCTCGAATCGGCCAGGTCGCGGCCGACGGCGTACAGCAGGCCGAGGTCGCGCGCCATGCCGGTGAACTGCCACTGCGCGCTCCACTCATCCGAGGGCTGGTGGTAGTTATTCGTCGTGTACGCCTTCTCCGCTGCGCCGCCCGCGGCGGTGCCGCCTTCCACCCAGTCTTGTCCGGAGCCGAACGAAATGGCCGGCACGCCGCGCTTGGCAAACGGGAAGTGATCGGAGCGGAAGAAGTAGCCCGCTTCCGGTTTCGGATCCGCCGCATAGGCCATGTCGAACTGGCGGCCCTTGGCGACCAGTTGGTCGAGCAAGTCGAGTTTGGCGTTACCGGAAATGGTGAACGTACGCGCCTGGCCGCGCGGGTTGAGGGCGTCCATATTGATGACGCCGGCAGTGTCGGCCAGCGGATAGAGCGGATTGGCCGCGTAGTACTCGGAGCCCAGCAGGCCCTTTTCTTCCGCGGTCACCGCCAGGAACACCACGCTGCGCTTGGGCGCCGGCTGCGTGCCGTAAGCGCGCGCCAGCTCCAGCAAGGCGGCGACGCCGGTGCCGTTGTCGATCGCGCCGTTGTAGATGGTGTCGCCTTTGGCGTCGGGCGCGCCGATGCCGAGGTGATCCCAGTGGGCGGTGTACAGGACGGTCTGTTTCGGCCGTTCGGTGCCGTCGATGCGGGCGGCGACGTTTTTCGACTTGATGACCTGGGCGTCCACCGCATAGTGGGCCGACAGGGTCAGGCCGGTCAGCGCCATCGGCTTGAAGTCGCGGCTTTGCGCCAGCTTCTTGGCAGCCTCGAAATCGAGGCCGGCGCGCTTGAACATGTCCGCCACCACGTCGCGCTGAATCCACGCTTCCATCGGTGCGTGCGCCTTGGCCGGTTGCTTGCGCACGATGTCGTACTGGACGTTGGTGTTCGAATTTTTCACCGTCGGCCAGCCGTACGAGGCCGGCGCCGTTTCGTGAACGATGATGGTGCCCAGCGCGCCGCGGCGCGCCATCTCTTCATATTTGTAGCTCCAGCGGCCGTAGTAGGTCATGGCCTTGCCGCCGAAGTCGCCTTCGCCGGTTTCGAAATCGGGATCGTTGATCAGCACGACCGCCAGCTTGCCTTTCAGGTCCATTCCCTTGAAGTCGTCCCAGCGCCGCTCCGGCGCCGTCACGCCATAGCCGACAAACACCAGCGGCGCGGCGTCGAAATCGACCCGGCGCGCGCCGTTCATCGCCGCCCGCACGGCCATCTGCTCGCCTTGCGCGAAAGGCTGGCTGTTCTTGCCATCGTTGAGGGTCAGGGTGACCGGGCCTTTGATCTCGAAGCGTCCCAGCGGCACGTCCTGGGTCCAGCCGCGCTTGCCCTTGACCAGCTCTCCGCCCGGCTTCAGGCCGGCCGCCTTGAACTGTTCGATCAGGTAGGCGACGGTCTTCACCTCGCCGGGGGTGTTGGGGCCGCGGCCCTCGAATGCGTCGGACGCGACCACCTTGACATGCTGCGACAAGCGCTGGGGATCAAATTGGGGGGCATTGTCGGCGCTCGCGGCGGCGGAAGCGGCGAGCAGGGTAAGCAGCATGGCATTTTTCAATCGGGATCTCCTTGGCGATAGGGAAGCGTACAGGGTAGAACGATGCAAAGTATCTCCGCAACGGTTGCTGCCGTCAACAATATGGCGAATCGCCGGGCCGATGCTCAGGGGCGTGCCGCGCAGGGCGATCCGTTGACATGTTTTCGATCATGCCGCATGATCGGATGAAGAGATGGAGGGCGAATATGGTGAAGGAAGTCGACGCCGGCGGCCAAATATCGCTGGGAAAGAAGTACGCTGGACGGCGCTTCGAGGTTATCCATCATCCTGGAGACAGGATTGAGCTGATTCCGGCCGGGATAGCGGCAACTGCGCAGTCCCCCGTACCGCAGATCGTTCAGGTGCCTGATGGATGGGTGCCGCCCGGCGGCTACGATGGGTGCACGCAATGGGCGCTGGACAATCGCGATGCGCTGGAACATTACGCGCGCCAAGTCGAGCAGGAGGGGACAGCTGCGGAGCAACTACAGCGCTACCTGGCCGAGCATCCGGAAATGCTCACAAGTGGCCATGGCGAGATTTGATATTTTCGTCAATCCAAATAGAACCGCCCGTCACTTGCTTTATGTCGACGTGCAGAGCGATTTCGTTCGCCTTAGTACCCGGTGGTGTATCCCGCTTTCTCGCCATGTTGCGCCCATCCCGGTTGTGAGCGGTGCGCAAGCGCTGATTCAGGTCAATCATCAAGAATACGTCATGGATACGCCCAATCTTCTAGCTGTGCCGGCGAGCCTGTTGCGCCAGTGGGATCGCCGGGGAGGAAGGCGGGCGGTGTCGGCCTCAACCTGACGGCCGCCGATACCGTGATTCATTATGATCCGTGGTGGAATCCGGCTGCCGAAAACCAGGCCACCGATCTCGCTTGGCGCATCGGCCAGGACAAGCCTGTGTTCGTCTACAAGCTCATCGCGAAAATTCCCCTGGAAGAAGTCAACGAGGCGACTGCGCAAGCCTGGGCGGCAAGCAATGAAGGTCGGGGGCGGAATCGAACCACCGACACAAGGGTTTTCAAAGCGCGGCTCCCGGGTTCGCACCGAACTGTACGCTGCTTCGTCAGCTACTTGCACGGACCGGCGTCGATCCAATTTCGGCCGCGTCCAGTATCGCGTTGCATTGCCGTCAGCTCACTGCTTGTCGCCGGCAATATGCCATCCCCAAGCGGGCATCGTGAGTTCGGTCTTGCGTCCGGGCAGCATGACCCGCTGCGCGTCACCTGACAGATTGACGGCCACCGTCAGGACGTTTGCGCCGAGCCGGCGCTGGAACGCAAACACCTTGTCTGTGCCGCTCTCGAGCAGGTGGATGTCACCGCCGTACTGCCCGTTCCAGAGTGCCGGATTGCGTTTCTTCAGCTTGATCAAGCCGGCATAGAAGCCTTCCAGTTCCCGCGTTTTCCAGTCGATCGGATCTTTCTCGAAAAATTCCAGCTTCTTGTCCAGACCTGCTTCCTGGCCGCCGTAAATCAGCGGCATACCCGGCAAGGTAAAGGTCAGCACGGCGAGTGCCTTGTAGGCTGGCCCATAGAGTCGGCGATCGGTGTCGTCCCAGGAATTGATGTCGTGGTTGTTGGTAAACATCATGCGATAGGCATTGCGCGGAAATGCCTTGGGTGGCCTTTCGACATACGCCTTGAGGTCCTTGGCGCTGCCTTGGCCCTTGCCGATCTTCTTGAACACATCGAGCAGATCCCAGGCGTAGGTCATATCGAATGCCTGTTCGTGCAAGTCGGGCGTTGACCATTCCGCCAACATGAACATCGGCTTGATCTTGTCGAGCTCGGCGCGTGCCTGATTCCAGAACGGCGTTGGCACCAGCCCGGCCGCGTCGCATCGGAAGCCGTCGATGTTCGCTTCGCGCACCCAATAGGCCATCGCATCGATCATCCCTGCCCACAGTTCCTTGTTCGTGAAGTCCAGGCCGATCACGTCCGTCCATTCCTCGATGCCGCCCGCCTCGTTGGTGAACGTGACGGAATGAATCTCGCCTTTGGTATTTTTCTTGAACCAGTCCGGGTGCTCGGACGCCCAGCGGTTGTCCCATGAGGTGTGATTGCCGACCCAATCGATGATCACGTGCATGCCAAGGCCGTGCGCTTGCTTGACCAGGCGGCGCAGGTCGTCCAGCGAACCGTATTCGGGAGCGACGGCCTTGTAGTCTCGCACCGCATAATAGCTGCCCTTGCTACCTTTTCGGTTGCGCTCGCCGATTGGGTGGATCGGCATCAGCCAGACGATATCGACCCCCATCTTTTTCAGTGCCGGCAAGTGGGCGGCGAACGCATTGAACGTGCCTTCTTTGGTGTACTGGCGCAAATTGACTTCATAGATGTTGGCGCTACGCGTCCAGGGAAGATGCACCTGGTTGGCCGACAGGGACGCGGTAGATGTTGTCGCCGGTGCGGTCGAAGCAGTTTGACCGTGGGCGGCGAACGGGGCCGCTACGCACAGCGAAATCAACAGACTGGTCAGAAGGCAGGAAGGGAGTCGCATGAGTCTCTTTCAACGGGGTGTAATTAAAGTACATATAATTGTATTTAATATTACCCCTTAAACCTGAGAAGCTCGTCAAAATTCTTCTTATTGTAGCTAAATTACAAATCTACCTCATTCAGGTGTGCGCGCCATGTCGAGAACACGCAAAAGGCCGGAACTGGCGCGAGTTGTGATCGGCAGGCAGGCAGATTGGAGTGCGTGGAAAGTGAAGAGGGCGTGAGGTGAAGCCGATCGGTGCCCTAAAACTACTTGGCCCGAAAACAAAAAAGCCACCCGAAGGTGGCATTTTATTTGTTCTTGGTGGCCCGGGGCGGAATCGAACCACCGACACAAGGATTTTCAATCCTCTGCTCNNTTCAATCCTCTGCTCTACCGACTGAGCTACCAGGCCAAGAGGCATGATTATAGACACCCGAACGCGGGTTTGCAAGTCCGGGCGACAACTTAACAAAAAAATTGCGGCGGCGCGGCGCGAAACCGTCGCCTTTCAAGCAGCTATAATGCTTTGAATGAACAGCCAACCTTCCTCCGCCGCGCGGCACGACAGTGATGTCTGCATCGTCGGCAACGGCGCCATCGCCAAAACCACCGCGCTGGGGTTCGCCCAGGCCGGCCACAGCGTCACCTTGCTGGTTCCCGCATCGGCGCCGCCGCCTGCGCCTGCGCAGGGCGCCGACCAGCCGTGGGATGTGCGCGTCTACGCCCTCAACCACACCGCCCACACGCTGCTCGCCGCGCTGAAGGTCTGGGGCGCGCTCGACATGAGCCGCGTGCAGCCGGTCGAATCGATGGTGGTTAACGGCGACGGCGCCAAGCCGGGCGACCTGGCGTTCGACGCCTTCGGCGCCCACGTCGGCGCACTCGCCTGGATCGTCGAGGACCGCAACCTGAACCAGGCGCTCGACGCCGCGCTCCGTTTTGCCCCTAATGTAAACATCGTCAGTGGCCGCGCCACAAGCCTGGCCACCGACAGCACCGGCGCCACCGTCACGCTCGACGGCGGCGCCGTCATCGCCAGTTCGCTGGTGGTCGGCGCCGACGGCGGCCAGTCATGGGTGCGCGGCCAGTGCGACATCGGCATCGACTACCGCTCGTATCACCAGCGCGCGGTGGTCACCAACTTCAGCTGCGCCAAGCCGCACCACGGCGTCGCGCACCAGTGGTTCACCGGCCACGAAGGCATCGTCGCATTGCTGCCGCTGCCGGGGGACCGCGTCTCGCTGGTGTGGTCGGCCCCCGACGCGCTGGCCGACACCCTCATGCGCGAGACCCTGAGCGAAATGGCGGTGCGCCTGGCCGTGCTGTCCGAAGAAAAGCTCGGCGCACTGCGTCCGCTGCTGCCCGAATCGGTCAAGGATGTGCCGCTGTCGCTGATCCGCCCGCACGCCATCGTCGCGCCGCGCGTGGCGCTGGTCGGCGATGCGGCCCACGTGGTCCATCCTCTGGCCGGCCACGGCATGAACCTCGGCTTTGCCGACGTCGCCCAGCTGCTCGATACCATCGCCGCGCGCGAGGATCATCGCAGCATCGGCGACGAACGGGTGCTGGCGCGCTACGCGCGCGCGCGCAAGGAAGACGTGCTGCTGATGCAGCTGGCCACCGACGGCCTGGCGCGCTTGTTCGGCGCCGATCTGGAGCCGGTGCGCGTGGTGCGCAATTTGGGGCTAAACTTGCTGAATAAGTTGCCGATGATCAAGCGAAAGCTGATGTCGCACGCCATGGGAAAGTAATCTTTTTGTCACGAATTTCGGAGAAATAATGCGTAAATTGAAGATCGCGGTGCTGCTCGCTGCCGTCATGGTAGCGGCTTGCGCCGGCGCCGAGTCGCCGATCGAGGCAAACATCAAGAAGGTGGTCGAGCCGCGCCTCGGCCCTGGCGTGAAGATCGATTCGGTCAAGGAGACCCCGTACGCCGGCCTGTACGAAGTGCGCGCCGCGGGCGACATCCTGTACACCGACAAGAAGGGCGAATACCTGATCATCGGCCACGTCTACAACGCCAAGACCGCGCAGGACCTGACCAAGGAGCGCATCGACGAGATCAACAAGGTCAAGTTCTCCGACCTGCCGTTCGAATCCGCCCTCAAGCAGGTCAAGGGCGACGGCAAGCGCGTGATCGCCGTGTTCGAAGACCCGAACTGCGGCTACTGCAAGCGCCTGCGCCAGACCACGCTGAAGGAAATCGACAACGTCACCATCTACACCTTCATGTACAACATCCTGTCGGAAGATTCGTTCGCCAAGTCGAAGAACATCTGGTGCGCGCCGGATCGCGTCAAGGCATGGGACGACTGGATGATATCGGGCAAAGCGGCTCCCGCCGCCGCGGCCAGCTGCGCCACGCCGAACGACAAGATCCTCGCACTTGGCCAGAAACTGCGCATCCAGGGCACGCCGGCGATCTTCTTCACCGACGGCTCGCGCATTCCCGGCGCGGTCGACACCAAAACGCTCGAGGCCAAGCTGGCCAGCGTCAAGTAACACCTATCACAACATCGCAGCGCCAAAACGAAAGGGCAGAGCATGGTCACATTGAATATCAACGGTCGCGACATGCAGGTCGAGGCCGATCCTTCGACGCCGGTCCTGTGGGCGCTGCGCGATAACCTCAACATGACCGGCACCAAATTCGGCTGCGGCGCAGCCTTGTGCGGCGCCTGCACGGTGCACCTCGACGGCGCCGCCATCCGCTCCTGCATCACGCCGATTTCGGCGGTGGCCGGCAAGAAGATCACCACCATCGAGGCGATGGAGTCGGACAAGGTCGGCAAGGCGGTGCAGGACGCGTGGGTCAAACACGACGTGCCGCAGTGCGGCTACTGCCAGAGCGGCCAGGTGATGAGCGCGGCCGCGCTGCTGCGTACCAACAAGGCGCCGAGCGACGCCGACATCGATGGCGCAATGAGCGGGAACATCTGCCGCTGCGGCACCTATCAACGGATCCGCGCCGCCATCAAGGACGCGGCCAAGACACTCGCATAAGGAGACCGTCATGCGCCTCGAATGGATCAATCCTGAAGCGATGGTTCGTCCCGCCGCCGGCGGCCTGTCGCGCCGCAGCTTTATCAAGGCCGGCGCGGTCGCCGGCAGTGGCCTGGTGCTCGGTTTCTTCATGCCGGGCGCGAACAAGTTCGCCCGCGCGGCCGACGCTCCGAAGCCCACCTATGCGCCCAACGCTTTCCTGCGCATCGCGCCGGACAACACGGTCACGGTGATGGTCAACCGGCTCGAATTCGGCCAGGGTGTGCACACCTCGCTGCCGATGCTGATCGCCGAGGACCTCGATTGCGACTGGTCGCAAGTGCGCGGCGAACTGGCTCCGGCGGCCGACGTCTACAAGGATCCGGCCTTTGGCATGCAGATGACCGGCGGCTCGGGCAGCATCGCCCACTCCTACCTGCAGTACCGCGAAATCGGCGCCCGCGCGCGTGGCATGCTGATCGCTGCCGCAGCCGACCAATGGAAGGTCAGGCCGGAGCAGTGCACGACGTCCAAAGGCGTGGTGATGGGTCCTGCCGGTCAGAAAGCGAGCTACGGATCGCTCGCCGACGCCGCCATGAAACAGCCGATGCCGCAGGCCGTGGCGCTCAAGGATGCCAAGGACTTCCGCATCATCGGCAAGCCGACCCGCCGCATCGACGCGCGCGCCAAGTCGAGCGGCAAGCAGCAGTTCGGCATCGACTTCACGCCGCCCAAGACGAGGGTCGCGGTGGTCGCGCGCCCGCCGGTGTTCGGCGCCAAGGTCGCCAAGCTCGATGCGAGCAAGGCAAAGGCCATCAAGGGCGTGATCGAGGTGCTGGAGATCGCGACCGATCGCGGCGGGCGCGGCGTGGCAGTCATCGCCGACGGTTACTGGCCGGCCAAGCAGGGGCGCGATGCGCTGATGATCGAATGGGATACCGGCAGCCTGGAAAAAGTCAGCAGCGCCAGGCAGATGGCCGATTTCGCCGCGCTGGCGAAAACGCCGGGCACAATCGCCATCAAGGGCGACACCTCGCAACTGGCCGGCGCACCGAAGAAAATCTCGGCGGTGTACGAATTCCCGTACCTGGCGCACGCCCCGATGGAGCCGCTCAACTGCGTGGTGGACCTGAGTGCCACCAGCTGCACCGTATGGGCTGGCACCCAGTTCCAGACCGCCGACCAGGCCGCCGTCGCCGCCACTGCGGGCCTGAAGCCTGAACAGGTGACGGTTAACACGATGATGGCCGGCGGCGGCTTCGGCCGGCGCGCCGTGCCGACCTCGGATTACATCGTCGAGGCGGTCAACGTCGCCAAGGCATACCGCGCGGCCGGCAAGACAGGCCCGGTCAAGGTGATCTGGAGCCGCGAGGACGACATCAAGGGCGGCTACTACCGGCCCTCGCACGTGCACCGTGCCGACATCGGCCTCGATGCCAAGGGCAAGATCGTCGCCTGGGATCACGCCATCGTCGGCCAGTCGATCATGGCCGGAACGCCGTTCGAGGCCTTCATGGTCAAGAACGGCGTCGACGGCACCATGGTCGAAGGCATGGGCGCGCCGTACGACGTGCCGCTGAACCTGACCGCGCACACCGCCAAGGCCAACGTGCCGGTGCTGTGGTGGCGCTCGGTCGGCTCGACCCACACCGCGTTCGTGATGGAGACGCTGATCGACGAAGCGGCGCACGTCGCCGGCATGGATCCGGTCGCGTACCGCAAGACGCTGATCGGCGCGAAGCACAAGCGCCACCTGGCCGCGCTCGACCTGGCCGTGGCCAAGTCGGGCTACGGCAAGAAGAAGCTGCCCAAGGGCCATGCGTTCGGCGTCGCCATGCACGAGTCGTTCAATTCGGTGGTCGCGTACGTGGTCGAAGCATCGGTCGCCAAGGGGGTGCCGAAACTGCACCACGTCACCGCCGGGGTGCACTGCAACCTGGCCGTCAATCCGATGACGATCGAAGCGCAGGTGCAGGGCGCCGTGCTGATGGCGCTCGGCACCACCTTGCCGGGCGCCGCGATCACGCTCAAGGACGGCGTCGTCGAGCAGCAGAACTTCAGCGACTATACGGTGGCGCGCATGCCCGACATGCCGCGCGTCGACGTGTTCATCGTGCCGTCCGGCGACGCGCCGACCGGCATGGGCGAGCCGGGCGTGCCGCCGCTGGCGCCGGCGTTCGCCAACGCGTTGTTCAAAATCACCGGCAAGCGCCTGCGCAAGCTGCCTTTCGACCTCACCGCGTAAGCCATGACCCCTGTCGGCATTTTGCTGGCCGCCGGCAGGGGGCGTCGATTCGATCCAACCGGTAACCGCAACAAGCTGCTGCAGCCGATGGCTGGCGGCGAGCCGGTCGTCGTCGCCAGCGCGCGTGCGCTGCTGGCGGTGCTGCCGAAAGTGGTCGCGGTGGTCGCGCCAGGCGACGGCGGCGTCGCGCAAGCGTTGCGCGCGCTCGGCTGCGATGTCACCGTCTGCCCCGGCGCGGACGACGGCATGGCGCATTCGCTAGTCCACGCGCTGCGCCACTCGCTGCCTGCCGCGCAGTCATGGCTGATCGCGCTCGGCGACATGCCGCATGTGNNGCCCTGCTGGCGCTGGAAGGCGATGAAGGCGCGCGCCGCCTCCTGAAGCGCTACCCGGTCACCGAAGTGGCGGTCGACGATCCCGGCATTTTCCAGGACGTCGACCTGCCCGCCGACCTGTAGTAAAGGGGTCTGGTCTGATATTCGGACATTTCGTCTTTTGAAATGTTCGAATGTCAGACCAGACCCCAGCTTTTGATCGCGAGCCGCAGCGAATGCAGGGGTCAGGGCTGACATTCAAACATTTATGAAGCCAAATGTCCGAATATCAGACCTTACCCCTGCCGGTTGTCGCCAACAGCAGCTTAAGAAAACCCAAGAATCCGGCTACACTAACGACTCCCAGCGGGAGAGACCCCATCATGAAAAAAACAAACCTGAAAAAGCAGCCTGCCGTCCACTACGCGATCGTGCCGAAGGATCTGGCCGGGCACCTGTTCGACGTGACGCTCACCGTCGCCCTGCCGGCGCCTGACGGCCAGGTATTCGCGCTGCCGGCGTGGATCCCCGGCAGCTACATGATCCGCGAATTTTCGCGCAACATCGTCCAGATCCGCGCCGAGTCGAACGGCAAGCCCGTTGCGCTGACCAAGCTTGACAAGCATTCCTGGCGCGCGGCGCCGGTCGACGGCGCGCTGACGGTGCAGTACGAGGTATACGCGTGGGACCTGTCGGTGCGCGCCGCCCACCTCGACCAGACTCACGGCTTCTTCAACGGCACCAGCGTCTACCTGCGCGTGCTGGGGCAGGAAGAGATGGCGCACCAGGTCGACATCCAGCGTCCCGCCGACCCTGCCGCCAAAACGTGGCGGGTGGCGACGTCGCTGCCGGAACTGGGCGCCAAACGCTACGGCTTCGGCACCTACATCGNNGCGTTCTTCGAACCGAAAGCGAAGCGCGCGCCGATGGACCGCTACGTCTTCCTCACGCTCGCCGTGGGCGATGGCTACGGCGGTCTCGAACACCGCGCGTCGACCGCGCTGATCTGCGCGCGCGCCGACCTGCCGACCGCCGCCACGCCGAAAAAGCTGGAGGCCAACGACGGCTACGTCAAGTTCCTCGGCCTGTGCAGCCACGAGTATTTCCACACCTGGAACGTCAAGCGCATCAAGCCGGACGCGTTCGCGCCCTACGACCTGCAAGCCGAAACTTACACGCCGCTGCTTTGGCTGTTCGAGGGCTTCACCAGCTATTACGATGACCTGATGCTGGTGCGCTGCGGCCTGATCGACGAAGCGGCCTATCTCAAGCTGCAGGCCAAGACCATCGGCAGCGTCCTGCGCGGCAGCGGCCGCGGCAAGCAGAGCGTGGCCGATTCGAGCTTCGACGCGTGGGGCAAATACTACCGCCAGGACGAGAACGCGCCGAATGCGATCGTCAGCTACTACACCAAGGGTTCGCTGATCGCGCTGATGTTCGACCTCACCATCCGCGCCAAAACCGACGGCAAGAAGTCGCTCGACGACGTGATGCTGGCGCTATGGCAGCGCTTTGGCCGCGACTTCTATTCGACCGCCGCGCGCGGCGTCGCCGAGGCGGAGGTGGAAGCGTTGTTCGACGAGGTCAGCGGCCTGAAACTCAAGCCCCTGTTCAACCGTTACGTGCGCGGCACCGACGACCTGCCGCTGGCGAAGTTGTACGCGCCGTTCGGCGTCAAGCTGGCCGATGAACGCAAAGGCAGCAAGCCGGCGCTCGACGCGGGCACCGGACGCGATGGCGGCGATTGCAAGCTGGCGCAGGTGCACGAGGACGGAGCGGCGCACCGCGCCGGCATGTCGTCCGGCGACGTGCTGGTTGCCGTCGACGGGCTGCGCGTGACCGGCAATCCGGCCAACCTCGATGCGCTGCTCGGGCGCTACAAGGTGGGCGATACGGTCGAGGTGCACGCCTTCCGGCGCGACGAGTTGATGACCTTCAGCGTCAAGCTGCAGGGCGACCGGACGCCGGGCATCGCGCTGGAAGTGACCGCCAGCGACAAGAAAATGAAGCGTCCGAGCGCCTAATCCGACGTCTGGATTGGCGCCAGGGTGCGCAGCTGGAAGCGGTAATCGGCATTGAACAGGAAGGTCTCCGAGAATGTCAGGGACTTGCCTGGTCCGGTCGCCAGGTTGAACGGCTTGGGCAATTGCCCCGCACGCTGGATCGACGCCAGCGCCACTTTCGACGCGTCCTGGTCGCGCGAGCGCTGCACCGACACCTTGGTAGCCTTGCCGGTGTGGTCGACCGTGATGCTGAGCACCACGACTGCCGGCAGCATCGGCGGCAGCTTGCCGCTGAACGTATGCGCGCCGTTGTTGCGCATGATCTGCTCGGCGACGTCGGCCTTGTACGTGTCGACGCTATCGAACGAGGTGCGCTGGCCCGATACGACCGCGCGCANNCCGCGGGTTGGTGTCCGCACGCGGACAGCAATGCCAGCACACTGGCGCATGCGGCCTTGATACTGTGGTTGAGTTTCATGATCAGTCGAACAGCCTGGCAAGTTCCACACCGGGGTCGGGCGCGCGCATGAACGCCTCGCCGACCAGGAAAGCATGCACATTTGCGTCGCGCATGCGCCTAACGTCCGCCGGCGCCATGATGCCGGACTCGGTCACCACCAGCCGGTTGGCCGGAATGCGCGGCAACAGGCCGATCGTGGTGTCGAGCGAGGTCTCGAACGTGCGCAGGTTTCGGTTGTTGATGCCGACGAGCGGCGTGCGCAGCTTCAGCGCCGCGTCCAACTCATCCCCATCATGTACTTCGACCAGCACATCCATTCCAAGTTCCATCGCGCACGCTTCCAGTTCCGCCATTAGACCGTGGTCAAGTGCGGACACGATCAGCAGGATCGCATCGGCGCCCATCGCGCGCGCTTCGTACACCTGGTACATGTCGATCATGAAGTCCTTGCGCAGGACCGGGATCTCGCAGGCGGCGCGCGCCTGCTTCAGGTACTCGGTCGAGCCCTGGAAGAAGTGCACGTCGGTCAGCACCGACAGGCAGGCTGCGCCGTGACGCGCATAGCTCTCGGCGATGTTGGCGGGACGGAAGTCTTCGCGCAGCACGCCTTTCGACGGCGACGCTTTTTTCACTTCCGTGATGACGCCGGCGCGGCCGGCCGCGATGTTGCGGCGCAGGCTCGCCTCGAAGCCGCGCAGGCCGGCGCGCAGGCCGGCATCGCTTTCGACTTCGCCGCGCAGGCTGGCCAGGCCGCGGTGCTTCTTGGCGGCGGAAACTTCGTCGGCCTTGACGGCGAGGATCTTGTTCAGGATGTCGGACATTGTTGATTGCTCAAGTAGTTTTTGCCATGGCCAGCTTGATGCCGAGCCAGACGAACAGGCCGCCAGTGGCGCGGTTCAGCCACAGCGATACGAGGGGGCTGACTTTGAGGCGCGCGCTGGCATGCGCGGTAAACAGCGCCAGTGCGTTACACCACAACATCCCGTTCAGGTTGAAGATGCAGCCGAGGACCATGAACGCCAGCGCCTTGTGGGGCGCGTCGGCGTCGATAAACTGCGGCACGAAGGCGAGGAAGAAGAGCGCCACTTTCGGATTGAGCACATTCGTCAGGAAGCCCTGCGCGAAAATTTTCCGGTACGGCAGCGGGGCGAGCGTGGCGGCAGCGACGGCGCCGCGCGGCTTGCTGCGCAACAGGCCGATCGCCATGTACAGGATGTAGGCGGCGCCAATGTATTTGACCACCGTGAACGCGGTTGCCGACGTCGCCAGGATCGCCGACAGCCCGAGCGCCGCGGCAAACACGTGGACGAAGGTGCCGGCGCCGATCCCCAGCGCCGCGGTGCAGCCGGCGCGCGCGCCTTGCGTGGCGCTGCGCGTCATGATCAGCAGCGAATCGGGGCCCGGCATGATGTTCAGCAGGAGTCCCGACACGATGAACAGCCCGAGGTCGTGGATGCCGAACATGGTCAGCCCTGGCCGAGCTGCTGCGTGACCTGCACGAACTGATCGAGCTTGGCGCGCGCCGCGCCCGACGTGATCGCCGTGCGCGCCTTGGCCAGGCCGTCTTCGATCGAACTGGCGACGCCGGCCGCATACAGCGCGGTGCCGGCATTGAGCGCGACGATGTCGAAGGCGGCGCCCGGCTGGCCGGTCAGCGCTTCCATCATCATCGCTTTCGATTCGGTCGAATTGGCCACCTTCAGGTTACGGCTGGCGATCATCGGCAGGCCGAAGTCTTCCGGGTGGATTTCGTATTCGCGGATCTCGCCGTCAATAAGCTCACCGACCATGGTGGCGGCGCCGAGCGAGACTTCGTCCATGTTGTCGCGGCCGTACACCACCATCGCGTGCTGGGCGCCGAGGCGCTGCAGCACGCGCACCTGGATGCCGACCAGGTCGGCGTGGAACACGCCCATCAGGATGTTCGGCGCGCCGGCCGGATTGGTCAGCGGGCCGAGGATGTTGAAGATCGTCCGCACGCCCAGTTCGCGCCGCACCGGCGCCGCATGCTTCATCGCCGCGTGGTGGTTCGGCGCGAACATGAAGCCGATGCCGGTCTGCGCGATCGACTGGGCGATCTGCTCGGGCTTGAGGTTGATGTTCGCGCCCAGCGACTCGATCACGTCGGCGCTGCCGGACGACGACGACACGCTGCGCCCGCCGTGCTTGGCCACGCGCGCGCCGGCCGCTGCGGCGACGAACATCGACGCCGTCGAAATGTTGAAGGTATGCGCGCCGTCGCCGCCGGTGCCGACGATGTCGAGCAGGTTGGTGGTGTCGGCCATCGGCACCTTGGTCGAGAACTCGCGCATGACCTGGGCGGCCGCGGCGATCTCGCCGATGGTTTCCTTCTTCACGCGCAGGCCGATGGTGAGCGCCGCGATCATGGTCGGCGACATTTCGCCCGACATGATCTGGCGGAACAGGTGCAGCATCTCGTCGTGGAAAATCTCGCGGTGTTCGATGCAGCGCAGCAGGGCTTCTTGTGGGGTGATCTTCATGGCGGTTCCGGTATGTGTCAGCGTTCGAGGAAGTTCTGCAGCAGCTTGTGGCCGTGTTCGGACAGGATCGACTCGGGGTGGAACTGCACACCCTCGATGTCGAATTCCTTGTGCCGCACGCCCATGATCTCGCCGTCGTCGGTCCATGCCGTCACTTCCAGGCAGGCCGGCAGCGAGCTTCGCTCGATCGCCAGCGAGTGGTAGCGGATCACGGTGAACGGGCTTGGCAGATCCTTGAATACGCCGACGCCGGTATGCGCGATCAGCGACGTCTTGCCGTGCATGACCTGCTTGGCGCGGATGACGTTGCCGCCGAACGCGGCGCCGATCGCCTGGTGGCCGAGGCAGACGCCGAGGATCGGCAGCTTGCCCTTGAACTCGCGCAGGATGTCGACCGAGACGCCCGCTTCGGCCGGCGTCTTCGGCCCCGGCGAGATGCAGATCCGGTCCGGCTTCATCGCGCTGATCTCGGCCAACGTGATTTCGTCGTTGCGTATGGTTTTCACTTCCTCGCCCAGCTCGCCGAAGTACTGCACGAGGTTGTAGGTAAACGAGTCGTAGTTATCGATCATCAGCAGCATGTCAGAGCTCCCCATCCAGGCCGTCTTGCACCTGTTCAGCCGCGCGCAGAACGGCGCGCGCCTTGTTTTCAGTTTCCTGCCATTCCATCTCGGGGATCGAATCGGCGACGATGCCGGCTGCCGCCTGCACGTACAGCATGCCGTCCTTGATCACGCCGGTGCGGATCGCGATCGCCACNNNNCGCTTGGTCGGCTCGAGTTCGTCGATCACTTCCATCGCCCGCACTTTCGGCGCGCCGGTCAGTGTCCCGGCCGGGAAGGTCGCGCGCAGCACGTCCAGATTCGACATGCCGTCTTTCAGCTTCCCCTCGACGTTCGAGACGATGTGCTGGACGTGCGAGTATTTTTCCACCACCAGCCGCTCGGTGACGCTGACGCTGCCGGTGACGGCGATGCGGCCGATGTCGTTGCGCGCCAGGTCGATCAGCATCACGTGTTCGGCGATNNAAATTGTAGAAGTACATGTACGGCGAAGGGTTCAGCGAGCGCAGTGCGCGATACAGCGTCAGCGGCGAGTCGACGTACGGCTTGCGGATGCGCTGGCCGATCTGCACCTGCATCAGGTCGCCGGCCATCACGTATTCGTGCGCGCGGGAGACCGCCTTCAGGTAGTCCTCCTTGGCGAACTCGCGGATCGCTTCGGTGCGCACCGAGGCGGACGTCACCGGTGCGTCGACGCCGCGCCGCAGCATCATGCGCAGGTCCTTGAGACGCTGGCGCGCTTTCGAAAACGCTTCCGGCTGGGTGGTGTCGGCATACACGATCAGGTACAGCTTGCCCGACAGGTTGTCGATCACCGCCAGTTCCTCGGTCACCATCAGCTGGATGTCGGGCAGGCCGAGGTCGTCCTTCGGCGTGCTGGCGGCCAGCTTGCGCTCGATGTGGCGCACGGTGTCATAGCCGAAGTAGCCGGCCAGGCCGCCGCAGAAGCGCGGCAGGCCGGGGCGCAGCGCCACCTTGAAGCGGGCCTGGAAGGTTTCGATGAAGTCGAGCGGGTTGCCCTCGTGGGTCTCGATCACGCTGCCGTTCTTGACGATCTCGGTGCGCGTGCCGAAGGTGCGCAGCACCGTGTTGGCGGGCAGGCCGATGAACGAATAGCGGCCGAAGCGCTCGCCGCCGACTACCGATTCGAGCAGGAAGGTGTTCTTGCCGGCGTTCTGGGTCTGCGCCAGCTTGAGGTACAGCGTGAGCGGGGTTTCGAGGTCGGCAAACGCTTCCGAAATGAGCGGAATGCGGTTGTAGCCTTCATTGGCGAGCGATTTGAATTCGAGTTCGGTCATGCTTTTTCTCCAGGCCGCGCGGAGGAGGCGGCGTTGGGTTTCAAAAAACCTGGCGGCGCACGGGGGCAGCCGACAGCAATCAATACGGGTTACTTAGCCCAGGATTGCCAGCGTCGCCAAAGCCAGGCCTCAAGCGAGCCGGTTTGGGTGACAATGTGTTTTTTGGTGAAAAACATGGATTTTGGTTCAGTTTGCGGTGCGGTTGTGCGAACTTATCAGGGTTGCCGCTTCTAGCAGCGTGGTAACTATACCATCCGAATCGGTTTCGTGTATAGAACGACCGTGGTTGTAGCCGTAGGGCACGGTCAGCACGAAACAGCCGGCCGCGCGCGCCGCTTCGGCGTCGTTCGACGAGTCGCCGATCGCCACCACCTGGCCGGGCGCCAGCGCGAAATCGGCGCACACCTGCAGCAGCGGCATCGGATGCGGTTGCTTCTTCGGCAGGCACTCGCCGCCATAGACGACTTCGAAATACGGCGCCAGTCCCTTTTTTGCCAGCAGCGGCGCCGCGAAGGCGATCGGCTTGTTGGTCACGCACGCCATGCGCAGGCCCATTGCGCGCATCGCGTCGAGGCCAGCCAGCACGCCGTCGTACAGCGCGCTGTGGTTGCCGTTGATCGCCAGGTAGTGGCGCTGGTAGGCCTCCATCGCGGCAGGAAACTGGCGCTCCACGCCGGCAGCGTCGAAATCGATCGCCAGCACGCCGCGGATCAGGTTCTCCGAGCCTTTGCCCACCATGTCCTGGATGCGGTCCTGGCTGATGGCGGCGAGGCCGAATTCGGCGCGCATGGCGTTGATCGCGACGTGGAAGTCGGGCACCGTGTCGAGCATGGTGCCGTCGAGGTCGACGATGACGCCGCGGATCTCGCCCGCGCCGTCGCGCATTACTTGGCGACCTTGGCCAGTTCGGCGCGCATCGCGTCGATCACGGCCTTGTAGTCGGGCTGGCCGAAAATCGCCGAGCCGGCGACAAACGTGTCGGCGCCGGCTTCGGCGGCCGCGCGGATGTTGTCGACCTTGATGCCGCCGTCGACTTCGAGCAGGATGTCGCGGCCCGATTCGTCGATCATGCGGCGCGCGATCGAGATCTTCTTCAGCGCTTCGGCGATGAACGACTGGCCGCCGAAGCCCGGGTTGACCGACATGATGAGGATTATGTCGATCTTGTCCATCACGTGATTCAGGAAGTGCATCGGCGTGCCCGGGTTGAATACCAGGCCAGCCTTGCAGCCGTTGTCGCGGATCAGCTGCAGCGTGCGGTCGATGTGCTCGGACGCTTCCGGGTGGAAGGTGATGATGTTGGCGCCTGCCTTGGCAAAGTCGGGGATGATGCGGTCGACCGGCTTGACCATCAGGTGCACGTCGATCGGCACCTGCACGTGCGGGCGGATCGCCTGGCACACCAGCGGGCCGATCGTCAGGTTCGGCACATAATGGTTGTCCATCACGTCGAAGTGGATGATGTCGGCGCCGGCGGTGACGACATTGCGCACTTCCTCGCCCAGGCGGGCGAAGTCGGCGGACAGGATGCTTGGGGCGATGTTGAAAGTGGTCATGGCAGATGCACGCAAGAAATAAGGATGCGCTATTTTACGCTGTTGCCTGCCAAGCCCTTGCATGACACGGCATTTTGCGGTGCAATGTATGATGCATCCGAGGGTGGCGCCCAGCGCCGCCGGCCAGTTTCACGGCATCAACAATAACAGCGTCACTAGAGGAAAACCGATGGCCGCCTACGAATTCACTGTCTCCGTCCGGACCCAGTACCTGCCGGAGCAGTCCGACCCGGAACGCACGAATTACGTCTTCACCTATTCGATCACGATCAAGAATACCGGCACCGTGGCNNGAAGTGCGCGGCCTCGCCGTGGTCGGCCACCAGCCCTTGCTCAAGCCGGGCGAACAGTTCGAGTACACCAGCGGCACCCAGCTGTCGACGCCGCAGGGCTCGATGTACGGCGAATACTTCTGCGTGGCCGAAGACGGCCACCGGTTCGAAGCGCCGATCCCGGAATTCGTGCTGTCGCTGCCGCGCACCCTGCACTGATCAGCGTGGCTCGTCCTGGTCGGGCGTTTCCGCTTCCTCGTGGGTCGGCTTCGGCCCAGAATACATGGTCCACCAGACGATGAACACCAGCAGGAACATCGCCACCGCCGCTTCCAAAATTAATAGCCACATACAGGTCCCCATGATATCTACACGCCGCAGTTTACTCGCTTCGATGGGAATCGTCGCCCTGGCCTTGTCCGCCTGCACCACGGCGCCGCCGCAGCCGAGGCCCCCGGTCGTCATGCCGCGGCCGATCGGCCCGGTCGCCGTGCCCCTCGCGCCGCCCGAAGTGCCGCCGCCCAAGCCGGAACTGGCGCCGCTGATGACGCCGTCCACCTTCGGCGCGCTGCCCGGCTGGCAGCAGGACGACCTGCGCGAAGCGTGGCCGGCATTTATCGGCTCCTGCAAGGTCCTGGTGCGCAAGGACGACTGGAAGGAGCCGTGCACCGCGTCGGCCGCCGTCAACGCGACCGATGGTGCCGCGATCCGCCAGTTTTTCGAGTCCTTCTTCGTGCCGAACCAGGTGCGCGCCGCCGATGGCGCCGATACGGGCCTGATCACCGGCTACTACGAGCCGATGCTGCACGGCGCCCGCAAGCGCGGCGGCGCCTTCCAGACCCCGCTGTACCGGGTGCCGGACGACCTGCTGACCGTTGAACTGGGCAGCGTCTATCCGGAACTGAAGAACATGCGCCTGCGCGGCCGCCTGGTCGGCAAGAAGGTGGTTCCCTACAATACCCGTGCCGAGATCGAGCGCGCCGACATCAGCGGCAAGGAGCTGCTGTGGGTCGACGATGCGGTCGAGGCGTTCTTCCTCGAGGTGCAGGGCTCCGGCCGCGTGAAGCTCGACGACACCGGCGAAACCGTACGCCTGGCCTACGCCGAGCAGAACGGCCACCCCTACAAGGCGATCGGCCGCTGGCTGGTCGAGAAGGGCGAACTGACCGTGCCGCAGGCGACCGCGCAGGGCATCAAGGCCTGGATCGCCGCCAATCCGACGCGCCGCCAGGAGCTGTTCAACGCCAATCCGAGCTACATCTTCTTCAAGGAAGAACGCCTGCCCGATCCGTCGGTCGGCCCGAAAGGCGCGCTCGGCGTGCCGCTGACGCCGGCCCGTTCGGTGGCGGTCGACCCCAGTTTCCTGCCGCTCGGCGCGCCGCTGTACCTGGCCACCACGCGCGCCGGCAGCGACGTGCCAATGCAGCGCCTGATGGTCGGCCAGGACACCGGCGGCGCGATCCGCGGCGCGGTGCGGGCCGACTTCTTCTACGGCTTCGGCAAGGACGCGGCCGACAGCGCCGGCCTGATGAAGCAACAGGGCCGCATCTGGGTGCTGCTGCCGAAAGCTGCCGCGCGCTGAGCGAAACGCTACAATCTCACCATCAAAATAAAGGGATAACCCATGGAATACGCAGACTTGCTGATCGAGACCCACGGCCGCGTCGCCGTGATCCGCCTGAATCGCCCGAAGGCGCTCAACGCGCTGAACGACAACATGATGAACGAGCTGGGTGACGCACTGTACAAGTTCGACGCCGACAGCAGCATCGGTTGCATCGTCCTGACCGGCAGCGAGAAGGCCTTCGCGGCCGGCGCCGACATCGCCGCGATGGCGAACTACACCTACGCCAACACCTATCCGGACAACTACATCGGCCGCAACTGGGAACACATCCTCAACGTGCGCAAGCCGGTGATCGGCGCGGTGGCCGGCTTCTGCCTGGGCGGCGGCTGCGAACTGGCGATGATGTGCGACTTCCTGATCGCCGCCGACAGCGCGCGCTTCGGCCAGCCGGAGATCAAGGTTGGCGTCACGCCCGGCGCCGGCGGCACCCAGCGCCTGCCGCGCACCATCGGCAAGTCGAAGGCGATGGACCTGCTGCTGACCGCGCGCATGATCGACGCCGCCGAAGCCGAGCGCACCGGCCTGGTGTCGCGCGTGGTCCCGGCCGACAAGCTGATGGAAGAAGCGCTGGCCGCGGCCACCATCGTCGCCTCGATGTCGGTGACGGTGGCGATGGCGATCAAGGACAGCGTCAACCGCGCTTTCGAAACCACGCTGACCGAAGGCGTGCGCTACGAGCGGCGCTACTTCCACGCCGCGTTCGGCACGCCGGCCCAGAAAGAGGGCATGTCCGCTTTCCTGGCCAAGCGTCCGCCTAACTTCGAGGGCCTGTAGCCCGACCCCGGGCCGGCGATGCGTATGCGGTGCTTGCTTCTCCCGGGTATTGTAGTTGTCGCCTTGCTGGCCGGTTGCGCCGGCCTGCCTTCGCTGGAGGGACGCAGTGCATCGGCGGCGTTCACCGATACGGCGAACACGCCCATCGGCATGGCCGTCGCGCCATTGCTCGCGGCCCATCCAGGCCTGTCCGGCGTGTACCCGCTGGCGGACGGGCGCGACGCCTTTGCAGCGAGGGCGGTGCTGGCCAATTCGGCCAAACGCAGCCTCGACGTCCAATACTACATCTGGCGCAACGACATCACCGGCGCGCTGCTGTTCGACGTCTTGCGCGCGGCTGCGGGCCGCGGTGTGCGGGTGCGGCTGCTGCTGGACGATAACAATACGTCCGGGCTCGACGCCACCCTTGCGCAACTCGATGCCCATCCGAATATCGAAGTACGCCTGTTCAACCCGTTTGCGATGCGGCGCGCACGCCTGCTCGGCTATGTCACCGACTTTGCGCGCCTGAACCGGCGCATGCACAATAAGTCGTTCACCATCGATGGCCAGGCGACGATCGTCGGCGGACGCAATATCGGCGACGAATATTTCGGCGCCGCTGGCGAAGTGCTGTTCTCCGACCTTGACGTACTGGCCATCGGGCCGGTGGTGCAGGCGGTCTCGGAAGATTTCGACCGTTACTGGAACAGCGCGTCGGCGTATCCGCTGAACCTGATCGTGACGACGCCCGGTCCGGGCCTCGCGGCAGAGATCGAACAGGCGCCGGCGGCGCGGGATTACCAACTGGCGATACGCGAATCGAACTTTGTCGCTGAGCTGGTCGCGCGCCGCTTGCCGCTCGAGTGGGCGGTCACTCGCCTGGTCAGCGACGATCCCGCCAAGGCGCTCGACCGGGCTGCGCCGGAAAGCCGCGTCGGACCGCAACTGAAGCAATCGATCGGCGAACCAGTCCGTGAGCTCGACCTGGTATCGCCGTATTTCGTCCCCGGCGAGACCGGCACCGCGGCGTTCTCGGCACTCGCAAATCGCGGAGTCTCCGTTCGCGTACTGACCAATTCACTGGAAGCGACTGACGTCGCCGCAGTGCATGCCGGCTATGCCAAGTGGCGCAAGCCGCTGCTCGCGGCGGGCGTAAAATTGTTTGAATTGCGGCGCGCCTGGTCGCAAGATGTCGGATCCGGGCGGGCCGGTCCGCTTGGCAGTTCGGCATCGAGCCTGCATGCGAAAACATTCGCGGTCGACGGCGCGCGCGTATTCGTCGGGTCATTCAATTTCGATCCGCGTTCGGCGCGCCTCAATACCGAGATGGGATTAATCATCGACAGCCCGGCGATGGCGCGGCAATTGGCGACGACGCTCGATGTCAGCGTGGCCGACCGCGCGTACGAGGTGCGCCTGGCGCCCGACGGGGCGCTGTATTGGATAGAGCGAAAGCAGGGCGCCGCGATCCGCTACGATACCGAGCCGGGCGCAGGCTTCTGGCGCAGGATGGGCGTGATGATCCTGTCGTGGTTGCCGATCGATTGGCTGCTGTAACAAAAAATCCTTGCCAGCTTCGCTGCCGCTTTGCTATAGTTCGCCTCCCCGCAAACGCAGGGCGC